>OGPU01002252.1_pt1 | contig 14116 bp, 10 predicted proteins | sample 1552991 | NCBI WGS metagenome assembly OGPU01 (sample SAMEA2580296, study PRJEB22360) | human gut metagenome | biome: human gut; feature: human-associated habitat; material: faeces | place: Denmark | collected 2008/2010 | reverse complement strand
GCGAGCTCGTGGGGGGGCAGCTACGACTTGCGCCTGCCGGCCGATACGTATTGCTTTGTCGCTGGTGACGCAGCCTATCTGGTCGATACGCGCCGCGCACGCCGTACCGACACAGCGTTTGCCCAGCATGCGGCACCGTTCCTATCGCACTTGTTGCCCTGCCGCACGCCGGTCCATATCGCCGCCGACCAGGTGGGCGAGTTCTGCCGCATGGCGCTGCCTATCTTGCGCGACTACACCGACCTGACCGCTCCCGCCGCGCTCGACGCCGTGGCGCCCGAGCCGAGCTTTGCCATGGCGATCGGCGTCGACGATGGTCTTGTGACCTGCAAGATTACGGTGACCTACGGCGATTGGTCGGCAGATCTCTTTAGTCTTGGTGCTCCGGGCAGTCCCTTCGAAGAGCAACGCCCCGGCGTTCCGCCCCGCGATACGGTGGCGGAGTTTCGCGTTATGGACACAGCGGCCCTGTACTTCGATTTCTACGAGGGCGGCCTGGCGTTTGAGGAACGCGATGACGAGAGCCTGTTCCACTTGCTGACCGAGGGCCTGTCTGCCCTGTCCGAGTTGGGCGAGGTCATGCTCAGCGACCGCCTGCGCCAGATCTCGGTACGCCCTGCGCCTAAGCTCTCGGTGCGCGCCACCGTCAAGAGCAACTTGCTCGACGTCGAGCTGGGTGCGAGCGGGCTTTCGGCGGCCGACCTTGCCATCTACCTCGACTCCTACAAGCGTCACCAGACGTTCGCGCGCCTTACGTCCGGCGACATTGTGCGCCTGGATGAGGGAGCTCGCGCCGCGTTTGGTCTTGCCGAGGACCTGGGCGTCGATGCCGTCGACCTGCTCGACGGCGTGTCGCTTCCCGCGTCGAGCACCCTTTTTGTCGATAGCATGCTCGCGCGCACGCCCTCGCTCGAAGCCGATCGCGACGCCGCATTCCGCCGCACCGTCGAGCGCCTGGACACGCTCGGCAAGATGGACTTTACGGTGCCCGCCTCGCTCAAGGCCACACTGCGTGGCTACCAGGTCGACGGCTATCACTGGCTCGGCTCGCTTGAGCACTTGGGCCTTGGCGGCATCTTGGCCGACGATATGGGCCTGGGCAAAACGCTGCAGATGATCGCGCACATTCTGGCGCGCGTGGAGGCGGGGGATACCAAGCCCACGCTCGTGGTATGTCCCGCGTCGCTCGTGTACAACTGGGCTGCCGAGTTGGAGCGCTTTGCCCCCTCGATTGATGTGTGCGCCATCGTGGGCGCCAAGGCCCAGCGTCGCGTTCAAATTGCCGGCGTGGCCGAGCATAACGTGGTGGTAACGTCGTATGATCTCATGCGCCGCGACATCGACGAATACGTCGAGCAGAACTTTGCCCGCGTGGTGCTCGACGAGGCCCAGTACATTAAAAACCCGCTCACCCAGGTGGCCCGCGCTGCCAAGCGCCTGCCGGCCGGCGTGCGCTTTGCCTTGACGGGCACGCCCATCGAAAACCGTCTGTCCGAGCTCTGGAGCATCTTCGACTTTTTGATGCCGGGCCTTCTGGGCACGCGCGACTCATTTGCCAAGCGCTTTGAGGGTCCCGTCGAGCATGCCGAGGGTGACAGCGCCGCTCGTCTGCAGGCGCTCGTGTCGCCGTTTGTGCTGCGTCGCGTCAAGGAAGATGTGGTGGCCGATCTGCCCGAGAAGATCGAGGATACGGTGATGGCGCAGCTTACCGGCGAGCAGCGCAAGCTCTACCTGGCCAACCAGGATCGCATTGCCCAGCAAGTGCAGCACCGCGAGGCCGGGGAGTTTAAGAAAGACAAGCTCAAGGTGCTTGCCGAGCTCACCAAGCTGCGGCAGATCTGTTGCGATCCGCATCTGCACTATGCGGACTACAAGGCGGGAAGCGCCAAGCTCGATACGTGTATGGAGCTCGTCCATGGCGCGCTCGACGGCGGTCATCGCATCTTGCTGTTCAGCCAGTTTACGGGCATGCTCGATATCATCGGCAAGCGCCTGGCCAAGGAGGACATCGCCTTCCTTAAGCTCACGGGCGCATCTTCTAAAGAGAGTCGCGCCAAGATGGTTGCGCAGTTCCAGGCGGGCGAGGTGCCGGTGTTCTTGATTTCGCTCAAGGCGGGCGGCGTGGGCCTTAATTTGACGGCTGCCGACGTGGTCATCCACTACGACCCGTGGTGGAACGTGGCGGCGCAGGACCAAGCGACCGACCGCGCCCACCGTATTGGCCAGCAGCACACCGTGACCGTGTACAAACTCATCGCCAAGGACACGATCGAGGAACGCATTATGCAGATGCAGGAGTCCAAGCGCGATCTGGTCAACAGCGTGCTCGGCGGCGATGGTATCTCGTCGGCACTGTTTACGCGCGAGGATGTTCTGGCGCTGCTCGGTGGCGACGGTCGCTAACCCGCTCGGGTGGGGCCGCCAGGGCGGATAGTACGCGCCACCCCACCGTTCCCGCCCGTTATGTGTTCATTTGCCACGCCGTGGATGGTTCGCCTGCCTTTGGGCATAAGAAGCATCAGGAATATTGGCACATCAGCAAAGGAGAACATCATGGCGAAATTCTTTAAAGACTCCGACGGCAAGCTCGTTGCCGCCCTTGGCGACGGCGTTGCAACCCCTGCCGGCTGCACGGAGCTGACGGCAAACACCGAGGATGCGGCGCACGAGAAGCATGTGCCTGTTGTCGAGATTGAGCGCGACGGCCACGTCATTCGCGCACGTGTGGGCTCGACGGAGCACCCCATGCTGCCCGAGCACTACATCGAGTGGATTGCGCTTGAGGCCGAGGGCCGCCTGGAGGTCCATTACCTTGAGCCCGGCATGAAGCCCACGACGTTTTTCGCTGGCGGCTCCAAGACCGGTACCGTTTATGCCTACTGCAACCTGCATGGGCTGTGGTCCGCGACGTTCTAGGAGCGCGCCCCCGCTCGGGGTATCATAGCTAGCATATGCACATGCGAGCGCCGGCTGCATTATGCGGCCGGCGCTTTTACTACGACAACGACGATTTACGACGGAAAGGGCTGGGCCATGAAGCTCGCACTTGCACAGATCGATATGCGCCTGGGTGACATCGAGGGCATTTGCGGCCGCATCGAGGACCAGGCTCGCTTGGCTCATGAGCGCGGCGCGCGCGTGCTGTGCGTTCCGGCCCCGCTCTTTATGGGTGCTCTGCCCGGCGGCCTGGTGGGCACTGCCGACTTTGAGCACGATATGTTGATGGGCCTGACCGGTGTTGCCGAGCGCATCCAAGAGCTCGACATGATCTGCATCGTGCCCTCTGCGGTTTCGTTTGAGGGCCAGCCCCTGCTTGACTACATGATGCTTAAGGATGGTCGCGTGGTGCCAGCGCGCGCAAGCATCGCCCTGCAGCGCGGTGGGAACGGCGATGCCCGTTGGGCGCCGCCGGTCTTCGACGTGGACGGCGTGCGTATCGCCGTGATCTTCGACTTGGACCGCGAGCTCGAGATGCTGCCGACCGGCGTCGACCTCATCGCCTATTTTCAGTTCAACGCGTTTGATATGACCGACCGCGAGACCGCTGCAATTGCCGCCGTTCGCAGCGGTGCCTACCGCAAGATCGCCTCCAAGCGCAGCGTGTGGTTTGCCTGCATGGCGCCGGTCGGTGCCTATGACGAGTCGGTGTATACCGGCGGGTCGTTTGTGCTCGACGATTGCGGTCGCGTGGTTGCCCAAGCGCCGTGTTTTGAGGAGAGCCTGCTGGTTCAGGAAATTCAGCGCGGCGTGATGCTCGATGCCCTGGAGGACCACGAGCTGCCCGAGTTTCGCTCCGAGGAATGGCTGTGGCAGGCGCTGGTGCTTGCCGTGCGCGACAATGCCCGCGCTCGCGGTGCGTCGCGTGCCGTGGTGGCGCTCGAGGGCGATCTGCCGTCGTCCCTGTTGGCGGCGCTCGCCGTCGACGCCTTGGGTCCGCGTAATGTGATTGGCCTGGTGCTGGGGCGCAACCGCATCTTTACGCCGGCGCAGGAGGAGGCCGAGGCCGCCCGCTGTTCTGCTGTTCGCCCAATCGCTGAGCGCCTGCACATTCGCACCGTCGAGCGCGATGCGCCGGATGCGGAGCGCGTGCTCGACCGCGACGTGTCGGCGGGCGGTGGCGAGCGCCCGCGGTCGCGCCGCGAGCGCCTGCGTTCGCGCGCGCTGGGCCTGATGCTCGAGGATACGGCGCTCGAGCTGGGCGCCATGGCGTTGAGCTCGCTTTCCAAGACTGAGTATGCACTGGCGGCGCCCGCGCTGTCCGGCGGCTACCAGGGCGACTTTGCGCCCTTTGGCGACGTGTGTCTGTCGACGCTCGAGTTTGTGGCACGCGTGCGCAACCGCGCCTCGGCCGTGGTGCCCCAAGAGCTCGTGACGCTCAACGCGGTAGAGGATTGCATGGATCGCGTGTTGGCGCAGGCGCTCTCGACGCTCGACGGTCCGGTCGATATGCTCGACCGCGCGGCACAGCTGCTCGGCGGGCTTGAGCCGGGTGAGGTCGATGGTGCGCTTGAGTCGCACGTGGACCGCAATCGACCTTTCGACGACATCCCGATGGCCGCCGCCAAGCCCGAGGCCTGCTCGCTGCTGCTGATGCTCGTGCGCCAGGGTGAGGCTGCTCGTCGCATGTTACCGACGGTGCCGATCGTTTCGGCCCGTTCGTTTGTCGAGCGCGCCTGGCCGTACATGCTTGCGTGGTCCGATCTGGGGCTCAACGGTAAGGAGCGCATGACGGTTGATTCTCTGGCACGCGCCGAGGTGCGCCGTTTTGCCGACGACGATACGAGTGACCGTATGCGCGGCGAGATGATGGGCTTATTGGGCGAGCTGCTGGGTATTTCACCCGAGCAGATGGAAGAGCTGCGCTCCGAGGACGGTCAGCGTCGTCTGCACGAGGGCATGAAGCGGTTTGAGGGCGAGGTCCAGGACGCCATTGATAAGATGATGGGCGGTCAGGGCGGACCGCAGGGTGGGCCCCAGGGAGGTCCGATGCCGCATCCGCCGATAGATCCGAGGCAATTCCCATTCTTCTCTCAAAACTAGGTCGCTGCGCGCCCGCCAGAGCGGCAATCTGCCTTTCAATCGTCGGGCATGACCGCCAGGTCAATGCCCTCCTCTTTCAAGGCACCTTGCTCGCTCTGGCGGGCGCTCGCTTGCGTATGCTCAACCTACAATTCAATCTCGGCTGACGTATGGGGCTGGCGTTGTGTTATTCTAGAACAGACGTTCGTGAAATATGCGCGGGGCCTTGCCTTGCGCTGTGCTTGTGGCGAGGGGAGGTCGGCTTGGTTATCTTGGGTATCGACCCTGGTTTGGCCCATACGGGCTGGGGGATTATCGAGGAGCGGCGTGGCGAGGTCCGCTGCCGTGCCTACGGTTGTATCGAGACCAGCGCGGGCAGCCCGCTCGCGGTGCGCCTGTCGCATATCGCCCGCGACCTCAAGGGCGTCGTCGAGCGCTACCGCCCCGATACTGCCGCCATCGAGAGCATTTACTTTGGCGCCAACGTTCGCTCGGCCATCCCTACGGCGCATGCCCGCGGTGCTGCACTCGTGGCGCTTTCGGAATGCGCACTCGAGATTGGCGAGTATACGCCCATGCAGATTAAGCAGGCTGTTGTGGGTACCGGCGCCGCAGATAAACGGCAGGTTGCCTACATGGTGCGCACGCTCACGCAGCTTGATCACGACCCACACCCAGACCATGCCGCCGATGCCCTGGCTTGCGCCATCTGTCACGTTAACCTAAGCCGTACCCGAGCGCTTACCGGCGGCGAGTTCTATCAACAGAGAGGAACCGGATACTGATGATCTCCCAGCTCCATGGAACGCTTGTCGAGGCCACGATGAGCTCGGCCGTCGTCGATGTATCGGGCGTGGGCTTTGAACTCGGTATTTCGGGCAGCACTGCCGCCACGCTGCCTACGCCCGGCGGCGAGGTTCGCCTCTATACCCGCATGCAGGTGCGCGAGGACGCCATGACGCTCTTTGGCTTTGCTTCCAAGGACGAGCGCACGATGTTCGATCGGCTCGTTTCTGTCTCGGGCGTCGGTCCGCGCCTGGCGCTTGCTGTGCTTTCCACCTATACCGTGGGACAGCTGTATTCCCTGGTGATGGCCGAGGACGACAAGGGCATGGCCAAGGTTCCCGGTGTGGGCAAAAAGACCGCCCAGCGCCTCATCTTGGAGCTCAAGAGTACCTTTGCCAAGGACAAGGGCTTTGTTCCGGTCGACGTAATCCCCGGTCAGGCTGCGATGCCGGTCCCCGCCGCCGCTCCCTCGGCAATCGATGACGCCCGCGCGGCACTCCTTTCCATGGGCTTTAGCCCGCAGGAGACCGAGGTTGCCCTGAGCGGGTATGATGGGCAGGATATGCGTGTCGAGGACCTGCTCGGCGCGGCGCTTAAGCGACTCGGAATGGATGCGTGATGTGGGAAGCCGATGACTCTCAGGACTTGTGGTCGACGCCCGGCAACTCGCCGGCGGCATCCATGGCGCACGGTGAGCGTATGGTGGGCTCGGAACTGACACCCGAGGACCTCGATGTCGACCGTACCCTGCGTCCCCAGCGCTTGGACGACTACTGCGGTCAGGAGCATATCAAGCAGAGCCTTCGCGTGCTGATCGAGGCGGCGCAGAGCCGTGGCGAGACGCTCGACCACGTGATTTTCTCGGGCCCTCCGGGCCTGGGCAAGACCACGTTGGCCACGGTTATCGCCAACGAGCTGGGCGCTCAGATCAAGACGACGAGCGGCCCGGCTATTGCGCGTACCGGTGACCTGGCGGCCATCCTGACTAACTTGCAGCCGGGTGACGTGCTGTTTATCGATGAGATCCACCGCCTTAACCGGTCGGTCGAGGAAGTCCTATATCCCGCTATGGAGGACTTTGCGCTCGATATCGTGATCGGTAAAGGTCCGGCCGCACGTTCGATTCGCCTAGATATTCCCAAGTTTACGCTGGTGGCGGCAACGACCCGCTCGGGTATGCTGACCGGCCCGCTACGCGACCGCTTTGGCATTTCGTATCGCCTGGACTACTACACGGTCGAGGAGCTTGCCCAGATCGTGACGCGCTCGGCGACCATCCTGGGCGTGACGATCGACCATCCGAGCGCGCTCGAGATCGGCTCGCGCTCGCGTGGCACGCCGCGCTTGGCCAACCGTCTGCTCAAGCGCGTGCGCGACTATGCGCAGGTGCGCGGCAACGGTCCTATTGAGCTTGATATTTGCCGTCAGGCGCTCGAGTTCTTCGAGATTGATGAGCTTGGTCTGGACTGGATGGACATTCGTATCTTGGAGACGCTTGCCAAGACGTTCTCTGGTCGTGCCGTGGGTTTGACGACCCTTGCCAGCGCAGTGGGCGAGGACCCGGGTACGCTCGAGGATGTCTATGAGCCCTACCTGCTGCAGTGCGGCTTGATGATTCGCACGCCCCAGGGCCGTCAGGCAACCTTGCGCACCTTTGAGCACTTGGGCATCGAGCCAGCCGTTTAGAGGCGGGTTTGTTTTGGCTGGTCTGTAGGCTATCGCTGAGCATTGGATAAACATATCGCCATTCATCGGTTACGGGTGTTTTACTATTGCGCGCCCGTGCTATGCTGAAATGGTCTTTTTCTCATTCGGTAACGAAAGGACCGCCCATGCCTACTGACATCGAAATCGCACGTTCCGTCACGCCGCTGCCCATTACCGAGGTGGCTAAGAACGCCGGCGTCGACGTAAAGCACCTGATTCCGTATGGCTTCGACAAGGCTAAGGTTGACTATTCACTGCTCAACGAGCCGACCGATCACCAGGCCAAGCTCGTCCTCGTGACCGCTATCAATCCCACGCCCGCCGGCGAGGGCAAGACCACCACGACTATCGGTCTGGCCGATGGTTTGCGCCGTCGCGGCGTCAAGAGCGCTGTGGCCCTGCGTGAGCCTTCGCTCGGTCCCGTCTTTGGCGTAAAGGGCGGCGCCGCCGGCGGCGGCTGGGCTCAGGTCATCCCCATGGAGGATATCAACCTGCACTTTACCGGCGACTTCCATGCTATTGGCGCCGCCAATAACCTGCTGGCTGCCATGCTCGACAACCATATTCAGCAAGGCAACCAGCTCGGTATCGATGTTAAGCGCATCACCTGGAAGCGCGTCGTCGACATGAACGACCGCCAGCTGCGCCATGTTATCGACGGCATCGGCGGCAAGGCCCAGGGCGTGCCGCGCGAGGACGGCTTCGACATCACTGTCGCCTCCGAAGTCATGGCGATCCTGTGCCTGTCCACGAGTATCAATGACCTCAAGGAGCGCCTGGGCGAGATCGTCGTCGGCTACAGCTATGCCGGCGAGCCCGTCCGCGCCCGCGACCTCAAGGCTCAGGGCGCCATGGCGGCCCTGCTCAAGGACGCGCTCAAGCCCAACCTAGTGCAGACGCTCGAGGGTACGCCCGCGTTTGTCCACGGCGGCCCCTTCGCCAACATCGCCCACGGCTGCAACTCCATCATGGCTACGCGCATGGCTATGCGCTTTGGCGATGTTGCCATTACCGAGGCCGGTTTCGGCGCCGATCTGGGTGCCGAGAAGTTCCTCGACATCAAGTGCCGCATGACGGGCGTTCGTCCCAGCGCCGTCGTGATTGTCGCCACCGCCCGTGCGCTTAAGTACAACGGCGGTGTTGCCAAGGCCGACCTTAACGACGAGAACCTCGAGGCCCTCAAGGCCGGTATGCCCAACCTGCTGCGCCACGTCGACAACATTCAGAATGTCTACGGTCTGCCCTGCGTGGTCGCCATCAACCGCTTCCCGACGGACACTGAGGCCGAACTCGAGCTCATCGAGTCCGAGTGCCAGAAGCTCGGCGTTAACGTTAAGCTTTCCGAGGTCTGGGCCAAGGGCGGCGAGGGTGCGCTCGACCTGGCCGATGAGGTCATGCGCCTGATTGAGCAGCCGAGCGAGTTCAAGTTTGCCTACGAGGACGGCGCCGATGTTGCCGATGCCCTCGAGGCCGTCGCCACCAAGGTCTACCGCGCCGACGGCGTTGACTTTACGCCGGCTGCCAAGCGTCAGCTCGCCGAGCTGCGCGAGAACGGCTTTGGCAACCTGCCGGTGTGCGTCGCCAAGACCCAGTACAGCTTTAGCGACAACGCCAAGGCGCTGGGCGCCCCCGAGGGCTTCCGCATCACCGTGCGCGAGCTCAAGGTTTCCGCCGGTGCCCACTTTGTGGTCGCGCTGACTGGCAGCGTCCTGACTATGCCGGGCCTGCCCAAGGTGCCCGCGGCAGAGAACATCGACGTCGACAACGACGGCAACATCACCGGCCTGTTCTAAGCCTGCTGTCCATAGCTGTTAGTCCGCCCCGCCGCGCCCCCATGGCCTGGCGGGGCTTTTGTTTTCTATCCGCGCTGGAGGCCGAAGAGCTTGGCGTTGCGCTCGGCGACCATCATGTTGATATCGGCGATTTCCATCTCGCCGTCAATGTAGGGCTGGTAGGTGCCGTACGGGTCGCCTGCCCCCAGGCTGCAGCTTCCACAGTTATCGCAGCTGCCGTTGCCGCAGCCCGCGAGTGCCAGCTTTATGATCTCCTCGCGTTCGGCGCGCGTTGTGTCTTTGATGAGCTTGCTTTTTACCATGACGTTTCTCGATTCGCTTGTAACCGTCGCCGCGCATGTCTTGTAGATACCGACGGCCTTTGCCCATCATAGGCTTTTGCGCGGGTAGAATGCATGGATAACTTGATGCTTACAGGCGACGGAAAGGAAACGTTGCATGGACCAGGACAAGACGACCGTGATGGGCGGATATGGCTCCGCACGGGCTGACGGCAGCGCCGATGCGACCCGCATTGTGTCGAACCCCGGCAATGCTGCCCCCGATGCGACGCAGGCGTCTGCCGAACCCACACGGGTTATGGGCTATGGCGATACACCGCGGGATCCGTTTGATTATGCGCCGCAGGACCCGTATGGCAGCGCGGCGGCAGGCGCTTATAACAACCTGCCGCAAAATCCTATTCCGCAGCCTCAGCAGACGACGTATATGCCGCGCACGGCGCAGTCCCAGCCACGTTATGAGTCGCGCGATCCGTATGCGCGCCAGCCTTATCGTGAGTACCCCAAGTCGATTCCGCGGTATGGTGAGGACGAGGAAGAGGCGCCGTCGCGTTCGTCGAGTGTGATCAAGAAGATCCTCATCGTGTTGGCGATCTTCTTTGCGCTGTCGGTTGTGTTTGCCATCGTGTCGGGCATGCTCAACAAGCGGGGGAGCTCAACGGCCGATACCACTGCCGAGCAAACCGAGTCCGCCTCGTCTAGCACCGTCGATCTGAGCGATATCCCGGGGCAGTACTGGTCCAACGCCAAGAAGCTCCTCAAGTCGCGCGGCGCCGATCTTTCGAATGCTGTGATTCTGACTGACGACGGCTCGACGCCTATTGTCGATGCCAACTGGGTTGTTACTTCTGCCTACTATAACGCTGACGGCAACCTGGAGGTCCAGCTTACGCGCAAGGACGGCTCGTCGGGCAATGCGTCCGGCGATCAAGGCACCGCGGACAGCTCGAGCTCTAACACGCTGGAGGACTTGAGCAGCAAGGCGCAGGAGTTGGGAGACAAGGCGCAAGAGCTGGGCGACACGGCTCAGAACCTCGGCGATACCGCGCAGAACCTGGGCGATATGGCTACCAATGCTTGGGACGCGCTGCAAAACGGCATTTCGGGCGCACAGGGAAACTAGCGGCTGAGCGAAGCGGGGCTACAGCTGCTCTGCCGGACGCTCGGGCGAGCTAAAGCCGGAGTCAAACGTGACGACGCATGATGCATCGGGCCTGCGCTCGTGCACGATGCGCGTGACGAGCTCCAGCAGCTCCTCGTCGGATATGTCAAAGCCGTCGGGACGCACCAGGTCAAACGAAACAAAGCCGTCGTGCTCGTGCAAGTCGTGGATGGAAAGCGCGGGGTCGATCTGCGCTACGCCGCGCTTGACCCAGCCGCGCAGGTCATCGCCGGTTGTTGCAATGGGGTCGCAGTGCAACGTGATGGCGATGCCCATCTGGCGTTTGATATCGTGTTCGATGGTGTCCAGGATCTCGTGGTGCTCAAAGGCATCGCCCTCGCCGGGCATTTCCACGTGTGCGCTGGCAAACTGGCGGCCGGGGCCGTAGTCGTGCACCATGAGGTCATGAGTGCCCAGGACCTGGGGGTACGACATGATCCTGTCGCGGAGTTCCTGGACGAGCTTGGGGTCGGGCGCTTGCCCAAGCAACGGGCTGATGGCGTCGCGCACCAGGCCCAGGCCGCTGATGCAGATGAAGATGCCCACGCCCAGGCCCGCCCAGCCATCGAGGTCAAAGCCGGTCGTCTGCGAAATAAGCGCCGCCACCAAGACCGAGCCCGAGGTGATGACGTCGTTTTTGGAGTCCTGCGCCGTGGCGATGAGCGTCTCCGAGTCGATGCGATCGCCCAGCGTGCGGTTGAACGCGGCCATCCAGAGCTTAACGAGCATGGACATAGCCAGTGCCGCAAGGGAAACGAGCGTGTAAGCGGTGGGGGAGGGCTTGATGATCTTGGTAACGGACTCGAGCACCAGGTTGATGCCGACGGCACAAACGAGGACGGCGACAAACAGGCCGGCGAGGTATTCGTAGCGGCCGTGACCATAGGGGTGACCTTCGTCAGCCGGGCGACTGGCAAGGCGGAATCCGAGCAGGCTCACAATGTTGCTCGACGCATCGGAGAGGTTGTTGAAGGCGTCGGCGATAAGCGAGACGGAGCCGGCGAGCAGACCCGCGATGCCCTTGGCTAGGCACAGGGCAATGTTGAGGCCAATGCAAATGAGGCTTGCGACAAAGCCTGCGTTGGTACGGCAAGCCGTATCGACCGGCTCGTCCTTGCTGCCGGGAACAAGCGTATGTACCAGCCGATTTACAAATAGCATGGCAATCGTCCTCACAATCATGGTTAAGGGGATAGTGTAGCTCGCATGAGCGCACCGTGCGCCGATGCTCAGAAAATGCAGCAATGGTCTGCTGGAGCTAACGAGCGGCCCTTCTTGTCCGACCAGGTGCTCCATTTTGGGCCACATGGGTATGGGCATGTGCCTGCCTGCCCGACATACTTAATGTCGACAGCCCCTGTGCAAAGGAGGACGTATCCATGGACGAGATGTTTGCCATTAAATGCCAAAACTGCGGCGGCCCTATGTACTCACACCAGGCTAAACGCAGCTTTGAGTGCGCCTATTGCGGCACGGTCGTTCCGTGGCAGGCCGATGCGGGGGAGCCCAAGAGCGCCCTGGGCATTCGCCATACGCCGCTGACGGTTGTCGATGGGCTACTTAAGCTCACCCATGTGTCGCAACTCGAGCGCCCGGAGGACCCGGACTGGTATTTCTTTAATTCACACTGGCGCAATCAGTCGGTTCTGGAGCATCTGCTGTGGGAGGACCGCGGCACGGCGCAGGAGTTCCAAGAAGCCACGCACGTGAGCATTCCCTGCCCCTTCTGCGGCGCGTCCTTTGAAGGCGAGTCCACTCAGCGCGTGTTTGAGTGCCCGTCCTGCGGAAATAAGATCGGCGTCGCCGACCTTCTCAAGCCCGGTACCTTTAGCAAGCGCCTGACCATGGGCGTGGGTGCCGAGTATGTGCCTGAGCAGGGTATTCCCTGCGAAATCTCGCCGCAGCAGGCGCGTGCCAACGCGCTGCAGCTGGTGCGCCAGTACCCCGACGCCTTTGCCGGGCACGACGTGGAAGACGCGATTCAAAATGACATGATGCTCTTCTACTTCCCCATGGCGCTCGCGGACCTGCGCATGATGGCGTCCTTCCCGGGCAAGGGGCTGAGCAAGGAGACCCTGGTGTACTACGAGGTGCTCGACTGGGCGTATCCGCGGGCAAACTACCTGGACGTTCGCCTTATGGGCATTCTGGAGCCATGGGACTTTGCCAAGGTTGGGCCGTTTGACCCGGCCATGCAGGAAGGTGACTTCCGCGTTGTCTCCGTCGATGCGTCTGCCAAGGACCAGGTGGTCATTGATAAGCTGGCGCTCGACATTGCCGGCAACGATGTCGAGGCGGTGCTGGGGCTCAATAAAAAGAGCATCCGCACCTGGGCGCGCAAGGCTCGCAAGCATAAGGACGGCCTGGTGATGGTACCGGTCTACTTTGTCGATCGCCCAGCGACGGACAGCCGCGATGGCGAGCAGGTGCGCATTGCCGTAAACGGCCAGACGGGCCGCGCGGCCGCGGTGGTGTTTAGCGACAAGCGTGAGACGCATGTGGTGGCGCCGCTCAACCCGAGCCTACATCTATCGAACGAAAGTACCGTGCATGCCACGCCCATCGAGGTCAAATACGTTAAATCGCCCTTCCTATACCAGATCGTGCGTCGTGGAGACGGCGAACAGCCGCGTCAGGTGGCAGCGGTTGCCGAGGGTTCCTACCGAGAAGAAAAGCCCAAACGCAAGGGGCTGCTTGCAGCGATCTTTGGGAAGTAGGGGAACGGTACGGGACAGTGCGCAGTAGTGCGAGCTGTCCGTCGTGGTAGATCTAAATAAACGGTGGGACGGCTGCAAAAGAGCCGCCCCACCGGGCAAAATCAAGGTGTGCCGCGGAACCCGCTCCTCAGTCGGTCAACTTTGGAAGCGCGGGCAACGCAGATGCTAATGTCTAAAGGGCCGGGGCGACGACCCCTTTAATATGAGAAAGCCATTGTCAATAGGCGTGTTTGTTCGAGCCCGGTTTTAAACCGGGCTTTTTCGTTTCCCGTCGGGAGGGCCCGCGCACGTTGCACGTTTAGTCGACGCTTGCCTGGCAAGCTAATATCCGCGGGCTCTTGCGGGCGCGCTGCCGGCGGTCAGCCCGGTATGTCCGCGCACCCCACCGCATTTCGATTCTCCGTCCGGCGCGCTCGTCCGAAACCAGTCTTGTTCACGGGCGCGGCCCTTGGGCTGCCCAAAAAGGGCTCGTGAACGCGCGCCGGCGATGCGTCGAGGCGCGGGCCCTCCCGGCGGGAGGCTTGTTGTCCGACGGGGTCAGCCGAGGGTCCCCTCCGCCCGGCGCCCGATCTCCCAGACCCAGCAGGCGAGCTCGCGCGCGACGGCGGCGTTTGCCTTGCACGAGCTCTTGCCCGCCGCCGCCAGCGCCTC
>OGPU01002250.1_pt1 | contig 14119 bp, 11 predicted proteins | sample 1552991 | NCBI WGS metagenome assembly OGPU01 (sample SAMEA2580296, study PRJEB22360) | human gut metagenome | biome: human gut; feature: human-associated habitat; material: faeces | place: Denmark | collected 2008/2010 | reverse complement strand
TACCCTCATATAGGACAATGAAATATAAAAGTCCTATATGGGGGTATTTTCATGTTCAGAAAGAGTAAGATAGAACCAGTAGAAAAAGTAAAAATAGTCGAACGCTACCTTGCAGGAGAAATTGGCATACGGCAAGCAGGAAAAGAATTGGGAGTTGATCATCATAGTATTCGAAATTGGATTTCTATTTATCAGTATGATGGACCAACTGGATTACTCAATCAACCGAAAAACAAATCTTATTCAAAAGATTTAAAAATATCTGCTATAAATGATTATCTTAACGGAGAAGGATCTCTTCAGGATATTTGCACAAAATACGGAATTCGTTCACACAGACAGCTTTCCGATTGGATTAAGGTGTATAATTCTGGTGGAATATTAAAAACATCCACTGGAGGTGCTTACATGAAAAAAGCAAAGAACACTACACTTGATGAGAGATTAAAAATAGTAACAGATTGTCTTGCAAATGATAAGAATTATGGTGCAATGGCACTCAAATATGATTGTTCCTATCAACAAGTTCGCAATTGGGTAATACGATACGAAAAGATGGGTCAAGCGGGTCTGGAAGACAGACGTGGACGTCGTATAGCTTCTCTTCCAAGCAGAACACCTGAAGAAGAGCTACGTGACAAGATAGCTGAACTAGAAAGAAGAAATCTAGACTTACAAATGGAGAATGATCTGTTAAAAAAAGTCAGAGAACTGGAAAGGAGGGGGCGCTATCTTTAATCCATCGGTTAGCCGAATATGAAGCCATCCAAAAACTATCGTCTACTAAGCATTATCCCATAGATAGACTTTGTAAATATCTTAATGTTACACGTTCTGCGTATTACCGCTGGGTAAAATATCCGAAAAGTAATAATGAACTTCGAAACGAAAGACTATCCACTGAAATCCAAAGGATTCATAACCAGCATCCAGATATGGGATACCGAAGGATTCGTGATGAATTAGATGGACATAAAGGAATTCATGTGAATGATAAACGAGTACTTCGTATTTGTAGGAAATACGATATAAAATCAAATATTAAATGGAAACCTAAGAGTTGTACCAGAGGAGACAGAAATCCTGATCACATAGCAAAAAACTATTTACACCGTGAATTTCACGCCGAAAAACCGAATGAAAAGTGGCTTACAGATGTTTCTGAATTTAAATACTACAACGGAATAGAAGTTCATAAAGTTTATCTGAGTGCTATTTTAGATTTATATGATAGAAGGATTGTTTCCTTTAAAATCAGCGATCATAATGATAATCCATTAGTTATGGACACGTTTGATGAGGCTGTTCGTCAGGAGCCAGATGCACACCCATTAGTTCATTCTGATCGAGGCTTTCAATATACAAGCGCACAGTTTTATACTAGATTAAAAAAACATCATATGAAGCAGAGTATGTCTAGAGTTGCCCACTGTATTGACAATGGACCAATGGAAGGGTTTTGGGGAATTCTAAAACGAGAAATGTATTATAAACAGCGTTTTAATGACAGAAGCTCTTTGATTACTGCGATAGCTAATTACATAGATTACTACAACAACCAACGACTTCAAAGGAAACTGCATGTAATGACACCAATGAAATATCATGAGCAATATACAAAAGCAGCATAAAATATCGCCAGCCATAGCATGGCTGACGATACAAAAATTTATTATTTTTTATTGTCCTCTTGACGGGGAGCATACCAGAAATGATCTGAAAAGTATGGTTCCTTTTTGAAAAAGCGAGGGAGAAAGAAGAGACTTTCCCTGTGAAGTTCCTGATAAATATCAGGAAATCTTACACCGGCAAAGATACCACTTCTCGATCAGTCCGATCAGAGCATAGAGCAGCATGGCGATCACGCAGAGGATGCAGATGCTCATCAGCAGCCAGTCGAGCTTGAAGACCTGACTGCCGTAGATGATCATATAGCCAAGTCCTTCCCTGCCGCCGATAAATTCTCCGATGATCACGCCCACCAGACAGAGCCCGATATTGACCTTCATGGTGCTGATGATCGCCGGAATGCAGCTTGGGATCACTACCTTGGAGAGAGCATGGAGCCGGTTTCCGTGAAGAGTGTAGATGAGCATGATTTTATCTGGGTCTACTTCGGAAAATTCGGAATAGAGGTTCAGTATGCTCCCGAAGATTGCAACAGACATTCCGGCAATGATGATAGTTGTGCGGTTTGCGCCGAGCCAGACAATGAGAAGCGGAGCAAGCGCAGATTTTGGCAGACTGTTCAGGACGACCAGATAAGGCTCCAGGATTTCCGAAAGCTTCCGGAAGAGCCAGAGAAGGACGGTGACAAAAAGGCTGAAGAAGATTACCAGAACAAAACTGACCAGAGTTTCGTAAAGGGTTACTCCGATATGGCGGAAAATACTGCCGTCACCGGTCATTTCCAGAAAACACAGGGCAATCCGGGAGGGGCTGCTGAAGATGAAGGAGTCGATGAGTCCTGTATTTGCGGCAAATTCCCAGAGGAAGAGAAAGGCAAGCAGGATGGAGACTCTGGAAACGGCAACGATCCGTTTATGTCGGCGCCGCATATTCAGGTAATGTAGCTGGTTTTTTGAAAGTTCATTCATCCGGGTTCAGCTCCTTCCAGATCAGATTGAAATAAGTCTTAAATTCCGGGGCATTGCGGCGGGCAAGCGGGGAAAGTCCCGGATCAGAAAAGGAAACATTGGCCGTTTGCCCGATGGTTGCCGGACGGCTTGTGAGAACAAGGATCCGGTCAGCAAGACTGATCGCTTCGGCAAGGTCATGGGTGACAAGGATCGCTGTTTTTTTCTCTTTTTTGATAATCTGCCCGATATCATCACTGACATTTAATCGGGTCTGATAATCCAAGGCAGAAAAGGGTTCATCCAAAAGCATGATATCCGGCTTCAGGACCAGCGTGCGGATCAGCGCGGCTCTCTGGCGCATTCCTCCGGAAAGTTCGGATGGTTTTGCATTTGCAAAGGCATTCAGGCCGTATTGTGTAAGAAGGACTCTTGCCAGTGCGCGGGAACGGGCAGTCAGTGCATGCTGAATCTCGAGACCGAGAAGAACGTTCTGATAGATGGTACGCCACTCAAGAAGTTCATCCTTTTGCAGCATATATCCGATGCCGGAAGTATTGTCCGGATGATAGCTGCCGTTTATTTTGATGAGACCTTTTTCCGGGGTGAGAAGACCCGCAATCAGGTGGAGCAGTGTAGATTTTCCGCACCCGGAGGGACCGACCAGAGCAATAAATTCCCCTTCGCGGACCGAAAAGGTGATGTCTTTCAGGGCGTAGGTTTCTCCTTCCAGTGTATGGTAAGCATAATGAACGTTTTTCAGTTCCAGTGCATATTGCATGATAATCCTCCAGATACAGAAACGATCATAAGTCTTTTACTTACAGTTTATGAGAAATAAAAAAAAGCGTGTGTGCATCTGGCTGGAATGGAGCGGAAAAAGAAAAACAGAGCAGAAAAGATATTGTGCGAAGAGAACAGCTGCACTATAATAAGAAACAAATCTGCAATATGAGGAGAGATGAACAGATGCAGAAAAAGAATTACCAGAAAGAACTGGATAAAAAGATAGAACTGATCGTATCGGAAAAGAAGGTTCCACGACTGTTCCTTCACAGCTGTTGTGCACCATGCAGCAGTTATGTGCTGGAATATCTGTCGGAATATTTTGAGATTACGGTTTTTTATTACAATCCGAATATTTTCCCGGAGGCGGAATTTGAAAAACGGATCCACGAACAGGAGAAGCTGATCCGTGAGCTTCCGGCGAAACATACGATCCATTTTCAGGCGGGAAATTATGACAGTGAAAAATTTTACGAGATGGCGAAGGGACTGGAGATGATTCCGGAAGGTGGAGAGCGGTGCTTCAGGTGTTATGAGCTCAGACTCCGGGAAGCTGCGAGATTTGCAAAAGAAGGCAGATATGATTATTTCACCACAACCCTTTCCATCAGTCCGCTGAAAAATGCACAGAAGCTGAATGAGATTGGTGAGCGGCTTGCCGGGGAATATGGAGTGGCTTATCTGGTTTCGGATTTTAAAAAGAGAAATGGATATAAGCGTTCAACCGAGCTGTCAAAGATTTACGGACTTTACCGCCAGGACTATTGTGGCTGTATTTATTCCAAAAATCAGAGAGAACGGGAAAAGAAACTTCGGGAGGAAGAGGAAAGTTCTGTGAAAAGTTAAGAGGGGAACTTTACAGAATCCGACATTCTATGGTACACTAAAGCACAGAATTACGTTGAAGAAAAGAGGGAAAGCTATGGCACAGTTATGGGGAGGACGTTTTACGAAAGAAACCGACAAACTGGTTTATAATTTCAATGCGTCCATTTCATTTGATAAACGATTTTATGAGCAGGATATACAGGGCAGCAAGGCGCATGTTATGATGCTTGCAAAGCAGGGGATCCTGACAGACGATGAGAAGCAGCAGATTCTGGACGGACTGGAAAGCATCCGCAGGGATGTAGAGAGCGGAAAGCTTGAGATTACAGAGGAATACGAAGATATCCACAGTTTTGTAGAGGCAAATCTGATCGACCGGATCGGGGATGCAGGAAAGAAGCTGCATACCGGAAGAAGCCGTAATGACCAGGTAGCTCTGGATATGAAGCTTTATACAAGAAGTGAGATCACCGCACTGCAGGGACTGGTTGTGGATATGCTCCGCGAACTTCTTGCGATCATGAAGGACAACACCGAGACGATCATGCCTGGATTTACTCATCTGCAGAAAGCGCAGCCGATCACACTGGCACACCATATGGGTGCTTATTTTGAAATGTTCAAAAGAGACCATATGCGTCTGAAAGATATTTACAAAAGAATGAATACCTGTCCGCTTGGATCCGGAGCACTTGCAGGAACTACTTATGATCTGGACAGAGCATACACCGCAGAGCTTCTCGGATTTGACGGACCGACACTGAACAGTATGGATTCGGTATCGGACCGTGATTATCTGATCGAGCTGATGAGTGCTCTATCTACGATTATGATGCATTTAAGCCGCTTCTCAGAAGAAGTGATCATCTGGAATTCCAATGAATACCAGTTTGTCGATATCGATGACAGCTACAGCACCGGAAGCAGTATCATGCCACAGAAGAAGAATCCGGATATTGCGGAACTTGTTCGTGGAAAGACAGGACGTGTATACGGTGCACTGACTTCGATCCTGACTACAATGAAAGGAATTCCGCTTGCTTACAATAAAGATATGCAGGAGGACAAAGAGCTGGTATTTGATGCCATCGATACCGTGAAAGGATGCCTGGCTTTATTTACCGGAATGCTCGCAACCATGAAGTTCAACAAAGAACGTATGCTGGAAAGCTGCAGACACGGATTTACCAACGCAACAGATGCAGCTGACTATCTGGTAAATCACGGGGTACCGTTCCGTGATGCACATGGAATCGTAGGAAAGCTGGTACTTTATTGCATCGATAAGAAGATTGCGTTAGATGATATGTCACTGGAAGAATATAAGGAGATCTCTCCGGTATTTGAAGAAGATATTTATGATGCGATCAGCATGGAGACCTGTGTCAATAAGAGAAATACGATCGGTGCACCTGGACCGGAAGCTATGAAAAAGGTGATCGCGCTTCACGAAGCGTATCTGGAAGAGTGCTAATCGTTATAAGGAAAATGAGCATTGCTGGTCACAGGTACTGGGAACAGTAACATGAGCGTTAATAAGTAGACATAGTTTTTCAATTGTCAGGGTTGAAAAATGTCGGTAAATGCGCTATGATATACAAATCACGCGTACAAATGTGCGTATCAAAAAGACAAAACAGGAAATGAGGACATAAAAATGGATCAGAAATTAAGAGTAGGTATTCTTGGTGCAACAGGAATGGTAGGACAGAGATTTATCTCTCTGCTGGAAAATCATCCGTGGTTTGAGGTAGTAACACTGGCTGCAAGCCCGCGTTCCGCAGGAAAGACATATGAAGAAGCAGTCGGAGACCGCTGGAAAATGGACACTCCGATGCCGGAAGCAGTCAAGAAGATCGTTGTACATAATGTCAACGAGGTAGAAGAAGTTGCAAAGACAGTTGACTTTGTATTCAGTGCAGTTGATATGTCAAAAGATGAGATTCGTGCGATCGAGGAAGCATACGCAAAGACAGAGACACCGGTTGTATCTAATAACAGTGCCCACAGATGGACACCGGATGTACCGATGGTAATCCCGGAAGTAAACCCGGAACATTTTGCAGTCATCGAAGACCAGAAAAAGCGTCTTGGAACCACAAGAGGATTTATCGCAGTAAAACCAAACTGTTCGATCCAGAGCTATGCGCCTTGCCTTGCAGCATGGAAAGAATTCGGACCAAAAGAACTGGTTGTTACAACCTACCAGGCAATTTCAGGTGCAGGAAAGACCTTTAAAGACTGGCCGGAAATGGTAGAAAATATCATTCCATTCATTGGTGGAGAAGAAGAAAAGAGCGAGCAGGAACCGCTTCGTGTTCTCGGCAGAGTTGAAAATGGACAGATCGTAAAAGCAGATTCTCCGAAGATCACATGCCAGTGTGTACGTGTACCGGTTCTTAACGGACATACCGCTGCCGTATTTATCAATTTTGAAAAGAAACCAACCAAAGAGCAGCTGATCGAAAAACTGGAAAGTTTCAAAGGCTTCCCGCAGGAAGCAGAGCTTCCGAGTGCACCGAAGCAGTTCATCCGCTATATGACAGAAGACAACCGTCCGCAGGTGAAACTGGATGTAGATTATGAGAACGGAATGGGAATTTCTATCGGACGACTCAGAGAAGATTCCCTTTACGATTATAAATTTATCGGACTTTCCCACAATACAGTCCGCGGTGCGGCAGGAGGAGCTGTTCTCTGTGCTGAGACACTGACTGCAAAAGGCTTTATCACAAAGAAATAGCTTTTGCAGGAAAGTTTAAAAGAAGTTAACTTTTCTTTCTTCTGATTCAGTGGTAGAATGAAATTATACCAGTGTAAAGGAAGAGTGAAGGTGGGCTAATATGAAAAAAGAAATGCAGAACTATACACAGAACAGAGAACTGTCCTGGCTGAAGTTCAATCAGAGGGTACTGGAGGAAGCAAAGGATTCTTCAGTACCCCTTCTTGAAAGAATGAAGTTTGTATCCATTTTTACAAGCAACCTGGATGAATTTTTTATGATCCGCGTAGGAAGCCTGTATGATATGTCGCTTACGGATAACAGCACGATCGACAGCCGTTCGGGGATGAATCCGAAAGAGCAGCTGGATGCAATCTTTGCGGCTGTAGCACCATTGTATAAAGAGCGGGACAAGACTTACTCGGAAATCAAGAAGCTGCTGAATCCATACGGTGTCTGTGGACTATCGATAAAAGAGCTGGAGCAGCAGGAAAAGAAGTATGTGAAAAAGTACTTCAAAGACCAGATCCTACCGATCCTGTCTCCACAGATCGTGGATGCCAATCATCCATTCCCACATCTGCTCAATAAGGAACTGTATGTGATCGCAAGTCTGAAGCAGAATGGAACTTCCATGATTGGAATCGTACCGGTTCCACAGTTTGTGTCAGATATTTTATATCTTCCGGGCCATGATATCCGTTATATCCGTATGGAAAAGGTGATCATGGAATATCTGGATGTGGTGTTCGACAAATACGAGGTATCGAACAAGAATTATATCTGCGTGACAAGGAATGCAGATGTGTCGCCGGACGATGAGGCACTGGAGATCAATGATGATTTCCGCCTGCTGATGCAGGAAACCATTCACAAGCGCCGCAGAATGGCAGTAGTCCGCATGGAGACAGCGGAGCCGCTGGATAAGGAACTGGAAAAGTATTTCTGTGACAAATTTAAGATCACACCGGCACAGATCTACCGGACCAAGATGCCGATGAAGCTGGATTATATTTTTTCGATTATGGATAAGGTTCCGGCATCGCTGAAACGTTCTCTGATCGACGAACCGTTTACTCCGCAGCCGTCCCGCTATCTGACGGATGGAAAAGTGATTCCGCAGGTAAAGAAAAAAGATATACTTCTTTCTTATCCGTATGAGAGTATGGATCCGTTTCTGCGTATGATCAAGGAAGCGGCTTATGATCCGACCGTTCTTACGATCAGGATCACAATCTACCGTCTGGCAAAGAAGGCACGGCTGGTAGAGTACTTATGTGCAGCGGCCGAGAACGGCAAAGAGGTTACGGTTTTGATCGAGCTGAGAGCCAGATTCGATGAACAGAACAATATTGACTGGTCCGAACGTCTGGAAGAAGCAGGATGCCGTGTGATTTATGGATTTGAAGGTTATAAGGTGCATTCCAAGATCTGTCTGATCACTTACCGGAACCGCAACAATATCGAGTACATTACGCAGGTGGGAACCGGAAACTACAATGAAAAGACAGCGACGATGTATACGGATGTGTCGCTGATCACAGCGGATAAGGGAATCGGAGAGGATGCAGCCGTCTTCTTCAAGAATATGTCCATTGGCAATCTCAATGGAAGCTATCAGCATATTATTGTTTCACCGACCAGTCTGAAACCAAAGGTGCTTTCGCTGATGGACGAGGAGATCAAAAAGGGAACGAACGGACGGATCATCATGAAGATGAATTCTGTGACGGATGTAGATTTTATCCAGAAGGTTTCCGAGGCATCAAATGCAGGGGTGAAGGTGGATTTGATCGTCCGTGGGATTTGCTGTATTCTTCCGGGAGTCAAAGGGTACACGGAGAATCTCCGTGTGACCAGTATTGTCGGACGTTATCTTGAGCATCCGCGTATTTTCCTTTTTGGAACCGGAGCGGATCAGAAAATCTATATCGGTTCCGCAGATATGATGACGCGTAATACGGAAAAACGCGTGGAAGTGGCATGTCCGGTTTACGATGAAACTATCAGGAAACAGCTGACACATATGCTGAAGATCATGCTTGCGGACAATGTAAAAGCGCGGGAATTAAAGAGTGACGGCAAATATTACATGAAAGAAAAAGGAACTTCAAAAGTCAATTCCCAGGAATATTTTATGCGTGAAGCAATCACCGTCAGACATCCGGAAGGACGGACAAAACAAAGCTTCGTTGATAAAATTCGGAAGATTTTTCGAAGAAAATAATTTGTTTTATGTTCTGAATATGATATGATAAAAAAGTGGAGCTGGTATCAGCTTCACTTTTTAAACGCTGTGAGAGTTGCTATAGCGTGAAAATACAGGAGTACAAAATTATTATATGGGTAAATCGGTATATATTGCAGAAAAGCCGAGTGTGGCACAGGAATTTGCCAAGGCACTGCATTTGAATTTGAAAAGAAAAGACGGATATCTGGAATCAGATGAGGCGATCGTAACCTGGTGTGTTGGTCATCTTGTCACGATGAGTTATCCGGAAATATATGATGAAAAGTATAAGAGATGGTCTTTGCAGACACTGCCATTCATTCCGCAGGAATTTCTCTATGAGGTGATACCGGGAGTAAAGAAGCAGTTTGAGATCGTAAAAGGAATACTGACCAGGAAGGACGTAGATCGGATTTATGTCTGTACCGACTCGGGAAGAGAAGGAGAATACATTTACCGTCTGGTGGAACAGATGGCAGGCGTAAAAGGGAAAGAACGCCGGCGTGTGTGGATCGATTCCCAGACGGAGGAAGAGATCCTCAGAGGAATCCGTGAGGCGAAGGATCTGTCAGAATACGATAATCTGTCAGCTTCGGCTTATCTCCGTGCGAAGGAAGATTATCTGATGGGAATCAACTTTTCCAGACTTCTGACACTGAAATATGGAAACAGCATTTCAAATTATCTTGGGAATAAATACACGGTTGTATCTGTCGGACGTGTGATGACCTGTGTCCTTGGAATGGTCGTAAGGCGGGAACGGGAGATCCGTGAATTTGTTAAAACGCCGTTCTATCGTGTGATCGAATCGGTAAATGTAGACGGACATACTTTTACCGGTGAGTGGCGTGCAGTGAAAGGTTCGGCTTATTTTGAGTCTCCAAAGCTCTACAAAGAGAATGGATTTAAAGAGAAAGAGGAGGCCAAAAAGCTGATAGCTGTTTTGAAAGAGGGAACATCCCCTCTTACCTGCCGGATTGTATCCATCGAAAAGAAAAAAGAGAAAAAGAATCCGCCACTTCTGTTTAACCTTGCAGAACTTCAGAACGAATGCTCCAAACGGTTCAAGATCAGTCCGGATGAAACGCTCCGCATTGTGCAGGAGCTTTATGAGAAGAAGCTTGTCACCTATCCGAGAACAGACGCCAGAGTGCTTTCGACGGCAGTATCAAAGGAGATCACAAAGAACCTGAACGGGCTGAGTAAATACCAGATGGCTGCACCATATATGCAGGATATTCTGCATTATGGAGCATATAAAAATCTGGCAAAGACGCGTTATGTCAATGACAAGCAGATCACGGATCATTATGCGATCATCCCGACAGGACAGGGACTTTCAGCATTGAATTCGGTATCTGCAACGGCTCATCATGTGTATGATGTGATCGTCCGGAGGTTTCTGAGTATCTTCTATCCTCCGGCAGTTTATCAGAAAGTGGCGTTGATAACACAGATCGGAAAAGAACAGTTTTTCTCCAACTTCCGTGTACTTGCGGAAGAAGGATATCTGAAGGTGGCAGGGGTCCCTGTCCCAAAGAAAAATGCAAATGGAAATGACGCGGAAGGAGATGGAAGTGATAACAATGTGGATCTGGATGCCGCATTTTTTGCATCCATCCAGAAGTTAAAAAAAGGTGATATCCTGGATGTGAAATCACTGGATATTAAAGAGGGAGAAACTTCACCGCCGAAGAGATACAATTCCGGTTCCATGATCCTTGCGATGGAAAATGCAGGTCAGCTGATCGAGGATGAGGAACTTCGTGCGCAGATCAAAGGAAGCGGGATCGGAACCAGTGCGACCAGGGCGGAGATCCTGAAAAAGCTCTTCAATATCAAATATCTGGCACTGAATAAAAAGACGCAGGTGATCACACCGACGCTTCTTGGAGAAATGATCTATGATGTGGTGTTGAATTCTATCCGTTCACTTCTGAATCCGGAGCTGACGGCAAGCTGGGAAAAGGGGCTTAACTATGTGGCAGAGGGAGAAATTACATCGGATGAATATATGACAAAACTGGATCATTTTATTGTCAGCAGAACCAACGGAGTACTGGGACTGAATAACCAGTATCAGTTAAGAAGCTGCTATGACAGGGTAGCAGCATTTTATAAAAAAGAAACCAAAGGCAGAGCATCGAAAGGAAAGAAAGAATGAAAGAAATGACGGTTAAAGAAATGTATACGCTGGAAGAGACAATCGCAAAGGATTTGTTTGAAGGAGTGACCTACCCGTGGGAAGTACTTCCGAAAATCAGCAGTTTTATCCTGGAACTGGGTGCGTCTCTTCCGGAAGAAGAGTATGAAAAACGTGGAGAAAATGTGTGGGTTGCCAGATCCGCAAAGGTTGCACCGACTGCATTTATCGGCGGTCCGGCGATCATCGGAAAGGACGCAGAGGTAAGACACTGTGCGTTTATCCGTGGAAATGCGATCGTAGGAGAAGGTGCAGTTGTCGGAAATTCTACCGAACTGAAAAATGTGGTCCTCTTCAATAAAGTACAGGTTCCACATTATAATTATGTGGGGGATTCAATCCTTGGATACAAGTCACATATGGGAGCAGGTTCTATCACATCTAATGTGAAATCCGATAAAAAACTGGTGGTTGTAAAGACGCCGGAAGGAAATATCGAGACCGGTATGAAAAAGTTCGGCGCGATGCTGGGTGACCATGTAGAAGTTGGATGTGGAACCATTCTGAACCCGGGAAGTGTAGTAGGACCGCATACCAATATTTATCCACTTTCTTCGGTGAGAGGATTTGTGCCGGGAGGAAGTATTTACAAATGTGCAGGTGAAGTAGTTGAAATGAGACAGGAGTAATGTCGGATGAAGCTTACAATACTTGGAACGGGAAATGCAACAGTAACGGAATGCTATAATACATGTTTTGCCCTCTCGGATGGAAACAGGCATTTTCTGGTGGATACCGGCGGCGGAAACCGTATTTTAAAGGTGTTAAAAGACACCGGGATCCAGCTGGAAGACATTCACGATATTTTTATTACCCATGAACATATCGATCATATTCAGGGACTGGGGGTATTCAGCAGAAAGTATCAGGTCCCGATCTATGCCACAAAAGGTACATTAGAAGGAATAAAAAGTTATTCAGGACTCGGAAAGATGCCGGAGGGATTATATCATCCGATCCATACAGATGAGCCGTTTACGCTGGGGGATATTGATATTCATCCTTTTGAGATTTCACATGATGCGAACGAACCGGCAGGATACCGGCTGGAGTGCGGAGCAAAGTCCGTTGCTGTTGCAACAGATCTCGGCAAGTATGATTCGTATACAGTGAAAAATTTACAGAATCTGGATGCGGTTCTGCTGGAGGCAAATCATGATATCCATATGCTGGAGGTCGGTGGATATCCATATTATCTGAAGCAGAGGATTCTCGGAGACAGAGGTCATTTATCAAATGAATTGTCAGGACAGCTCCTTTGTGATATACTACATGATAATCTGAAACATATTATGCTGGGACATCTGAGCAGGGAGAATAATTATGCAAAGCTTGCTTATGAGACAGTAAAACTGGAAGTGACTCTGGCGGAGAATGAGTATAAGGGAGAAGATCTTGATATGTTTGTTGCAAGCAGAGATTCAGTTTCAGAGATCGTTACGGTATGATCAGATTTATAACAAAAAGCGGAGGTACAATGAAAATGAAAAAATGTATTGTCACAGTACTTGGAAAAGACACGGTGGGAATTATTGCGAGAGTGTGTACATATCTGGCGGAGAACGGGATCAATATTTTAGATATCTCTCAGACGATTGTGCAGGGATATTTTAATATGATGATGATCGTTGATGTTTCAAATCTGAAAAAAGATTTTACAGAGGTATGCGATGAAATGGATACACTCGGAAAAGAAATTGGAGTAAGTATCCGTTGCCAGAGAGAAGAGATTTTTGAGAAGATGCACAGATTATAGGATTTACCGTACAGCAGTGAAGAGACATAGAAGATGAGGATAAGATTATGATTAATATGTATGAAGTTTCAGAGACAAATAAGATGATCGAGCATGAGAACCTGGATGTCCGTACGATCACCCTGGGAATCAGCCTCCTGGATTGCATTGACTCTGATCTGGATCAGTTAAATCAGAATATTTATAATAAGATCACGACAGTTGCAAAGGATCTTGTATCTACAGGACAGGATATCGAAAAAGAATTTGGAATCCCGATCGTGAACAAGAGAATTTCCATTACTCCGGTTTCACTGGTCGGTGGCTCAGCCTGTAAGACTCCGGAAGATTATGTGACGATCGCAAGGACACTGGATAAGGCGGCGAAAGAAGTCGGTGTGAATTTTATTGGAGGATACTCAGCACTCGTTTCAAAAGGGATGACGAAGAGTGAAGAGAATCTGATCCGTTCCATTCCCCAGGCACTGGCTGAGACAGAACGGATCTGTAGTTCCGTAAATGTTGGATCGACGAAAACCGGGATCAATATGGATGCGGTACGACTCTGTGGTCAGATCGTAAAAGAAGCGGCAGAAGCGACAAAGGATAATGATTCCCTTGGATGTGCAAAGCTGGTGATTTTCTGTAATGCACCGGATGATAATCCGTTTATGGCGGGTGCATTCCTTGGAGTGACAGAGGCAGATGCAGTTATCAATGTAGGAGTCAGCGGACCAGGTGTAGTTAAGAAGGCACTGGAAAAAGTGCGTGGAAAAGGATTTGAGGAACTTTGCGAGACAATCAAGAAGACCGCATTCAAAGTCACGAGAGTGGGGCAGCTTGTGGCAGGAGAAGCTTCTGCAAGACTGGGAATCCCGTTTGGCATTGTGGATCTTTCCCTTGCACCAACTCCGGCAGTAGGGGACAGTGTTGCAGAGATTCTGGAGGAGATCGGACTTGAGCGGGTAGGTGCTCCGGGAACAACGGCAGCCCTTGCCATGCTGAACGACCAGGTGAAAAAAGGTGGTGTTATGGCATC
>OGPU01002244.1_pt1 | contig 14158 bp, 5 predicted proteins | sample 1552991 | NCBI WGS metagenome assembly OGPU01 (sample SAMEA2580296, study PRJEB22360) | human gut metagenome | biome: human gut; feature: human-associated habitat; material: faeces | place: Denmark | collected 2008/2010 | reverse complement strand
GCTACATCGGCCGCGACTTCGACCGGCAGGAGTCCTGCGGCGACTACGAGCGGGAGGAGGTCGCCTCGGAGCGCATCTTCGCGCGGATCAAAACCGCCCTCACGCGCAGCCGGCGCCGCCGCATTCTTTTTCGCGTCGCCGCCGTCGTGATTCCCGTCGCGCTGGTGCTGGGCGTCGCCCTGCGTCTCGACCGTCAGGTAGGGGGCATCTTTTCGGATGCGGAGTACGGCGAATTCGTCGTCGACCGGGGGCGGCGTACGCAGTGCCTGTTTCAGGACGGTACGGTCGCCCACCTCAATTCCGAGTCGAAAATCCACTATCCCGTGAAGTTCGGGCTTTTCGAGCGTCGCATCCGGCTCGAAGGCGAAGCCTACTTCGAGGTGACCCACAATCCCCGGCGGCCGTTCGTCGTGGAGTTCGAGGGCGGAGAGATCCAGGTGCTCGGCACGTCGTTCAACGTCAAGGCCTACCGCGACGATGACATCGTCGCCGTAACGCTCGACGAGGGGCGCGTGGTGCTCGACGACCGTCGCGGCGGTCGTTTCGAGCTGTCGCCCTCCGAACAGCTGCTCTACGACCGCCGCTCGGGCGAGGGGCGGATCGTCCGCGGAGCCGACGCCATGCGTTATTCGATCTGGAAGGACGACGTGATCTCGTTCCGCGACACGCCCCTTGCAGAGGTGCTCGAAACCCTTTCGCGGTGGTACGACGTGCGCTTCGAAACCGACGGACAGCCCGATCGCCCCATATCCTACACCTTTGCGACCGACAATACGCTGCTGGATAATGTTTTGCGTGAAATGGAACTGATCTCTCCGGTGCGTTTCGAACGCACCAAAACAGAAATAAAGGTAAGTTTCAGATAAAAAAAAGAGTTTCGGCTCATCGTTTTTTCCCGTTTGCGTGTCTATTCTGTGAAAAGCGCGCAAACGGGCTTTTTAGTAAACAACTACCTAAACTAATCTGTATGAAACGAATCAGACTACTCTTTCTGATGCTGCTTTGTGTAGCCGGGACGGCCCTGACGGCCCGGGCGCAGAAAGTGACGTTGAATTTCCGGAATGCCAAGCTCGAACAGGTGTTCGGGCGGATTACCGAGCAGACGGGCTACACGTTCTACTATGCGCGTCCGACGGTCAATCCCGACAAGGTTGTCAGCATCGCCGTCGCGGATGTCGACGTGCGTGCGGCGCTGAAACAGCTGCTGGCGGACGACAAGGTCGAAATCGAGATCCGCGACGGCAAGATTTACCTTTCCCCCCCCCGGCAGAGTACCGCTGTGCCGCAATCCGTTAAGGGCGTCGTCCGGGATGCCGCGGGCCAGCCCGTTGTCGGGGCCGCGGTGATCGTCAAGGGAACCACCCGCGGCGTGAGTTCCGGGACCGACGGCTCGTTCTCGTTCGAGGGTCTGGCTGACGGCGCCGTGCTGCAAGTCTCGGCGCTGGGCTACGCCACTGCCGAAATCCCGGTCGGCAACCGTTCGTTCGTCGCCGTGGAGCTGAAGGAGGACGCCACGCTCGTCGACGAGGTGGTGGTCGTGGGCTACGGCACGCAGAAGAAGGCCAACCTGACGGGCGCCGTCGACCAGGTCTCCTCGGAACTTCTGGAGAATCGTCCCGTGGCCAACGTCACGCAGATGTTGCAGGGCGCCGTGCCCAACCTCAATATTTCGCTGGCCGACGGCAAGCCCAACCGCTCGGCGTCGTACAACATCCGCGGCAAGACGTCGATCGGCGCGGGCGGATCGGCTCTGGTGCTGATCGACGGCGTCGAGGGCGACCCCGCGATGCTCAACCCCAACGACATCGAGTCGGTCTCGGTGCTCAAGGACGCAGCTTCGGCCGCCATCTACGGTTCGCGCGCACCCTACGGCGTGGTGCTCATCACCACCAAGGACCCGGGCAAACTCACCGACAAGTTCACGATCAACTACACGGGCAACGTCTCCATCCAGCAGCCCACGGCCATTCCCGACGTCGTGGACGACGGTTACGTCTATTCGCGCCTCTTCTACGACGCATGGTACAACTACCGCTTCAACGAGCCGACGGGCTTCAACAACTCGCAGGACTTTTCGCGTGCGTGGCTCGACACCTTCCGCCAGCGCAAACTCGCGGGCAACAAGCTCGAAACGACGGTCGAACCCGACGGCAAGTATGTCTACTACGGCAATACGGACTACTACGACGCACTTTACAAGGATACGGTGATCGCCCAGACGCACAACATCTCGGTCAGCGGTTCGAACGGCAAGATCAGCCACTACCTTTCGGGGCGTCTGTACGACTACAACGGCCTGTTCAACTTCACGCCCGACACCTACCGCACGATGAACCTCCGTTCGAAGGTCTCCTCGCAGGTGTTCAAATGGCTGAAGATCAGCAATAACTTCGACTATACGCACGACCACTACCGTCAGCCGATGGGTTATTCGAAGGAGGGCGGAGGCGTGCTGTGGCGTTCGCTCAACGACCAGGGGCACCCTTCGTCGCCGATCTTCAATCCCGACGGTACGCTCACCAAGTCGGGCGCCTACGCCATCGGCGGCCTGGTGACGGGCAACAACTGGCTCGACCGCACGACCAAGACGCTCAAGAACACCACCACGCTCAACATCACGATGCTGGAGAACCGCCTGCGCCTGACGGGCGACTTCTCGTTCCGCACCAAGGACTACACCGAGACCAAAAAGACCACGGCCATCCCTTACAGCGCCTACGAGGGCGAAATCGTCTACCTCGGCACGCCCGAGACCGACGACGTGATGAAGGAGTCGCTGCAACTGACGACCTATATCGCCACCAACGCCTACGCCGAGTTCGAGGACACCTTCGCCGAGAAACACTATTTCAAGGCGCTGGCCGGTTACAACTACGAGCAGCAGGACTACAAGTCGACCTACTCCGAGCGCAACGGCCTTCTGATGCCCGACGCCGACAACATCAACTTCGCGCTGGGCGACATCATGTCGATCACCGCCAGCCGCTGGCGTTACGTGGGCGCTTTCTTCCGCTTCAATTACGCCTACGACGACCGCTACCTGCTCGAAGTCAACGGCCGCTACGACGGCTCGTCGAAATTTCCGAACAACTCCCAATGGGGCTTCTTCCCCTCGGCTTCGGCCGCCTGGCGCGTTTCGCAGGAGAAGTTCTGGAATGTCAGCCCCAAGGCCGTTTCGAACCTCAAGCTGCGCGCCTCGTACGGTGCGCTGGGCAACAGCAACGTCGATCCCTACACCTACCTCGAGACCTTCGGCCTGTCGACCTTCGGAACCGGTTCGGGCGATGCGGCCCGCTACCTCTTCGGGCAGGCCAAGCTGCGCTACACGAGCCTCCCGGGCCAGATTCCCGACAACATCGGCTGGGAGACCTCCAAAACCTTCGACGTGGGACTGGACGCCGGTTTCCTGAACGGGCGGCTGAACCTCACGGCCGACTACTACATCCGCAAGACGGTGGACATGTACACCGTCGGCCCGACGCTTCCCGACACCTTCGGAGCGACGGCCCCCAAGGGCAACTACGCCGACATGAGCACCTACGGCTATGAAATCGCGTTGAGCTACAACGATTCGTTCAAGCTGGCGGGCAAGCCCTTCAATTTCGGGATCAAGGCGACGCTGGCCGACTATTATTCCATAATCGACCGCTATAACAACGCCTCGCGCAAGCTCTCCGATTACTACGAGGGGCAGCGTCTGGGCGAGATCTGGGGTTTCGTCTGCAACGGGCTGTTCCAGTCGCAGGCCGAAATCGACGCGGCGTTCGGCGGCAAGGGCTACAAGAATGACATCATGCAGACCTCCGAGAAGTACATCACCTATCCGGGCGACATGCGCTTCGAGGATCTGAACGGTAACGACGCCATCGACCGCGGCAGCAGCACGGTCGACGATCCGGGCGACCGGAAGATCATCGGCAACTCCGAGCCGCGCTACCTCTACACCATTTCGCTCAATGCCGACTGGAACGGTTTCTTCCTCTCGGCGCTGTTCGACGGTGTGGGCAGACAGCAGTGGTTCCCCAGCGACGAGAGCCTTTTCTGGGGCATGTACAACCGTCCCTACAACCAGGTTCCGACGTGGCATCTGCAAAACTACTGGACCGAGGAGCGTCCGAACGCCTACCTGCCGCGCTACGTGGGCTACTACGGCCCGATGAACGCCAATACGGTCAACGTCAATACGCGCTACCTGCAGGACGTGTCGTACATCCGGCTGAAGAATCTTCAGTTCGGCTACGAGCTGCCCAAGCGGTGGATTTCGAAAATCGGTCTTTCGAAGGTCTCTGTCTACTTCTCGGGCGAGAACCTCTGGAGCTGGTCGCCGCTCTACCGCCACACGAAGGATTTCGACGTGACGGTGGCCAGCAAGAAATCCGACTCGGATATTTCCAACAGCAAGGGCGACGGACATAACTATCCCGTGATGCGCAGCTTCAGCTTCGGCATCTCGATCACCTATTAAACTGTTTACGTGCTATGAAAAGATCAACCTATATATGGAGTCTGCTCGTGGGCTGCGTTGCGTTCGCCACGTCGTGCGACCTGACGGAGAACGTGCAGGTGAAAGCCGACAAGTCGATGATCTTCGGATCGAAATCGGGTCTCGAACTCTACTCCAATTCGTTTTACAAGGCCCTGCCGACGCTCAAGAACGGCTTCATGCAGGACAAGATGTGCGACGTGGGGGCCGTCAGCAACACCGACACCTTCATCAAGCAGGGGGCCTACAACACCGAGACGGCGACCAGCTGGAGCTGGGGCGCGCTCAAGAACGTGAACTACTTCATCGACGGCTGCAACGACCCGAAATACTGCACCGTCGAAGCCGAGACGCGCGACAACTACCTGGGCATCGCCCGCTGGTTCCGTGCGTGGTTCTACTACGACAAGCTGACCACCTACGGCGAAGTTCCCTGGTTCCCCAACGACATCCAGTCCTACCAGAACGACGTGATGTACAAGGACCGCGACAGCCGCGACGTGATCATCCGCAACCTGATCGCCGACCTCGATTTCGCCTACGAGCACATCCAGGCCACCTCGTCGACCGGCAGCGCGACGCTCACGCGCTGGGCCGCCGCCGCGCTCAAGTCGCGCGTCTGCCTCTTCGAAGCGGCTTACCGCCGTTACCACAACCTCACGGGGCTTGAGATAACCCCCGAGGAGCTGTATCGCGAGGCCGCCAAGGCCGCCAAGCTGGTGATCGACAACAGCGGCTGCTCGCTCAACACCGCCGCGGGCAAGAAGGGCGCCTATCGCGATCTGTTTTACAGCGAGACGCCGCTGACGCAGGAGGTGATCCTCGCCGTCTGCGCCAACGAGAAATCCGGCATCTTCGGCGAGCAGAACTGGTGGTTCAACGCCCGCTCGTACGGACTGTGCTGGAGCCTCGTCCGCTCGTTCGTCCACACCTACCTCAAGCAGGACGGCACGCCCTTCACCGCCGCCGCCGACTACGCCGTGAAATCCTTCGCCGAGGAGATGGAGGGGCGCGACCTGCGCCTGGAGCAGACCGTGCGCGGCCGCAACTTCCTGTGGGACGGCAAGACGGCGGTCGCCGACATCAAAAACCTTTCGCTCACGGGCTACCAGGTGATCAAGTATACGCTCGACGAATCGAAGTACGACGGCGGTGCGAAGAACATCAACAGCATTCCGCTGATCCGCTATGCCGAGGTGCTGCTCAACTACGCCGAGGCGCAGGCCGAACTGGGGGTGATCACCGATTCCGAATGGGCGCTCACGGTCGGTGCGCTGCGTAAGCGCGCGGGTATCACGGGCGGCACGGAGACGCTGCCCACGACCGTCGACAGCTACCTGCAACGCACCTTTTATCCGGACGTGACCAGCCCCGTGCTGCTCGAAATCCGCCGCGAGCGGGCCATAGAACTCGTCGCCGAAGGCATGCGCTTCGACGACCTGCGCCGCTGGAAGTGCGGATCGCTGATGGAGACCCTGCCGTGGAGCGGCATTCACATCCCCGGGTTGGAGCAGCCCGTCGATGTCAACGGCGACGGCGTGAACGACTACTACTTCACCGAGGGCGAGGTTGCGTCGGCTCCGGCGGCCTACAAGAACATCGCCGTCCGCGTCAATCAGGACGGCGTGGGGCTTTATGCCGAGGCGAATCCCGTGTCGGGTTACGATCTGGTCTACAAGACCGGTGCGGGCGACCGCTACTGGTATCCCGACGGGCGCCAGTACCTCTATCCGATTCCCGCCAAGGTGATCCGCGATTACAGGAACGCGGGCTATACGATCTCGCAGAACCCCGAGTGGGACAACGAATAAATAAAAAGCAAGACCATGAGAATATTCCGTTATTTACTGACGTTTTCGTTGAGTTTCGCCTTCGTTTTCGCCGCCGGGTGCAGCGATCCGAAGCCCGATTACTCGGAATTCTACAAACCCCAGCCCGGCGACGAACCGGAGGAGCCGGTCAATCCCGGACTTGAGGACAATCAGCTGAAAGTCATGTCGTTCAATGTGCGTTACAGCTCGGGCGACGACGGTGCGAACAGTTGGGACAACCGCAAAAAGGCCGTTCCGGCGATGTTCGCCGACCAACAGCCGACGGTGCTCGGCGTGCAGGAGGCGCGGCTCGACCAGAAGACCTACATGGACGAGAACTGCGCGGGCTACAAGAGCGTCGGCGTGGGCCGCACCGACGGCCAGAATGCCGGTGAGTTCATGGCCATCTACTATCTCGCCGATGCCGTGAAGCTCGAAAAGTGGGGGACCTTCTGGCTCTCCGACACCCCCGACGTCCCGTCGGTCGGCTGGGACGCCTCGACCTACCGCACGGCCACGTGGGCCTTGTTCACCCACTACAAGTCGGGCCGCAAGTTCTTCTACGTCAACACCCACATCGACCATGTGGGGCAGGTGGCGGCCCAGAAGTCGATGGAGCTGATCGAGGCGAAGATCCGGTCGCTCAACCCCGACAACCAGCCGACGGTGCTGACCGCCGACTTCAACAAGATGCTCGACAGCCCGATTTTCGACGGCGTGAAGAAGTTCATGGCCGACGCGCGCACGACCGCTCCCGTGACCGACAACAAGGCGTCGTTCAACAACTTCGGCTGGGCGACCAACTACCCGCGCATCGACCACATCTTCAGCTCGGGCTTCACGCCCCTGCGCTTCGCCACCGTCGACCAGCGTTACGAGAAGGTCCCCTACATTTCGGACCACTATCCCATCGCGGCCGTGTTAGAGTTCAAGTAATCCTGCAACCAAAGCTCAAAACCGATTGAAATGAAACGATTTATCTATATACTGGCCGCTTTCGCCCTCATGGGGGCCGTCTCCTGCCAGCCAGACGAGGAAGTGGCGGTCCACGCCTCGTTCACCACCGACAAGGAGTTCTACGATGTGGGCGATCCGGTGGTGCTCACCAACACTTCGACGGCCGAAAACGCCCTGATCGCCATCTGCAAATGGGAGCTGGGCAAGGGCGTCGTCTCCTACGAAACCACTCCGGAGAACATCTCCTACGATCAGGCCGGAGAGTATGTCATCAAGCTGACCGTTACCTCCGACCGCGGGGCGAAGAAGTCGTCGTTCGAGAAGACCATTCGGGTCGTGGACAACAACATCCGGCCCGTGGCCGACTTCACGTGGTCGCCCGAGAAGGTCGTGGCGGGCGAACCGGTGCAGTTCACCGACCGTTCGACCGACGAGGACGGCGAGGTGGTGGCCTGGGAGTGGAAATTCGGAACCACGACCTCCGACAAGCAGAACCCCGAATTCACCTTCGCGGCGCAGGGGGCTACGGAGGTCTCGCTGACCGTGACCGACAACAAGAAAGGCAGGAACACCAAGACGGTGACCATCGACGTGGGCCGCGGCGCCATCAGCCTCGACCTGCTCTGGTCGTACCCCTACGACGACACGAAGGACGCCTATGTGTTCGGCACGTCGCCCGCGGTCAGCCCCGACGGCGAGTATGTCTATGTGACTTCGACGGGTTATTCGCTGGTCTGCTTCACGAAGGCCGGCGAGCGTCTCTGGGCCTTCGACATCGGCAAGGACGGTGCGTCGGCCGAGAACAACAGCGGTTCGATCAAGGTGCAGTCGCCGACGCCTTCGGTCGACGAGGACGGTACGGTCTACGCGCTGGCGGGCTTCAACGAGCCGAACAAGGACGCGGGAGGCAGCGCGTTCTACGCCGTCAGCGGCGGCGCCGGGGGCGGCTCGCAGGTCTGGCATGTGAATACGGGCGTGAACACCAGCTTCCGGTTCCTTTCGCCGGCCGTCACCGAGAAATACCTCTTCATTGTGGCGCGCAACGTGCCTTCGGGGCACCAGAATTTCCAGGTCTACGACAAATCGTCGGGCGACCTGGTGGACGAGCGGCACGTCAACGGCGGCTCCTACGGCGGCGTGCTGCCGCTCAAAAACGGCATGGTGATCGCCGGTACGGGCGGCAGTCACGGCATGCGCGTCTTCTTCCCCGACGGCGCGGGCAAGTGGAAATTCTCCTGCGTGAAGTCGAACGGCCGCGAGCACAACTACGGCGGCAGCGGCAAGGATGCTACGTGCGAGGCGCCGAACGGCACGCAGCCTGCGTCGGGTCCCGGCGGCAAGGTCTACATCCTGTTCCAGAACCAGGGCGTGCGTGCGGACAAGAGTCTGGGCGGGGGTGTCGTCTACTGTTATGATCCGGCAAAGACCGTCTACGGGCAGACGCCCGAACCGGACTGGTACTGTCCCGTCAAGGGCGATTGCGCCCAGTCGGGCATGGGCGTGGCGCTGGGCGAGGACGGCACGGTCTACGCCGCGACGCAGAAGACCGGCAGCGTGGCGGCCCACGTCACGGCCATCTCCGCGCAGGGCGTGAAACGCTGGGAGCACGCCGCCGACGGCGACATCAACGGCGTTCCGGCCGTCGACGATCAGGGTTTCGTCTATTACAACGACCGGACTACGGGCAAACTGGTGAAACTCCGCCCGGAGGACGGCTCGCGCGTGGCGGAGATCAAGCTGGCCGACGAGCTGCGTTCGTCGCCGACGATCTCCTACGACGGCACGATCTACGTCAACGGCATGAAGGACGACAAGCCCACCGTCTTCGCGGTGAAGGGTGCGGCCGAGGGCTGCGCCGCGTCGTGGTCGCAGCAGGGAGGCAACCCATCCAAAACCGAGTATATGTACTGATCCGCTGAAAATCAGGGATGAGCGGGCCGCGTCACACGACGCGGCCCATTTTTTTCGGCCTTCGTGTATGTCGTTTCCGGCAAAATTCCCTCTTTATTATGGAACGGGCGCAGGAACCGGGACGAAAAGAACCTCGAACACAATTCTAAATTTCAGCAGATGATCCGAAAACTATTGGTGCTGTTGCTCTGCCTCACGGCGGCGACGGCGACGGCGAAGAAGCCCAAATCCTCCGCTTCGAAGAAGGCGGAGAGTTCGGCCGAAAAACCGAAGGAAAGCGATTACGACAAACTCTTCAAGGAGAAACATACGGTGGCCGACGGCATGTTCCGCCTGCACGACGTCAAGGGGAAGCTCTATTTCGAGATTCCCGATTCGCTTTTCGGGCGCGAAATGCTGCTCGGATCGACCATTTCGGAGGTTTCGGACAACGCTGCGGCGACGACCGGCTCCAAGTCGGACTATCCGCTGCACGTGGTTTTCACGCGCAACGACCGTTCGGTCCAGCTGCGTACGGTCAACTGCGAGAACATCACCGACGAGACGGGGGCTTCCCGCGCGCTGGCCGAGGCGGTGAAGCGGAACACGGCCGATCCCATCCTGCGCAATTACAAGATCGAGGCCTGGAACCGGGACAGCACGGCCGTGGTGGTCAACGTCACGGACCTGTTCGTGGCCGACGTGGAGGAGATGTCGCCCTTCTCGAAGTACGGACTTTATACGGCTTTCGAGCTGAAGAAGACCTTCCAGAAGGAGCGTTCGATGCTGGGCGAAATCAAGGCTTTCAGCGACAATGTGGTGGTGCGCAGTACGTTGAGCTATATTTTCACGCTCACCCGCGGCCGCACGACGCTGGTCAAGGACCAGCCGCTGACGGCCGTGATGACCCGTTCGCTGGTGCTGCTGCCCCGCGAGCCTTACCGTCCGCGCATCACCGACAGCCGCATGTCGGTGTTCCCGACCGGCAAGGTGCTTTTCAGCGAGCGCGAGCAGCGCGCCAAGGTGATCTACTACGCCCACCGCTGGCGGCTGGAGCCGTCGGATATGGATGCCTGGAAGCGCGGCGAGCGGGTCGCGCCGAAGAAACAGATCGTTTTCTACGTCGACGACGGATTCCCGGAGATGTGGAAAAAGCATATTTTCGAGGCCGTCGACCAGTGGAACGAGCCTTTCGGGCGCATCGGATTTAAAAACGCCATCGCCGCAAAGCCCTATCCGAAGGACGATCCCGAATTTGATCCCGACAACATCAAGTATTCGTGCATTCGCTACGCGCCGATCGCCATCGCCAACGCCATGGGGCCTTCGTGGGTCGATCCGCGCAGCGGCGAGATACTCAACGCTTCGGTCTATGTCTACCACGACGTGATGAAACTGCTGAACAACTGGCTGTTCGTCCAGACGGCGCAGGCCGACGAGCGTGTGCGCGCCGTGACGATTCCCGAGGAGGTGATCGGCGACGGACTGCGCTACGTCGTGGCCCACGAGGTCGGCCATTGCCTGGGTTACATGCACAACATGAGCGCCTCGGCGGTGATTCCAGTCGATTCGCTCCGCTCGCCGTCGTTCACGCAGAAGTACGGCACGACCACCTCGATCATGGACTACGCTCGCTTCAACTACGTGGCCCGGCCCGGGGATAGGGAGCGCGGCGTGAAGCTCACCCCGCCGCGTTTCGGCCTCTACGACTACTATGCCGTGAAATGGCTCTACACGCCCGTGCCCGACGCTGCGACGGCTGCCGACGAATATGCCGTCACTTCGAAATGGATAACCGGGGCCGCCGCCGATTCGGTCTACCGTTTCGGCAAGCAGCAGTTCAGCCGCTCGATTGATCCCCGTTCGCAGTCGGAGGATCTGGGCGACGACGCCGTGAAGGCCTCGGGCTACGGCATCGCCAATCTGAAATACATTCTCGGCAACATGAACGCCTGGATCGGCGCCCAGGACCCCGATTTCTCCCAGCGGCGCACCCTCTACGACGAGGTGCTCACGCAGTATATCCGCTACCTGAACCACGTGCTGGCCAACGTCGGCGGCATCTACTTCGCCGAGAAGATGGAGGGCGACCCCGTGGAAGCCTACCGCAGCGTGCCGCGCGAACGCCAGCGCGAAGCCCTGCTGTTCTGTCTCGCGCAGCTCAAGGACATGAAGTGGCTGGACAACGCCGAGCTGATCCGCGACATGCCGCTGATGGGTTCGCCCGCCGAGTCGATCATGGCTTCGCTGGTGTCGGTCGTCGTGGCCGCCCCGGCGCGTGTGGCTTTGAGCGCCGCGCTGGCCGAAAAGGAGGCCTACACGCCCGAGGAGTGCCGCAGGGATGTCTACGAATTCGTGTGGGCTTCGACGCTGAAGGGCCGCACGCCCGATGCGCTGGAGATGATGCTCCAGCGCGAATACGTCCGCAGTCTCAGCCTTTCGGCCGGGCTGAAATACACCGGGACGGGGGCGCGGGAGGAGAAGAAGCTGGTCTCCGACGAGGGACTGATGCCCGTTCCCGCCTTCCTCGGGGAGCATGCGGCCCGCACCGCGGCGCTCACCGCCTGCGGGGAACGCTGCGGCCACGACCCCTTCGAAACCTTCTCCGCCGCACACCGCGTCGACACCGCGCCGCTGCTGGGCTACGGCTCTCCGCGCCTGAACTACTACGACCCGCGCAACACCGAGGCCGGGGATTATGCCGCGCTGCTCAAACTGCGTGCGATGCTCCGCACGAAGAGCGCTTCGGCGACTGGCGAAGCGCGCCTGCACTACGAGTTGTTGCTGCGCAACATCGAGAAAGCGTTGAAAAAATAAACCTTCCGGACCATGATGAAACTGTTTAAAATAGCTTTCCTTCCGCTGCTGGCGGGAATCTTGCTGCTGCCGGCGGCGTCTCGGCCCGTCCGGGCGGCCGGTTCGGCCGCCGTGGAAGCCGGAGCCGGGGACAGGAAGCGCGACAAGAAAAAGAAGCAGGAGGCCGATACCGCCGCCAAGGCGACTCCCTACGAGAAACTGTTCAAGGACAAGCGGGTGGAGACTGTCCGCGGCGGCGGGCTGACCCTGCACCTGACTGCGGACAAACTCTACCTCGAACTCCCCGATTCGCTGCTCGGCCGGGGGCTGATGATCACCACGACGATCGAGCGGACGGGCGATCCCGGCGACGGACTGGCCCACCAGCAGCCCGTGCCGCCCTACATGGTCGAGTTCGGCCGCGGGAAGAGCGACACGCTCCTCTGCATGCGGGAGTTCGCTCCGGTGGTGATCGTCGACGGCAGCCCGGCGATGCGTGAGGCCGTCGGGCGGAGCAACATCGGTCCGATCGTGGCCTCGTATGCCCTGAAGGCCCGCACGCCCGACGGGAAATCGTCCGTCGTCGACGTCACGGCGCTTTTCGTCGGGGACGTCAAACGCCTGCGTCCGATCGACCCCGAGGGCGGCAACACCTACGGCGGCTGGATGACGGCCAAGGCCGATTACAAGAAGGACCGTTCGATGCTGACCGGCGTGACGGGCGGAAAAGGGTGCGTTTCGGTGGTGGGAGAGCTTTCCTACGGCACGACGGTCAGCTTCCTCGGCCTGCTCGACCTGTGGAAAGACAAGCCCCAGTCGATCGTCGCCCTCCGCACGCTCCGCGTGCTGGGCGATCCCGAACGGCGGATGCGGCTCTGCGACCAGCGGCTCGGGCTGGCGGCCAAGGCGTTCAAACGCTTCTCGGACCGGGAGCAGGAGGCCAAAACCGATTATTACGTCTGCCGCCGTTCGATCCTCGACAGCGCGGGGAAGGTGCGTCCCGTGGTGTTTTACGTCGACACGGCTTTCGACGCTTCGGCCTATGCCGCCGTCGAGCGGGGGCTTCTGCTGTGGAACGATGCCTTCGCGAAGATCGGCTGCAAGGATGTCGTGCGGGTAGAGCCTTTTCCGGCTGATCCGGCTTTCAACGACAACAGCCTCTATAACAACTGCGTGCGGCGCACGGGAACCTCCAATTCGGAACTCTACACCGCCTCGTGGGTCGATCCGCGCAGCGGTGAAATCCTCGGGACCGACATCTTCGTGCCCTTCAATTTCACGGCCGCCATTCAGAAGAAGCTGCTCCTGACGTTGTCGGCCGCCGACCCCGAGGCGCGCACCACGCAGCCTTCGGCGCGTCAGATCGCCGACGCCCTGACGGCCATGGTGGCCCGCCGTGCGGCCTCGGCTTTCGGCGTGATGCCCAACTACGCCGCCTCGTCGGCCTATCCGACCGACTCGCTCCGTTCGCCGTCGTTTACGCGGGAAAACGGCCTGGCGGCGTCGATCACCGACGACGTGTTCTACAACATCGTCGCGCAGCCGGGCGACAGGGAGCGCGGTGTGAAGCTCGTGGCCGATGCGCTGGGTCCTTACGATTACCTGGCCGTCGAGTGGCTCTACAAGCCCGTTCCGGGGGCTGTGACGCCGCACGACGAGGTTCCGGAGCTGCGCCGCCTGCTCGCCTCGAAGGAGGGAGACCCCCGCTGTTTCTTCGCGCAGTACGCCTCCGGGACTTACGATCCCCGCGTGGGGGCCGGAGACCTGGGCGACGACCTGTTCCGGAGCGTGGCGCTGCAATCGGCCAATCTGAAATATGTCGCCGAGCACGGCGACGGGTGGCTTTCGGGCCGCGACGGCGACTACAAGTTCCGCGAGGAGCTGCTCACGGACATGGTTCTGCGCGTCAACTCCCTCGCCTTGCAGCTGATGCGCTACATCGGGGGCGTCTATATGAATCCGGTCTACGAGGGAACGGCCCGGCCCGCCTGCACGGCCGTGCCTCGCGAAGTGCAGCGGCCCGCCCTGCGCGAGTCGCTCGCCCTGACCGCCGACCTCGGCTGGATCGACCGGCAGGGGGTGTCGAAGAACGTTTACAACCGCGTGCAGGCATGCGAATACCTCCAGCGCCGGATTGCGCGCACGCTTCTTGAAAAGCTCGGAACGCTGGACCTCGCGGCTTCGAAGGCCGACGATCCTTATACGGCCGACCTCATGGCGA
>OGPU01002243.1_pt1 | contig 14170 bp, 10 predicted proteins | sample 1552991 | NCBI WGS metagenome assembly OGPU01 (sample SAMEA2580296, study PRJEB22360) | human gut metagenome | biome: human gut; feature: human-associated habitat; material: faeces | place: Denmark | collected 2008/2010 | reverse complement strand
GTAAAGCGGGTCCTGCACTGCGATGCAACAGCAAGGGCGGATATGGACGCTCTTCTGTCAAAAAGCCTTCCTGATACCGAATCATTTTCACCCCAACAAATACAAATTTATTACACTTCCTCCGCCAACTCTTCCCACCGCTCGTACAAGACTTCCAGCTTTTCCTCATTTTCAGCCCGCTCGGTAGAAAGTTTCTGACATTCGATGGAGTTGGAGTAAATTTCTTCTTTTGTCAGTTCTTCATCGATTACGGTATTTCGTTCTTCCAGCTTTGCAATTTCTTCTTCTGTCTTTTTCAGATCGTTTTTGCGTTTCCGCTCTTTTGCCTGCTGTTCTTTCTGCTCCTGCCAGCTCAATTTGGATTCTGTCTGATTGTCGGAAGAAGATTCCGAGGGAGCAATACCGGCAGATACGGCAGTGGCAGATGCGTATGCCCGGGTCAGTTCTTCTTTCTTTTCAAGATAGTAGTCATAGTTTCCGATATAATTTACAAAAGTCTGATTGACAAGCTCCAAAATGCGGGAACAGGTCTGATTAATAAAATACCGGTCATGGGAGACATAAAGAACCGTTCCGCTGTAGTTGTTCAGGGCTTCTTCCAGGATTTCCTTGGAGGTAATATCCAGATGGTTGGTAGGTTCATCGAGAATCAGGAAATTTGCCTCGGACAGCATCAGCTTTGCGAGGGATACACGTCCTTTTTCGCCACCGCTGAGTGTACGGATTTGTTTAAAGACTTCCTCCCCGGTAAACTGAAATGCAGCAAGTGTATTGCGGATCTGCGTATGAGTCAGGGATGGGTAGTCATCGGAAATTTCATCGAAAATCGTCTTTTCATCATGAAGGACGTGATGTTCCTGATCGTAATATCCGATTTTGACTTTTGATCCAAGCGTGAAAGATCCCTCGTCTGCAGAGACTACTTGGTTGATAATTTTTAACAGGGTAGTTTTTCCTGTACCATTATCACCAATGATGGCAACGTGTTCCCCGCGATGGATCTCAAAGCTGATATCCTGAAAAAGTTGCTGGCTGTCAAAGCGTTTGGACAGATGTTCAACTGTCAGGACGTCCGATCCGCTGATACAGGACGGCTCAAGAGAAAAGTGCATTTCGCGGACGCTTTCAACGGGCTTTTCAACAGGAGTGATACGGTCCAACATTTTTTCCCGGCTTTCAGCCCGCTTGATGGATTTCTCCCGGTTGAAAGAACGAAGTTTCTCGATGACTGCCTGCTGATGCTTTATTTCACGCTGCTGGTTCATGTATTCTTTCAGGCGGGCATCACGGATCTGTTGCTTTTTCGCTGCATAGGCTTTGTAGTTTCCCATATACATACGAATATGAGCCTGATCGACCTCAATGACTTTTGTTACGACACGGTTCAGAAAATACCGATCATGGGAAACAATCAATACGGCTCCTGAATAATTTAAAAGATACGTTTCCAACCATGCAATGGAACTAAGATCCAGATGGTTGGTCGGCTCGTCCAGTAAGAGGATATCAGGGCTTGTCAGAAGCAGTTTTCCAAGAGAGACTCGTGTCTTCTGACCTCCTGAGAGGGTATCGGTCTGCTTGGAAAAATCATCCTCTGTAAATCCAAGCCCCTTCAGGACACCAGTGATTTCACTTTCACAGGCATAGCCATTTTTGGCCTCATATTCAGACTGAAGCCGGTTGTATGTATCCAGCCGGTTTTTCAGATCTTCCCCGGTTAAGGATTTCAGTTCCTGCTCGATGGAACGAAGCTGGGCTTCCATTGCAAAGATATCGGCTTTTGCACTTTTTACTTCCTCATAGATTGTATTGCCGGATGTCAGATCCTGACGCTGTGCAAGATAACCGAGAGTCTTCCCTTTGGCAAGAATAACATCGCCACCGTCCAGGGGTTCCTCCCCGATGATCATTTTCAGAATCGTAGATTTCCCGGCACCATTGATCCCGACAAGAGCTGCCTTCTCCCGGTCTTCAATATGAAAAGAACCGTCGCAGACAATGGTATGTTCGCCGAATGCTTTATTCAGATTGTGACAGGCTAAAATCATAATCAATAAACTCCTTATATCATAGTTCTTATTTTAAAATGGCTCTTCATTATTATAAAACTCCAAGTATCTATTATATCGAAAATAGCCGAAAATACAAGAAGTAGGAAAGTAAAGTTTGACAGAAGTTTAACTATTCTATATAATGTTGGGTAGATTATGATGTGGAGGGCAATGGAAGTGGAACAAAGAAAAATATCACGTGCCGTAATTTCCAGGCTTCCAAGATATTATAGATATTTGGGAGACCTGCTTGAAGCGGGTGTAGAGAGGATCTCATCCAATGACCTGAGTAAAAAGATGCAGGTAACAGCATCCCAGATCCGGCAGGATCTGAACAATTTCGGTGGATTTGGACAGCAGGGATATGGATATAATGTAAAGTACCTTTATACGGAGATTGGAAAGATACTGGGACTGGATAAGGATCATAACTTTATTATTATCGGTGCCGGTAATCTTGGACAGGCACTGGCAAATTATGCATCATTTGAACGGAATGGATTTATTTTAAAAAGTTTATTTGATGTGAATCCGCGTCTTGAGGGAGTGACGATCCGGGGAATCCCTGTCAGAATGCTGGATGAACTGGAAGGATACCTGCAGGAAAATGATATTGAGATTGCAGCTCTTACACTTCCCAAGTCAAAAGCGGAGGAAGTAGCGGATGTCCTGGTAGCGAATGGGATCAAGGCCATTTGGAATTTTGCACATACGGATCTTACACTTCCCAAGGATGTCATTGTGGAGAGTGTACATCTTGCTGAGTCTGATGAAATTGTCTTATAATATCAGCCAGCACAATGAAATTCAAAAATAGCAGAGGACTGCTGCGGGTATGGTCATAGCTGGACCGGTCCGCAGCAGTTTGTCTTTAAAAGAAAGGGGACTGCTCATGAGATATTTACCGGACGGAGAACAGATGAAGAAAGCAGATCAGTATACGATCCAGCAGATCGGTGTACCTTCTGTGGTTCTTATGGAGAGGGCAGCATTAAAAATTGTTGAAGTACTGGAAGAAAAGAAAAAGGATTTAAGGCGACCACTGATCGTATGCGGCAGTGGAAATAATGGCGGAGATGGATTTGCTGTGGCAAGACTTCTGGCTGAAAAGGGCTGCCATGTGGATGTGCTTTTTACGGGAAGAGAAAGCTCTATGACGGAAGAATGCAGATTGCAGGCTCAGATCGACAAAAATCTCGGGATTAATTTGTTTACAGAAATCCCCGAGAAAGAGTATACTGTGATCATTGATGCAATTTTTGGCGTTGGTCTGTGCAGAGAAGTTGCAGGACACTACAGAGATGTGATCGGATGGATGAACCGGCAGACGGCACAGAAGGTTGCAGTGGATATTCCATCAGGAATCTGTTCTGCTACAGGAAAGGTGCTTGGTATTGCATTTCAGGCGGAACTGACAGTATCTATGGCATGTCAGAAGCGTGGCTGTGCTTTGTATCCGGGACAGATCTGTGCGGGAGAGGTTGTTCCGGTAACGATCGGGATTGATCCCGAGTACTTTTTTGAACAGAAAAGTGTCTGCATGACCTATGATAAAAAGGAGCTGGGAAATCTGCTGCCGGAAAGAAAAGAGGATTCGCATAAGGGCAGTTTTGGCAGAGTCCTTATGATCACCGGCAGTCCGGGAATGGCAGGAGCAGCTTATCTTTCAGCTACAGCAGCGTATACGGTTGGTGCCGGACTTGTCCAGATCTATACAGCAGAAGAGAACAGGCAGGTACTTCAGGGACTTCTTCCAGAGGCGATCATTTCCTGCTATAGAGAGTATGATGAAGAGAAACTGGATCAACTGATCGGGTGGGCAGATGTCATCTGTATCGGCTGTGGATTAGGACAAAGCAGTAGATCAGAAAAGATTTTGCTGCATACAATAGAGAAAGCAAAGTGTTCCTGCGTGATTGATGCAGATGGACTGAACCTTCTTGCAGGAAGGAAAGATCTGTATAAAAAACTTGGGAAAAATATGATCCTCACCCCTCATATGAAAGAAATGTCCCGGCTAACAGGAATCTCTGTATCAGAAATTGTAGAACGGCGGTTTGAAGTACTTCACCGGTTTACCGAGGAATCCCCGTGTATCTGTGTCTTAAAAGACAGCAGGACGATAGTTGCCCAGAAAGACAGGCAGAACTTCCTTAATCTGGCAGGCAATGCAGCCATGGCAAAAGGCGGTTCGGGAGATGTGCTTGCGGGTGTGATCACCGGACTTCTCGCACAGGGAATGGATGGATTTCAAAGTGCAGTGACAGGCGTTTTTCTGCATGCCTGTGGTGGAGATGAGGCAAGGGATAAAAAAGGTGGTTACAGTGTTCTCGCAAGGGATCTGATCCATGGAATACAGGTAGCGATGAAGAAAGCAAAGGAGTGTAACTAAATGAAGAAATACAGCAGAGTTTGTGCATATATCGATTTGGATGCCATTGCATATAATATGGAGCAGATGAAAAAGCGGATTGGCGAAGACGGAAAACTGATCGCAGTCATCAAGACCGACGGATATGGTCATGGGGCAGTTCCGCTGGCGAAAATGTTTGAAGAGATGCCATATATCTGGGGCTATGCTGTTGCATGTATGGGAGAGGCGGCTGTCCTGCGTGAACAGGGGATCAAAAAGCCGATTCTGGTACTGGGATGTGTCTTCCCGGACGAATACGAAGAGATGGTAGAAAAAGAAATTCGTGCTGCGGTTTATACTGAAGAAATGGCACGGGGAATGTCAGAGGCTGCACAAAGACTTGGAAAGACTGCGTATTTTCATATTAAGATTGATACCGGAATGGGAAGGATCGGATTCCCGGTAACGGAAGAAAGTGCATCTTCCATTGAACGGATCAGCAGGCTTCCGAATGTGCAGACAGAGGCAATGTTTACGCATTTTGCAAAAGCCGACGAGCTGGATAAATCTTATACGTTAAAGCAGCATGAGAAATTTTTATGGATGAAAGAACTGATGGAGGAACGAAATGTTCCGATCCAGTATTTTGACTGTGACAACAGTGCCGGAATCATTGATTTTCCGGATCTCAAGCATGATATTGCGAGAGCGGGAATTTCCATTTACGGAATGTATCCATCAGACGACGTGGATCAGAATGCAGTGAGTCTGCGTCCGGCTCTGCGTCTGGTCAGTCATGTCAGTTTCGTAAAGGAAGTAGGAAAAGGTACATCGATCAGTTACGGTGGCACATATATTACAGAGAAAAAGATGAAGATTGCAACCATTCCGGTGGGATATGGAGATGGGTATCCAAGATCACTGTCAAATAAAGGGTATGTGCTGATCCATGGGAAAAAGGCAAGGATTCTTGGAAGAGTCTGTATGGATCAGTTTATGGTTGATGTAACGGAAATCCCCGATGTGGCATTTATGGATGAGGTGATTCTGATCGGACGGGATCAGGAGGAACAGATCAAGGTGGAGGATCTTGCAGAATTAAGTGGAAGATTCAATTATGAATTTGTATGCTGCCTGAGTAAGAGAATCCCACGTGCTTACCTGAAGAATGGAAAAATCATTTCGCAGACAGATTATTTTTAAAGGACGAATCTGAAGAATTTGTGAATACATCCGATGAATCCGGAGATACTTAAGTATAGCTTAACATAACGGAGATATCGGAGAGTGAAAATAAATGGTCAGACGAGGAGATATTTATTACGCAGATCTAAGCCCCGTGGTCGGATCAGAGCAGGGAGGGATACGACCTGTCCTGGTTATCCAGAATAATATCGGAAACCGGCACAGCCCTACGATCATCTGTGCGGCGATCACTTCAAAAATGAATAAAGCGAAACTTCCGACGCATATCGAGATCAGTACGAGGGATTATAATATAGTAAAAAATTCTGTGATCCTGTTAGAGCAGATCCGTACAATCGACAAGCAGCGACTGAAAGAATATGTATGTCATATAGATTCTGCAATGATGAAAAAAGTAGACGAGGCGATCTGTGTCAGCCTGAATCTGCCTACATAAGACAGGAACGTGGACTTTACAGATGAGAAAAAGCGTGGTAAACTTATTAAGATAATGCTCTGGTTGCGGAGAGCAGGATGAAGTACAAGTCTTAATTGATTTAAGTCAGATAGAAAAGGAGAATGAAAGTATGTCAGGACATTCTAAATTTGCGAATATTAAGCACAAAAAAGAGAAGAATGACGCAGCAAAGGGAAAGATCTTTACAAAGATCGGCCGTGAGCTTGCGATTGCAGTAAAAGAAGGTGGAAGTGCTGATCCGGTGAATAATAGCAGACTTCGTGATGTGATCGCAAAGGCAAAAGCGAACAATATGCCGAATGATACGATCGAAAGAAATATCAAGAAAGCAGCCGGGGAAGGTTCCGCAGATAATTATGAGCGTATTACATATGAGGGATATGGTCCGAACGGAACCGCCATCATCGTAAAGACTCTGACGGATAATAAGAACCGTACAGCATCAAATGTAAGAAATGCGTTTACAAAGGGAGCTGGAAATGTCGGGACTCCGGGATGTGTATCTTTTATGTTTGATGAAAAGGGACAGATTATTATCGATAAAGAAGAGTGTGATATGGACTCAGATGATCTGATGATGCTTGCACTGGATGCGGGTGCTGAAGATTTTAATGAAGAAGAGGACAGCTACGAAGTGCTTACTTCACCGGAGGATTTCAGTGATGTACGTCTGAAGCTGGAAGAGGAAGGAATTGCGATGGCTTCTGCGGAAGTTACGATGATTCCTCAGACTTATGTTGACCTTACAAAAGAAGAGGATATCAAGAACATCCAGAAGACACTGGATCTGCTTGATGAAGATGATGATGTGCAGGATGTATATCATAACTGGAATGAATAAATAACCTACTAAAAAGATATGGAGCAAGCTGAAATTGAAAGCCTGCTCCATTTTTTAAGAAAATTTCAAGGAGGAAGAGGAAATGAGCAATTACAGAATTGAGACAAAGTGTGTGCAGTCAGGATATGAACCGGGAAATGGAGAGCCAAGAGTTCTTCCAATCTATCAGAGTACTACATTCCGTTATACCAGCAGTGAGCAGATGGGACGTTTATTTGACCTGGAAGAATCCGGTTATTTTTACACAAGACTGCAGAATCCGACGAATGATGCAGTAGCAGCAAAGATCTGTGATCTGGAAGGCGGAGCAGCGGCAATGCTGACCTCATCCGGTCAGGCAGCTAATTTTTATGCCATTATGAATATTGCAGAAGAGGGAGATCATATTGTATGTGCATCTGCCCTGTATGGCGGAACATATAACCTTTTTGCTCATACAATCCGTAAAATGGGTGTGACGGCTACTTTTGTTGATCCTGATTGCACGGAAGAAGAACTGGAAGCAGCATTTCAGGATAATACAAAGGCAGTATTTGGAGAGACGATTGCAAATCCGGCACTGGTCGTTCTGGATTTTGAAAAATTTGCAAAGGCGGCACATAAGCATGGGGTTCCGTTTATCGTAGATAATACATTTGCTACACCGATCAACTGCCGTCCGTTTGAGTGGGGGGCTGATGTTGTGACGCATTCCACAACAAAGTATATGGATGGTCATGCAACATGTGTAGGCGGTGCGATTGTTGACAGCGGTAATTTTGACTGGGCTGCTTACGGAGATAAATTTGCCGGACTGACAACACCGGATGAGACTTACCATGGAATCATCTATACAGAAAAATTTGGAAAAGGTGCTTATATCACAAAAGCAACTTCCCAGTTGATGAGAGATTTAGGATCAATCCAGTCACCGCAAAATGCATTTCTCCTGAATCTTGGACTGGAGAGTCTGCATCTGCGTATGCCAAGACATTGTGAAAATGCAATTAAGATGGCGGAATATCTACAGGGACATGAAAAAGTAGCATGGGTAAACTGCCCGTCGTTACCTGGCAATAAGTATTATGATCTGACGCAGAAATATATGCCGAATGGAAGCTGTGGTGTCATCACTTTTGGATTAAAGGGTGGAAGAGAAGCTGCCGTGAAAATGATGGATAAGCTGAAACTGGTTGCTATTGTGACGCATGTGGCAGATGCAAGAAGCTGTGTCCTGCATCCGGCAAGTCATACACACAGACAGATGAATGAGCAGGAACTTCTGGAGGCAGGAGTACAGCCGGATCTGATCCGCTTCAGTCTTGGAATTGAAAATATTGAAGACCTGATCGCTGATGTAAAGCAGGCTTTGGAAGATTAATAACGATGAGAAGGTACAAGTGTAAATTGGATACATTTGTATCTTCTTTTTTATACCGGGGTATGAAGGAAAAACTGACAGTGGCAGAGTGTCTATACAGATCGTATGTTCCGCCCCGGACTGTTGTATGTATTCCTACATATTTATTATAAATCTGTTCATACTATGGTTCAGAACTTGCAGGAGGTGGAATCTATGGGAACAGAAAAAATGGATACAAAACAGGAACAGAGAAATAAGGAAAATGAAGAGATCCGCGAAATGGGGACGATGGAACTGGGAAAAAAGGGAAACCCGTATGGGATTCAGCTTCTGACGATCATCGGTGAGATTGAAGGACATGAGAATGTATCCGGAAATACAAAGGCTACAAAGTATGAACATTTGCTCCCACGGCTTGCGGAGGCAGAAGAAAATGATGAGATCGAAGGAGTACTGATCCTTTTAAACACAATGGGCGGGGATGTAGAAGCCGGACTTGGAATTGCAGAAATGATCGCATCCCTTGGAAAACCGACCGTATCACTGGTCCTTGGAGGAAGTCATTCTATCGGAGGACCGTTGGCTGTATCTGCAGATTATTCTTTTATTGTCCCGTCAGGCACGATGATTATTCATCCGGTTCGTTCTTCTGGAATGTTCATCGGAGTGATCCAGAGTTATCGAAATATGGAGCGTACCCAGGATCGCATTACCCGCTTCATTGCGTCCCATTCTCATATCTCCCAGGAACGGATCGTGGAGCTGATGCTGGATTCAACGCAGCTCGTGAAAGATGTGGGGACAATGCTGGAGGGAGAGGAGGCTGTCAGAGAGGGAATGATCGATGAAGTGGGAGGGATTCATGAAGCGTTTCAGAAACTTCATGAACTGATCGATGAGGAGAGAAGAAAAAAGAAGCAGGAAAAACCGGATGCAAAACCGGATCATTTTTTTGATGACACTAAAAAAAATTGATGGTATACTGAAATAAGTATGTGAAAATAAGGGGGAATTATATGGCTGCGAAGTCAACAAAAGGAAAGAAGAATACAAAAAGTACGGCAAAGAAGACGCAGCAGAAATCCGGACAAAGTCAGAACCGGGATGAGATCAGAGGGGAGATCATCATTCTGGGACTGCTTGCAGTGTGTATCCTTCTTGTCCTCAGTAATTTTGGACTGGGTGGAATTGTAGGCAAGACGGTGTCATCGGTAGTTTTTGGCATTTTCGGATTTATGGCATATTTTCTGCCGTTTATCTTATTTGGAGCAGTTGCATTTGGAATTTCCAATAAGGGAAATTCCCATGCTTACATAAAATTAGGAGCAGTTGCTGCATTATTTCTGATCCTGTGCGGAATGATTGAGCTTTTGTTCCATCCATACGATAAAAATGCAACATTATTTTCTTATTATGTCGCATCCAGTGAGCATAAGAATGCAGGAGGTTTCGCAGGAGGCTGTCTGATCCGGTTATTTTGTCCGCTTTTTGGAAAGATCGGTGCCGGTGTGATCCTGGTTGTACTGGGAATCATCAGTATTATCCTGATCACAGAGCGTTCTCTTCTGTCTCCCATCGGACGGAAAAGCAAAGTCGCATATGAAGAGGCAAAAAGAAAGAGACAGGAAACCGCAGTGATCCGTACGAAAGAGCGGGAAAGGAAAGAAAGAGAGCGGCAGACAGCTCAGGAGACAGAAGAGAGCGGAGCAGGAGTTCCTGGTGGAAAAGAGAAAAAGGCAAGAGGAGTTTCCTTTGCAACGACTCTTTTGCATGGGGAAGGAGAAGAGGAAGTACCGCGGGAGAGAAAAAGCAGAAGGCGGAGAAAATCTCCTGAGATCCAGGAACTGACCCCGGAAGGAGCAGTCCCTGACGGAGGAGATAGCGAAGAATCGGATCCGGGGCGGTTTGTTATTAACCGTGCAGAACCGCTTACAGCAGAAGAGACAGAGAAGACCGGAACAGAAAGATCTGCTGAAGAAGGAGTACCTGATGCAATGCAGATGCCATCTGATCCGCAGGAGATGCCGGCCAGACGGAACAGGAAAAATACGAAAGAAAATGCACAGGCAGTTGCAGCCGAGACAGCCAGTGTAGAGCAGTCTGTCAGGGCAATGGAAGAGCAGCCGCAGAAGATTTACCGCATTCCACCGATGAATCTTCTGGTAAAAGGGAAAAAGGGCGGTGGAGATTCCGATGCACATCTGCGTGCCACAGCATTAAAGCTGGAGCAGACACTTCAGAACTTTGGAGTAGGGGTTCATGTCACCAATGCAAGCTGTGGTCCGTCTGTGACCCGGTATGAGCTACAGCCGGAACAGGGAGTGAAAGTCAGCAAGATTGTCGGGCTGGCAGATGATATCAAGCTGAATCTTGCTGTCGCTGATCTGAGGATCGAAGCTCCTATACCGGGAAAAGCTGCTGTCGGGATTGAAGTCCCGAACAGTGAAAATACAGCCGTTATGCTGAGAGATCTGCTGGAGTCCGATGAGTTCAAGAACAGCAGATCACTGATCTCCTTTGCAGTTGGAAAAGATATTGCAGGAAAAGTTGTTGTGGCAGATATTGCAAAGATGCCGCATCTCCTTGTCGCAGGAGCGACAGGTTCAGGTAAATCTGTCTGCATCAATACCCTGATCATGAGCATTATCTACAAAGCAGATCCGGAAGATGTGAAGCTGATCCTGGTAGATCCGAAAGTTGTAGAACTGAGTGTATATAACGGAATCCCGCATCTGATGATTCCGGTTGTAACTGATCCGAAAAAGGCTGCCGGGGCTTTGAACTGGGCAGTTGCCGAGATGGAAAAGCGTTATAAGCTTTTCGCTGAGTACAATGTAAGGGACCTGAAAGGATTCAATGAAAAAGTCCTGAGAGGTGAGACCGGAGAAGATGCAAAGAAAAAACTTCCACAGATCATTATCATCATTGATGAGCTTGCAGATCTGATGATGGTAGCCCCCGGAGAAGTGGAGGGGGCGATCTGTCGTCTTGCACAGTTGGCACGTGCGGCGGGGCTTCATCTGATCCTTGCGACTCAGCGTCCGTCAGTGAATGTCATCACGGGACTGATCAAGGCAAATATGCCGTCAAGAATTGCATTTTCAGTTTCATCGGGAGTGGATTCGCGTACGATCATTGATATGAACGGGGCAGAAAAGCTGCTGGGAAAAGGAGATATGCTGTTCTATCCATCCGGTTATCCAAAGCCGGTGAGGGTGCAGGGATCCTTTGTCTCTGATAAAGAAGTTCAGAAAGTTGTAGATTATCTGATTGACAAAAATGGAAGTACGGCTTACAGTAATGAACTGGAAGAACATATGATGACTGCTGATGTTCCGACATCCATTTCAGGAGTATCTGCGGAGGATACAGATGACAGGGATGTCTATTTTACAGAAGCAGGACAACTGATCATTGACAAAGACAGGGCTTCGATCGGAATGCTCCAGAGAATGTTCAAGATTGGGTTCAACCGTGCTGCAAGGATCATGGATCAGCTTGCAGAAGCAGGAGTTGTCGGTCCCGAAGAGGGGACAAAGCCGAGAAAAGTTCTTATGTCAAAAGAAGAATTTGACGCATACATAGCGGAAAATAAGCAGGAATCGTAGTTTACAGAACTTGCATGAAAGTGTGAGGATGTTATTGAAAATAAGAGGGATGAACAAGGAGGAAACAGGAATGAAGACAGATATTCAGATTGCTCAGGAAGCAGAAATGAAGCACATCAGAGAGGTGGCAGAGGGTGCAGGAATCGCAGAGGATGAACTGGAATTTTATGGAAAGTATAAAGCAAAGCTTTCTGATGAACTCTGGGAACGGATCAAGGACCGCGAGGACGGAAAGCTGGTTCTTGTTACAGCCATTAATCCGACCCCGGCGGGAGAGGGAAAGACGACAATTTCTGTAGGTCTTGGACAGGCATTTGCAAAGCTTGGCAAAAAATCAGTGATCGCATTACGCGAACCATCTCTTGGACCATGCTTTGGAATCAAAGGAGGAGCAGCCGGTGGCGGTTATTCACAGGTGGTTCCGATGGAGGATCTGAATCTTCATTTCACGGGAGATTTTCATGCCATCACTTCTGCCAACAATCTGCTGGCAGCAATGCTTGATAATCATATCCAGCAGGGGAATGCCCTGGGGATCGATCCACGTCAGATCGTGTGGAAACGCTGCGTGGACATGAATGACCGTGTCCTGCGGAATATTGTAGTTGGTCTTGGAAGAAAGACCGACGGAATGGTAAGAGAAGATCATTTTGTTATTACAGTCGCCTCCGAGATTATGGCAATTCTCTGCCTTGCAGATGATCTTGCTGATCTTAAGAAGCGTCTGGGAAGAATTATTGTCGCTTATAATTTTAATGGAGATCCGGTGACAGCAGATGATCTGCAGGCAACCGGTGCCATGACTGCACTTTTGAAAGATGCAATCAAGCCAAATCTGATTCAGACACTGGAACATACACCGGCACTGATCCATGGTGGACCGTTTGCCAATATCGCACATGGATGCAACAGTGTGCGTGCCACAAAGATGGCCCTGAAGCTTGGCGATATTGCAGTGACGGAGGCAGGGTTCGGTGCAGATCTTGGAGCCGAGAAGTTTTTTGATATCAAGTGCCGGATGGCAGGATTGAAGCCGGATGCAGTTGTCCTGGTCGCAACAGTACGTGCATTAAAATACAATGGCGGTGTTGCAAAGGCAGATCTTGCAGAAGAAAATTTAGATGCACTTGCAAAAGGAATTGTAAATCTTGAAAAGCATATTGAGAACCTGCAGAAATTCGGCGTTCCAGTTGTGGTTACCTTGAATTCATTTGTCAGTGATACTGAAGCAGAATACGAATTTATCCGTAAGTTCTGCGAAGACAGAGGCTGCGAATTTGCCCTTGCAGAAGTATGGGGTAAAGGCGGAGACGGCGGAAAAGAGCTGGCAGAGAAAGTATTACAGACTCTGGAGACAAAAGAAAGCCATTATCATCCGATTTACAGTGATGAGTTATCAATTGCAGAGAAGATCGAGACAATCTGCAAAGAGATTTACGGAGCAAAGAGTGTTGTATATGAACCTGCTGCAAAGAAACAGCTTGCACGAATTGAATCAATGGGCTTTGGCAAGTTCCCGGTATGTATGGCAAAGAACCAGTATTCTCTGTCCGATGATGCGAAGCTTCTTGGACGTCCGGAGAACTTTGATATCCATATCCGTGAAGTCTATGTAAATGCAGGAGCAGGATTTGTTGTTGCTCTTACCGGAGCAATCATGACCATGCCGGGTCTTCCGAAAGTACCTGCAGCAAATGGAATTGATGTAGAAGACGGTAAAATTACCGGATTGTTCTAAAAGAAGTATGATACCAGAAGGAGACGAAAGACAATGAAATGTATGCACTGTGGAGCAGATTTGCCTGAAGATCAGTTGATCTGTCCTAGATGCGGCAGGGAAATACAGATCGTGCCTGATTATAACCCACTTGATGATATGCTGACTGCTCAGTTAAAAGGAGGCATTACACAGACAATGTCGGTTCATCTGGGTGAGCAGGAAAAGCAAGATGTCAGCTATTCTGGTGCGGCAAATCCGGTATATGAAAGACGGGAAAGTGTTGGAGGAGAGACCAGGTGCGTGGGAAATTCGGGAAGTGTTGGTCGTCGCCAGCAGGAAACTGTGACCAGGCGTGGAAGAGATGCGGTGGTCAGACGCAGTGATGTCAGACCGGCTACCGGACGTGTGGGTCAAAGAGAAGATGCGCGGGAACAGACGAGAAGAGCGTATGAAGAAGAACGTAGATTGCGGCGTATGCGGGCAGAAAAGAGAAAAGAGCGCGCCAGAAAAAAACGCCGGAAAATACTGCTTATGCTACTGGCGGGGTGTATTGTTCTGGCAGGACTCATTTTCTTGTTTTATCAAAATTCAT
>OGPU01002235.1_pt1 | contig 14201 bp, 11 predicted proteins | sample 1552991 | NCBI WGS metagenome assembly OGPU01 (sample SAMEA2580296, study PRJEB22360) | human gut metagenome | biome: human gut; feature: human-associated habitat; material: faeces | place: Denmark | collected 2008/2010 | reverse complement strand
CCCCAGCCGGTCGGCCGGGCCGGGGTAGCCGAGCGTCATCATCGTTACAGGTTCGATCTTTTCCGTGTCGAGGCCCAGCAGCCGGGCGCAGGCTTCCACGTCGAAGCCGGCCATCTGATGCAGTTGCATTCCCATCGAGGCGGCTTGCAGGGCGATCGAGATGTTCGCGGCGCCCACATCGTGCATCCAGTGCCGGTTATAGACATCCGTCCTCGGGAAATTCTTGTATCCGCAGGAAACCAGCAACACCGGAGCATCGGGCGCCCAGGCTCGATTGCCTCCGGTGAGGCACTCCGCGAGCCGGGCATGAGCTTCCGGATATTCGCGAGTCGTATAGTAATATGCCCACTCCTGGGCATTGTTGCAGGAAGGAGCCCAGCGTGCCGCTTCGAACAGCAATGCCAGTTGTTCTTCATTGACGGGACGGGAATCGTATGAGCGGGGGCTCCATCGCTCTTCGATGGCTTTTATCAGTTTCATATCGGTAAATAGTAGGATGTGTTCTGGTAATCTGCAAATTTTGTGCCCCGAGCATTACCGGATTTCGGGAAGATGCCCCGCCGGTTCCGATAGACGGTCGATGCGCAGTCGGGCGGCCGCTGCGCTCGATGGGCGGCTGTAAAAAAACTTGTCTGTAAGCTGCGGTCCCGGTTTTGCCGAAAAGCTGGATGATATGGCGGTTTTCGGAAGAAGAGGGGCAGACCTGAAATTGAGAACTCCCTGATGAAACTCTTTGTGTCCGTGTGGCCTTTCGCCGACTACAACGGCAGTTTACGACGATAAAAAAACTTTCCCGTAAAGGAAAGATTACTCTGATTTTTCGAAGCCCCGGATTGCGTCGCTCTGTTTCGCTTTCGGACGAGACCTTATATTGGGTGTATAAAAATCAAAGATTCCGCTTGGCCAGGCGGAATCCTTTTTTCTTGTGTCCTTACTTTCGGCGATGAATAGCCGCCGTATGCCCATCATAAAAAAACCTTTGCCTTAAGCAAAGGTTTTGATTTTTGTCGGGGAGACTGGATTCGAACCAGCGACCTCCAACTCCCGAAGCTGGCGCGCTAACCGGACTGCGCTACACCCCGAACAAGTGCCCTTATCGTTTTAAGAGCGCACAAAGATAAGTTTAAAATCCGAAAAGACAAAATTATTTCCGAAAAAACATTCTTCAAAAATAACGGACCGGACTCAAAAGCCCCGCAGCGGACGATCGCGGCCGCCTCGCAGCAAGCCTCGCAGCAAGCCTCGCAGCGCCCGGTCCGCCCCGGCGGCGGCGGCGGCGGCGGAGGAGGAGGAGGAGGAGGAGGAGGAAAATCCCGGCTTCCGGAACAAGAGACCGATTTTTTTCGTATATTGATGCCGTAACGACGCTTTCACGAGCCAGGAGGCGCAACCGCCCCGGATGCAATCCGGTTTTGCGGCCGCCCGTTTTTTCATGTTTACAGACAATGACCGCCAAACTGCTGCTCATACTCCGCTTCTACCGCTCGGCGATGCTCCTCTTCTGCGGAGCGGCGAGCCTCGCCCTGGCATGGGTCGCCAAGGTCCACGGAACGCCGATCGTCCCGGCCCTGCTGTTGGGAAAGGCTTTGATTTACCCGCTTTTCCTCTACGTGTGGATCATCCCGCGCTATTCCGATGAATTCTACTATTACCGCAACCTCGGCATCCGCCGCCGAACACTGCTGGGCGTAAGCTGCGCGGTGGATTTCGGGTTATGCTGTCTTTTGCTGAACTATTCCGCCGCCCTGCTGCATGCCGCCCGCTGAAAAACATATTCTCGAAATCGACTCCGCAGAGCTGGCGTTCGGCGAACGGCGCATTCTCTCGGGTGTTTACCTGCTCGTCGAAACAGGCGGCGTGACGGCTGTGCTCGGGCGCAACGGATGCGGAAAAAGCTGTCTGATGAAGATTCTGTCGGGGTCGCTGAAAGCGGGATTCTGCTCAATGCGCATCGACGGGAAATGGCACAGACGGTTTACCGAAAAGGAGATTCGCTACCTTCCGCAGCATCCGTTCATTCCCGGATGGTTGCGGCTGGAACGCGCACTCGGCGATTTCAGGCTGCAAAGGGAAGACCTGGAACGGTGGTTTCCGGAGTTCATTTCCCTGCGCGGAACCCGCATCGGGGAGCTGTCGGGCGGGGAACAGCGGATTCTGGAATGTTTCATCATCCTGCGCAGCCCGGCCCGGTTCATCCTGCTCGACGAGCCGTTCTCGCAGATTGCACCCCTGCACGTTGCAACGCTCCAAACACTCATCCGGCAGGAAAAGGCCACGAAAGGGATTTTGCTCACCGACCACATGTACCGCCACGTGACCGGCATTGCCGACCGGCTGTACGTAATGGCCGACGGGCAGGCCTATCCGTGCGAAAACGACGAAGACCTGGTCCGGCGGGGCTATCTGAACCATCTCTGAACGGTCACAGCCGGTGGTAGTGGCAGTAGAGCAATTCGCCGTCGTCGCCCCGCAGGTGCATGCCGCCGCCCTGGCAGTAGCGGAACATCGAGCAATTGGCGCATTCGCCCCTGCGCGCCCATTCACGGTCGCGGAACGGCTCGAAGCGGTTCTGCCACACGTCCCAGAACCGATCCCGGTAGATGTTTCCCTGATGGTAGTTGGCGCGGATCGACGTGCACCCCGAAATGGCCCCGTCGACACGGATCGAAGCCACCGAAACACCCGCGGCGCATTGGTAGAAATGGTCGCGGACCTCGGCCTCGTAACCGCCCAGGAAGCCTTCGCAGGCATAGCTGACCTCGATCCGGCCCTCCTGCCGCGTGCGGCGGATGAACTCCAGCATCTCCCGGAACTGGGCGTCGGTCATCCGCAGCGTCGGGTCGTTCTTGGCCCGCCCCATCGGAAAGATCGAGAAGAGCCGCCAATGACGCACCCCCTCGGCGATCAACATGTCGCGGAAAGCCTCCAGCTGCGGGACCATAGCTCCCGTGACGCACGTCACCACGTCGTACGACAGCGACGGTTCGCGCACGACCATCCGCACGGCGTCCAGCGCCCGGTCGTAACTGCGGGCATGGCCGCGGATGTAGTTGTGCTCGCGCTCGAAGCCGTCGAGGCTCACCGAGACCGACCGCAGGCCGGCATCCAGCAGGCGCCGGAAACGCTCCGGGGTCAGAGCCATGCCGTTGGTTACCATCCCCCACGGATAGCCGCGGCGCGTGACCTCGGCACCGGCCTTCTCCAGATCCGCACGCACCAGCACCTCGCCGCCCGAAAAGATAATCAACACGTCGGCGGGATCGACATGGGGCGTCACCTCCTCGTCGAGGACCTTCAGGAAATCGGCCAGCGGCATGTCGGCGACGCCGGGATCCACGCGGCAGTCGCTGCCGCAATGGCGGCAGGAGAGGTTGCAGCGCAACGTACACTCCCAGAAAAGCGTATCGAGACGGTGTTCGCGCACCGTCGAAACATAGAGATCGGAGAAAATATCGAGGGCCAGCCGTTTGCGAAGCCCCACTCTGCGGCCCGACATGGCCTACTTCCCGGAGGGCGTCGGAGCCTCCTCGCGGGGCTGTTCGGCAACCGGAGGCAGCGAATCGGGATGCTGACGCTCCATACGTTTGATACGGATGCTGTCGGGAACCCGCACGCCGTACATGACCACGATGCGGGGATTGGACGGACCGGGTTCGACCTTCACGTCGGAGGTCTCATCCTTGTCCTTGGGTGCGTTCTTCACCGACGAGCAGGCCGCGGAGAATCCCAGAAGGGCCGCCAGCGCGAGTTTCAGTTTTCTGTTCATAACGCCAAGCTGTTAGAGATTCACAGCACAAAGATACGAAGAAAATCGGATAAAACGGGGGAACGGGGCGTAATAATGTAAGTTGTTGAAATGCAGAATCGCAATGGGTAGAACCTCAGCCTCTTGCCGAATGACCGAAAAGCAGGATTTCGAGGAGTAGAGCGAGGTTTTCGTTACTTATCCGTTGCCTTTTTCGGGTCGGGAAAGAGGCTGTCGAAAACTTGATTCCGACCTTCGAAAACGGTTCTGTACTTCGAGGAACGCCGGTTTTCTTACGAAACTCCACGACAAAGATAGTCGTTTTACTCGGAGTTTCTCGAAAAGACGGTTTCCGATGTGAGGGCATAGTATTTTATTCTATGTTTCGCTTCGTTTTTCATGGTTTCAAATAACTCTATATCAAATAATTTTGTAATGGTTAATAGAGTTATGAATCAAGATGACGTAAAGGTTACGTTCTACCTCAAAAAGAATGAATTGGACAATGCAGGTCGTTGTTCCGTCATGGGTCGTTTGACTATCGGTCGTTCGGAAAGCGTGTTCAGCGCCAAGATGCTTGCGCCGCTTTCGTTGTGGACGTCGGGACGTGCCAAAGGCAAAAGCGCCGAGGCCGTCGAAATCAACCGTCGGTTGGACGAACTGCGGGCTTCAGCTATCAGTATCTATCGCGAGCAGTCGGCCGTTCGTGAACGGGTAACGGCCGAGGAGGTCAAATGCCTGCTGTTGGGTATGGCTTTCGGGCAGAAAACGTTACTCGGGTACTTCCGCTCGCATATCGAATATTTCGAGAAACGGATAGGTGTGAATCGCACGGCCAAATCGGCGCACACTTATCATTGCGCTCGCGAACACGTCGAACGGTTCCTGTCGGAGCGGCTTCGGCTGTCGGATATTCCCTTTTCGGCTTTGGATCGGTCGTTCATCGACAAGTTCGACCTGTACCTGCGCACGGAGCGGGAACTGGCTCCGAACACGATCGTGCTATATATGGCGCGCCTGCACACAGTGGTCAACAAAGCCATCGCCACAGGCATCATCACAGCCGACCCGTTCGCAGGGTACGAACCTCCGCGTCCCGAACGTAAACGGCGCTACCTCACGCGCGAGGAGTTGCAGCGGTTGATGACTACGCCGCTCCCTTCTCAGAGGATCTATCTCGTCCGCGATCTGTTTCTCTTCTCCTGCTATACGGGTATCAGCTACGGCGATATGTGTCGATTGACCGCCGCAAACCTCGAAACGTCCGAAGACGGAACCACGTGGATTAAGGCGACGCGGGAAAAGACGAACGTCGAGTTCGAGATACCGCTGCTCGACCTGCCGCTTCATATCATCGACAAATACCACGATACGACATCAGACGGCAAACTGCTTCCCATATACGGGAACTCGGAGTTGAACAAGGGGTTGAAACTTCTTGCCGCTACATGCGGCATCGACCGCAAGCTGACCTTTCATATGGCGCGCCATACCTATGCGACGGAAATCACGCTTTCACATGGCGTGCCGATGGAGACGGTCAGCCGTATGCTGGGACACAGCCGCGTCGATACGACGCAGATATACGCCCAAGTAACTAACGACAAGATAGAAACCGATACGCAGTCGCTCGACAAACGAATCGCAGAATGCTTTACAATCGCTATCTGATGGAAAAGAATAAAGATATGAAACGTCGCAGCACGTTCGCCGTGCTGTTCTATATCAACCGCACGAAAGTCCGCAAGGACGGCTTGTGCCAGCTCTTGTGCAAGGTGAGTATCGACGCCGAAGCGGCACAGATCGGAACGAAAGTCGCGGTAGATCCTGCGATTTGGAATCCTACGGCAGGGCGTGCCGACGGCCGCAGCCGCAATGCCAACGAGGTAAACCGAGCCATCGACGCCCTGACGGACGAAATCAAGGCGCACTACAAGCGAATCAATCTGTCGCTCGGTTTCGTAACGGCCGAATTGGTGAAGAATGCCGTAAAAGGCATCGGGCAGAAACCGCTGACCTTGCTGGCATTGTTTAGGGAACACAACGAGGAGTTTCGCAAGCGGGTCGGCATCGACCGCACGAAAGAGACTTTCGAGAGCTATGTGCGTTCGTACAATCACCTGCGGGAGTTCGTGCAGCAGAGATGCGGGCAGGAAGATATAACCTTGCGCAGCCTCGACCGGGAGTTCTACGATGCGGTCGACTTGTTTCTGCGCACGGAACGCCGACTGCAACAGAAGTCGGTACACGAGCACCTCTACCGATTGAAGAAGATGACCGTGCGAGCCGTCAATCAAGGAACATTGCGTCGCGACCCCTATGCTGTACTGCACCCCGAATTGCCCAAGCGCAGGAGCCGCCACCTGAAACTTGACGAACTGAAACGCCTGCTCGCCGAGCAGGTCGCCGACCCTGAACTGCGACGGGCGAGGGACTGGTTCATCTTCTCGACCTTCACGGGACTGGCATATGCCGACCTGAAACAGTTGTCGGAAAGACATGTTACGCAGGACACGGAGGGTGTGCGTTGGATACATATCCGACGGCAAAAGACCGGCACGGAATCGGTCGTGCGGCTGCTGGACATACCTCTACGGATTATCGAGAAATACCGAACCGAACGTACCGACGAACGACTGCTGCCGATTTGCTCCTATCATAAGTTACAAAAACTTATGCCACGATTGGGTGAAGTCTATGGAATCGAGAATCTGACATTCCACAGGGCGCGGCATAATTTCGGAACGCATATCACGCTCTCGTTGGGCGTGCCGATAGAGACCGTCAGCCGCATGATGGGACACCGACGGCTGATGACAACCCAAATCTATGCCCATGTAACAGACAGAAAGGTGGACGAGGATACGAAGCAACTGCGAGAACTTTCAGCGAGCCGAGAGCTCGAACTCTATGAAGAACCGCAAAACAAGAATAACCTATAAAAGAAACCGACTATGATTACTCAACCCATAACGATCGAAAACGGGCTGGTAACGATTCGCCCGACCGCCAACGGAATATGGCTCACGCAAAGTCAGATCGCTGATCTGTTCGGAGTATTCACTGCTGCCGTAAGCACGAATATCCGAGCAATACTCAAAAGCGGTGTTCTGCACGAAGACCGCGTTGTCCGCCGCACACGCGGCCGAAACGGAAACATCGTCGAACGATATAACCTCGAAATGATTACGGCACTGGCATTCCGACTGAAATCCGAGAATGCGGAAGTATTCAGACGATGGATCGTAGAACGGGCAATGACACCCGCTATCGTCTGGAAAGTATCGACAAGTAACAACGCCAAACTGAACTGAATTTCAAACAAGAAGCGATTCACATGGTTTAATAAATTTTCAATTATTCTATTTGCATAATTTATGTTGAATAATTATCTTTGCAAAAACAACGACAGCATGGCAAAGACAACGAATCCCTTCATCGTAACGGGGAAGATCGAGCCGGAGTATTTCTGCGATCGCGTGACGGAATCGGCACGGCTCGTTAAATCCGTTACCAACGGGAACAATATGGTAATCATCTCTCCGCGACGTATGGGCAAGACGGGACTGATTCAGTTCTGCTACGACAAACCCGAAATCGCCGACGAATACTATACGTTCTTCATCGACATTCTGCACACGTCGAGCCTGCGGGAGTTTACCTATCTGCTGGGACGTGCAATATACGAAACCCTTCTGCCCCGCAGCCGCAAGATGGCCAGCCTGTTCATTCTGACCATCAAGTCCATCAGCGGCAAATTCGGCTTCGACCCTATCACGGGTATGCCGACATTCAATGTGGAGTTGGGCGATATCGACCGCCCTGAATATACGTTGGATGAAATTTTCCAATACCTTGCTCATGCAGACAAGCCGTGCATCGTGGCTATCGACGAGTTTCAGCAAATCGCCAAATATCCCGAGAAGAATATCGAGGCGCAGCTGCGGACCCATATTCAGAAGTTGCGCAACTGCAACTTCATCTTCGCCGGCAGCGAGCGCCACATGATGCAGGAGATGTTCACGTCGGCAGCACGTCCGTTCTACCATAGTGCAGATATGCTGGAACTGAAAGCGATCGTTCCGGAAATCTACATTCCGTTCATCGCCGGTCATTTCAAGAAACGGAACCGACGGATTGCTTCCGACGATATAGAACGAGTTTATAATCTGTTCAAAGGACATACCTACTACGTTCAGAAGGCATTCAACGAGGCGTTCGCCGATACTCCCGAAGGCGAGGAGTGTACGCTTGAAACCATCAGGGCGGCAATCGACAATATGGTTGCTTCGAACGATACGATTTTCCGCGAGATTCTGTCGAACATCCCCGAAAAGCAGAAAGAGCTGCTCTATGCCATAGCCAAAGAGGGCGAAGCGGAACGGATTACTTCGGCAGCGTTCATCAAGCGGCACAGTCTGGCGTCGGCGAGTTCCGTGCAGTCGGCAATGAAGAAACTGCTCGAAAAGGATATCATCACCGAAATCAACAAGGTTTTTTCCGTGACGGACAAACTGTTCGCCATGTGGATGAATCGAATGTATGGAAATATTAAAAATACATTATAATGGAAAATATAAAAATATATAGAGGCTCTGAATGGAGGCGTTGGGATCTTCATATTCATTCCAATGCTTCAGACGGTGTTGCAACTCCAGAAGAAATCATTGCAGAAGCACGATCAAAAAAACTTGCAGTCATCGCGTTAACAGATCATCATACGGTTAAAAACATTGATGAGATAAAACGGTTAGGACACGATGCTGGGATTGTAGTCATATCTGGTATAGAATTTAGAACCGAGTATGGTAGTAAGTCTGTACATATGATAGGCCTATTCCCGGACTCATATGATGGAAAGTTATTAGATTCAAAAGCTTTAAATGAATTAATTTTATGTCCATTGGGCCTTTCTGAAACGGAAATAATTTCCAAAGGTAAAAGTAGCGATCCTGCTTTAGATGATGTAGCCGCATTTAAAGCAGGAATGTTTTTAGTCCAAGTGGATTTCAAAAAAGCTGCTGATCTTGTACACAAATATGGAGGACTAGTTTCGGTTCATGCCGGTTCAAAAGAAAATACAATAGAAGAGATGAAGCATAATGGATCATCTCCCAAAAATGTAAAGCATCTATATAATTCATTGGGTACGGTAAAAGAAGAACTATTATCAAAATACATAGATATTTGCGAGATCCGGAAAGAAAATGACAGCGAAAATTTTTATCATTCACGATTTAATTTACCGTCTATAATTGCATCCGATGCTCACGACAAGGGTTGCATAGGGAGTAAGTTCGTTTGGATCAAAGCCGATACAACATTCGAGGGTCTTAAACAAATATGTTTCGAACCGACTGAAAGAGTTATTATTCAAGAAAATAAACCAGAAGAAAAAGCCGGTTATCAAGTGATCGACTCTATTAAATTTAAAGGCGGTATTTTTTATCCTCAAACATTATATCTGAATCCAAACTTAAACACCATTATTGGAGGTCGCTCTACGGGTAAATCTTCATTATTACAATGTATTGCCTGTGTTATTGATCCTACAAAATATAAACCAGAATCAAAATTTCTGGAAGAAAATGTAACCAACATAGAAATTAAATGGCAAGATCAAGAAGCGCAACAGCCGAGGGATATAGAATATTTGCCACAAAGTCATATGTATGAAATAGCCCAAGATTCGGCGAAATTAAATAACATCATAGTTAGTATCATCAAAAGTAAAGATTCGCAAAACCTATTACAAACATTCGACAACGATATAAGCAACTTAAACCTCGATATCAACCAAAAAGTGGCATTTCTTTTTAGATTGCATAAGCAATTTACAGACTTATTCCAAATTATTAAAGAACGAGGTGAAAGTAATAGCATTCAGATCGAGATAAAGAATTTGGAAAGCAAATTAGAGGAATTAAAATCGACTATTGATTTATCTCCGGATGAATTGCAACAAATTGAGCAGCAAAACGTAGAATATGCTCAACATATAGAGAGAATAACCTCTATTCAAAACGATATTAAAAACTTAGAAGCATTAAAAGATAAAAGCATAATCAATGATCGCATAATTTATGATTTTAATGTATTATCAGAAATAGTGGCTGTTGATATTACCAATTCTTTTAATGAATTAAAACAACAAGCCAATCAAGAATGGCAGACAACCATTGATAAATTTATTTCAAAACTCGAATTAGACCTACAAATAAGACAAAAGCAATGCGAAACAATAGTATCATCAGATCTGTATAAAAAGGGGCTTCAAGTTATTAATAGCAACAAAGCTTATAAAGAGATTCAAGAGAAGATAGACATCGAAAAAAAGAAGTTCGTAGAGATAAAGGATGTAGAAGCGAAAATCGAACAAATTAATACCCAGAAAGATAACTTAATGCAAGATGTTTTGAATCTACATAATGATATTTATACAAAGACCGATATTTTGGTTTCCAGATTAGAAACATCCCATAATGGAATAGACATTAAACCAACTATAAAATACCAATTAAACAGACTCCAATCATTTCTTGAAAGTAGACTAAATCTAAGGGGCTATGAGCGACAGGAATATGTTCAAAACATTATTGATAGCTACATAACAAACAAACAGAAAGTTCTATCAAATTTTATTGAGAGGAATCTAATGTCTCAGATTGATTATAAGAACGGGAATAATGCGGAGAATACAGTTGCTGAATTATTATCTACGAACTGGTCCGAGATAGTATTTGAGCTAACGTATCAAGATGATAAATTTAAAGAAATGTCGCAAGGAAAACAAGCTTTTGTCATATTGAAACTTTTACTTGAATTTAGCGATAAGAAATGCCCTATTTTGATTGATCAACCAGAAGATAGCTTGGATAATAGAGCTATATATAGCGAATTAGTAGAATACTTAAAAACCAAGAAGAAAGAACGCCAAATTATTTTAGTCACACATAACTCAAATGTAGTCGTTAGTGCTGACGCCGAATTAATTATTGTGGCTAATCAACATGGTAAAAATTCAAAAAATAGAAACAATGCAAAATTTCACTACATTGCAGGAAGTCTAGAGAATACCTCCCCCAAAAATACAGTAACTGAATTTATATTGGAATCCCAAGGTATTAGAGAGCATGTGTGCGAAATTTTGGAAGGAGGACAACAAGCATTTGAAAATAGAGAGAAAAAATATGGATTTAAACACATATCATAGTAAGTCTCAATCTTTAATCTTAACGAGCAAAAAGACGGCCTTACAAGGCCGTCTTTCTTTTACCTATTACTCCAATTCTGATTATCGAGAAGAGGTCGATATGCTTTTTCCAACATTTGCTGAATATCCGATTCTTTGTAAAAAGCCTTACCGGAAATCAAATAATACGGTAAGATACCCGCGCTCCGATAATCTTCTCCTCGTTCCGTTTTGTCTGCGCGGGGTGGTGCCGGATGAATCTGTTTTCAGTAGCGAAGGTATTCTCGGAATTGACGCTCTTACAAAATCGCGCCGACAAGTCGGTTTCGTGAAAAATCTTCCTCCGCCTGAAATGCGAAGTTATTTCCCGCAAAAATCTTGTTGTGAGCAAATTCCGAACCTTTCGAGCTCCCAATACAGACTCCATCCGTACCAGCTCCGCTAAGGCATATAAAAAAAGTCGAAGATTATGAGAAGCACAGAGAAAAATAAACGGAAACAGAAATCCTCAACCCTTCCACTTGGCATAAACAGAGTAAAAATTTTGTTATGTCGGTACGCTGGTATATACGTATGCTGTTATATGAACAAACATACGGTTATTCAGTCGACTAACTAATCATATAGTCAAATGTATGACTGTATAATCGTTTGATTGGTCATACACACATGCAGTTATCTGCATGTTTATGCACATAGACGATTGTACATTTATTCAGTCAAGCAGTCGGCCGATAGATATTTCAGCTATCTGAGTAATTATTCGGTTAGCCAATCTATCACATTTTTGTCGCTTGTGGCTTCGAAGTGGCAGCAAAAGGCATTATTCCCGATGGACCGAATAGCAGAATCGGTCAGTATCTTTGTCGTCGTAACGATTCCGACGTAGATGGAAGCCGCCTTGCTCGTTTTTACGGCGGCCGGATTCAATGTTCCGACAGCAGAGGGTCAGAACGTATTTGCAAATGGCAAATAGCAAGCTGTGTTTTCTGCTGCACAAAAAGTTTTTTGCATCAGAAAACAGCTTGCCCGCAGGGGGGGGGAAACACTTCCGAAGTCGGCGTTTCTCGACAGGCGGCTCCGCCACGAACGAATCGTAATTTTCAGTAACCGGCGAGGCGATGTCCTCACCTCAAAAATTCGATTATGGAGAAGAACAGACCGACCCGCAAAGGTCGAGGAGGACGCCCTGCGAAAGATAATCCAGCGATTTACCGCTTCTCGGTAAACTTCTCGGCCGAAGAACACGCCCGATTTCTGACGATGTACGAGCAATCGGGGCTGTTGTCGAAGGCGGCTTTTATCAAGGCACGGGTCTTCGGCGACGTGTTCCGAGTGATAAAAACTGACCGCGGAACGCTGGAATACGTAGCGAAACTGACGCAACTGCACGCTCAATATCGGGCGATCGGAGTCAACTACAATCAAGTCGTCAAAGAACTGCGTACCCGTTTTTCGGAACGGAAAGCATTGTCACTACTCTACAAGCTGGAAAAAGCGACCATGCAACTCGTCGATATCAACTCACGAATCGTCGCGCTTTCCGAAGAGTTTCGACGTAAATATTGAGCTATTTCGTCCGACGTCGCTTTTCCCGATTCATTCGCGCCAAAAGCACCTCTTTCAATTCATCGAGATAAGGCGTTTGCTTGTTGCGGATACGCATATCGCAAAAGGTTCGTGAATAGTTGGGATCCAATTTGATATTGAAAACCGTAGCGATATAGTCGAGCAGATGATTCATCGGAACGTGACCGAATGCTTTGCAGCTGTCCCAAGCGAAGATTTGTTCGAGCAAATCGGTTTTCGAGCGGCCCCACGTAAGTCGGACACACGGTAAATTCTCGGGACGTTGCAGCTCCAACGTTTCGATCTCTTTGGAAAGATAGTCCGCCAATCGTTCGTTGGCCATGATGCGTGCCGCCATGAAATCGGCGTTGGTCGAGAATTTCGGGTCGCGTTCGTAGTGGAACGATTCGAGGTAAAGGGCCGCATTCGTTCGATTACGCAGATAATACAACGAATCCAAGCGCGTCATGCCGGAACGATAATAGCGCACAAAATCGGAGTGCTTGTCGTTGTAACGGTTGATCGCCTTGATTTCGTCGTGCAAATAGGCGTGTTGCGATTCAATACCCACAGGTCGATTCATCTCGATGTTATAAACTTTGCGATAGTAAATCAGGCGGCAATACAACCGAGGCTTGATCGTTTTGAAAAACTCGATCTCCTCTGCTTCGCTTTCGAACGTGTAGCTCGATACAAACTCCCTCAACCGCTGAAAGGCATCGCCCAATACGAGCGATGCCTCCAACGATTTTTTCAAGATATTCAGATCGGATGATTCGATCTTCCTCAAACGACCTGCAAGCTCTTTTTCGAGAGCGGAAACAAATGCTTTCATCGATTATCTGAATTTATTTATTGCAAACAACGGAGGTTGCGACCATCTCGCTGATAATCGGAGAGTGCCGCTCGCTCTTGCGAGAAGGGGCGGTGATCTGCGAACAACGTCATCGCCCCGTCGCCTGCAAATACTCCGTTTTCTTGATTTCGTACTGCGACCACGCCTCGGCATAGCGGTCGCGGCTCTGACGGAAAAGCGTCTGGGCATCCAGTAGGTCGCTCATCGTCGAAGTCCCTGCGTTGTAATAATCCTCGTTGAGCCGCAGGTTCTCGGTCGATTGCTCGATGGAGTTGGCGGCGATCAATATCTGCTGATAGGCGTTCTCGAGATCGTTCCACGCCTTCTGCATGCGAATGACGAGCTGTTCGCTGCCGTCGTCCAACTGCGTCAGGGCATTCTGGTAGCGATAGCGCTGTTTGCGGACGCTGTGAGGCGCTTTCCACGAAATCGGCACCGATACCGACACGAATCCCAGAAAGCGGTTTTGCGAAAACCCCATGAAATCGTTGTAGAGGTATCCGCCGCCGACGGCCACCTTCGGCAGATGTTCGCCCAGCGCCATGCGTTTTTGCAGGCGGCCGGCCTCGACATTCTTGTTCAAAAGCTGATATTCGGGTGTCAGGCCGAGTGCCGCATCGTGATCCGTTCGCAGATAGCCGGGCGCTGCGGGCAGCTCGTCACCGATCGACGAGGCCACATCGACAGCCGATTGCTCCGCGCCGATGAACTGTGCCAGCATCATTTTGCACAAGGCGAGCGTATTGTCCAGATCCATGCGCGTACTCCGCATGTCGTTTTTCCGCAGATTGACCTGCAACAGATCGTTGCGGCTCGTCACACCGGCTTCGACCGCTGCC
>OGPU01002233.1_pt1 | contig 14216 bp, 10 predicted proteins | sample 1552991 | NCBI WGS metagenome assembly OGPU01 (sample SAMEA2580296, study PRJEB22360) | human gut metagenome | biome: human gut; feature: human-associated habitat; material: faeces | place: Denmark | collected 2008/2010 | reverse complement strand
CCGCCGTATCGAAATGCGTGCAGCCGTAGTCGTATGCCCCGCGGATGGCTTCTATGGCATACGCTTCGGGTGGCACTTGCCCGTAACCGTGGCTGAATCCCATACATCCCATTCCTATCGGAGATACTTCCAGCTGTCCTAATTTCCTTTTATCCATACTATTATCTTTTTAGAGTGAGATTATTATTGAATTACTTTATTTCCTTATTTTTAACCACTTCCCATAAGTCAGCATCCGCCAGCCCCATTCCAGAGGCCCAAAGCGGAAATAGGAGAGCCATAGGACACTGAATGCCATCTGGACAAGAAAGACGTAGAAAGCTATGGATTCTGTTCCTGTCAATCCAATGCCGGCCCCCAGTCCGAAGCCGATACCGTAGAAGAGAACCATGCCCCATACCGACTGTCCCACGTAATTAGTCAGTGCCATTCTCCCCGGAGCGGCAAGACAGCGCCACAAGCACCACTCTCTACCATGCAGATACAGGAGACAGATAGCAGAAACGTATGCAAAACCTAAAGGATAGACACTTGCCGTATAGATGGCGGTGTGTGCAGTCGTTCCGAAAGGATGCCCGTTTACCGCACTCCAGGCATAGAGAACGGATAGGGGAAGTCCCAGCAGAAAACCGTATGTCACCGTTTTTTTCAGTAGTACCCGATTGGCCTCAAGATCGGCGTATATTTGCTTTCGTCCGATGTAGAAGCCCAATAAGAACAATCCCAATACCTTAAAATAGCGATTGCCGTCGATAAATTCCTGCAAGCGCACCCATGCACCTTGTACCAGGAATTGAAAGACCCCTCCGTAGTTTTCCGCGTCGCGTAGCCAGATTCCGAAGTTATATTCCGTTATACCATATAAATTGCAATAGTGCTGTTGCATTCGCACTGCGGGAGCCGACCGGGACACTCCGAATGTACCGGCCAACCAATCAATCAGAATAGGAAGTAGCAATAAGACAGCGGAAGTCCCCAGCAACACTCTGTCCGAAACATGCCGGAAAAGAGGGAGCAACATGCCCAATAAGGCATACAACAACAAGATGTCCCCACTCCAGATAAACATCAGATGCAGAAAACCAATGGCGGCCAGAACAATCATCCGCCGGTAAAAAATACGGAATCCGTCCGTTCCCTTTTTAACCGCGTTGCTGATTATGATTGAGAATCCGATACCGAACAGCAGCGAGAATATGGTGTAGAACTTACCGTCCACGAAAAGGTATTGAAGAAAGCGGACTATCTTGTCTATTTCCGCCGTAGGCATAGCCTCCGTAATTTCCGGTTTTTGAAAAGTGTAAAGCGAGAATTCCGGAAAGTTGGCAAAGCAGATTCCCAGCAATGCAAATCCTCTTAGAGCATCGAGGATGACATGGCGTTCCGAGGCCTTCACGGGTGCCATGTCTTTTATGTCTATTTCCTTATTCATTGATTCTTTCTTTTACCGGATTCTCACAAGCATGAGTGGAGAAAATTCCTACCAAATTTTACTAAAAATTTAAAGCCTATTTCTCCTTTAAGGCATTCTTAAAGAAAGCATCTATCTTGTCGAACGGAATCACGTTGAGATTATCGTATAAATCGACATGGTTGGCTCCGGGTATAATCAACAGTTCCTTGTTACTACCCGTCAGCCGTTTGTAGGCATCCTCGCTGAAATAGCGGGAATGAGCTTTTTCTCCATGAATCATCAACACGGCACTGCGGATTTCGCTGATATAGGTGAGCAGTGGCATATTGATGAATGACAATACGCTGGTTTTCGTGATTCCCTCGTTGGAGTTCGGTGAACGGCGATGGTAGCCTCGTTCCGTCTTGTAGTAGTCGTGATACTCCTTGACGAATTGCGGAGTATCGTCCGTTACGGGGTCAAGTACGCCACCATCGCGTACATAGCTGTCATCACGATAATCCTCAGTACGCTGTGCGTTGAGTTGTTCGCGCAATTTGTAACGGTCATCGGAGCTCATGGCGTCGAAATACCCGTTGGCATTTACCCGGCTCATATCATACATAGTGGATGTTACCGTCGCTTTGATACGAGGGTCATTGGCCGCAGCATTAAGTGCAAACCCGCCCCAACCGCAGATGCCTAAGATTCCGATACGTTCCGGATCGACGTCCTCACGGGTCGAGAGATAGTCGACCGCCGCGCTGAAATCCTCGACACGCACTTCGGGCGATTCGATCCGGCGCGGATAGCCGCCGCTTTCGCCGTAATAAGAGGCATCGAAAGCCAAGGTAACATAGCCCCGCTCCGCCAGGCTGCGGGCGTAGAGCCCCGAGGTTTGCTCCTTCACGCCTCCGAACGGATGGCCGACAATGATGGCGGCATATTTTTGGGCCGGATCGTAATCCGCCGGGAGATAAAGATCGCCGACCACGTCGATGCGAAAGCGGTTTCGGAACGAGACTTTCCGCACCTGCACTCCGTTCTCCGCCGACACGGCCGGCGTTGCGGAGTCAGCGAGCAGTCCTTTGCTCTGCAACACTTCGTCCAGCGCCACACGTCCGGCATCGGCTTCGCAGCGGCCGATCCGCCGTTCGACGATTGCCAGCAGGTGGCGCAGTTCATCGGGTTCGACTCCCGTGTTCAGGGCAATGCCCATGTGTCCCTTCATCATCGGCTCCACGCCTCCGACAGCGGCCAGTATCGCCACCGTGGCGATCTCCCGCTCGGCATGGGTCAGCACGTCGCGCTCGAAAAGGTCGGCGAAGAGATGCTCTTTGAGAAACACTTCGATTTCGGGAGCCAGCACGGCGTAATCGGCTTTTGGCGCATCCGCAGGGATACCGGAGATCTCCGCGAGAATGTCGCGTCCCCGTTCGTATTTCGGGCGGGCGTCGGTGACCGGCGACGCCTCGCGGCCCCAATTCACTTCGACACCGGCGGCCTTGCGCCCGTCAAGCACGCCGACCAGGGTTTGCAATCCGCGCAGAGCCCGCGGAAATCCGCAGTAGGCGTAGGCGTGCACCATCACCTCTTTCAGTTCGTTGACGGTCATGCCGTCGTCCAGCCCCGCAGCGAGGGCGGATTCCAGTCCGGCGAGGTCGCCCCGTCCCGTCAGGGCGGCGACCGCCGCGATGTGCTGTCGTTTCGTGTCCATAGCTTGTTCCGCTTTCGGGGTCTGTGCTGCGGCGAGCGAAGCGGCGCAGAGCATCCCCATTCCCAACATGTACTTTTTCATGGCTTTTTTCATTATTTCCGGGATTTCAGCGTTCCGCCCGCACTGTGAGCCGCGGACCGCAACCCCGGTTCGTCTTTTCCGACAATGCAAAAGTAAGAAGCGGATGAAGGCGCATCCATAGACGGATTACGGATTCAAGCACCAATTTTACGGTTCGTGCAAAGAGTGTCCACGACGGACCAACCCGTATTACGGATTCAAGAACCGATATTACGGATTCCGCCGGAACAGGGTTGTGCGTATCTGAAAATCGGTTACCTTTGTCCCGGAAAAACGAATGAATACATATGGGAACGATCGTAAAATTGGATTCGGTGCAGGACTACAACGAACTGCTGGGCGTGGAGACGCTGCATCCGCTGGTAAGCGTCGTCGATTTTTCGGAACTGGAATCCGTGCGCCACTGTCTCAAAAACTTCGGGTTCTACTGCATTTTCCTCAAGCACCTCGACTGCGGGCCGTTGCTCTACGGGCGCAACCGGTACGACTACCGGGAAGGAACGCTGGTCTTCATCGCTCCGGGACAGGTCTTCGGCATCGACGACGGCAAAATCCTGTACGGATACAAGGGATGGTGTCTGATGTTCCATCCCGATCTGCTGCGCGGAACATCGCTCGCCCGGCGCATGGCCGACTACTCGTTCTTTTCCTATTCGTCGAACGAAGCGCTGCACATGTCCGAACGCGAGCAGCAGATCATCATCAACTGCTTCCGCGAAATCCGGGAAGAGTTGCAGCACGCCATCGACAAGCACTCGAAACAGATCATCGCGGCCAATATCGAGGTGCTGCTCAACCATTGCGTCCGTTTTTACGACCGACAGTTCGTTACGCGCGAAAACGTGAATAAGGACCTGCTGACCCGTTTCGAAGAGTTGCTGCGGGACTATTTCACGTCGGACAAGCCTCAGTCGCTGGGTCTGCCTTCGGTGGCGTGGTGCGCCGACCGGCTGCACCTGTCGGCCAACTATTTCGGCGATCTGATCAAGAAGGAGACCGGAAAATCGGCGCAGGAGTACATCCAGCTGACCACCATCGACCGCGCCAAAGAGCTGCTGACCGAAGGCGGCAGGTCGGTCAGCGAAATCGCCTACGAGCTGGGATTCAAATATCCGCACCATCTGAGCCGACTGTTCAAAAAGGTGGTCGGCTATACGCCCAACGAATACAAAACCCTCTCGGCCTGAGAGGGTTTTATTTTTTCCGGGCGGACACTCGCCGTGAACCTGCACGCCCAGTCCTTCTGCCTGCCATGAAAACGGGGCCGGATTCCCGTCTTCCTTTCACCGTTTTTTACTGCGCACTACGATGCAGTTGGGCACGGCCCGTTCGCCGGCATGGTCGAAGCGGTGGTTGTCGTAGGGATGGTTGAGCACGCCTTTCCGGGCGGTCCAGAGCGTCGAGGAGCCTCCTCCGTCGAGGTTCAGGGCTTCGACGAGCCCCAGCAGACGGGCGATATAGGCCGTTTCGGCGATGGTGGCGCCTTCGCCCTCGCCCCGGAAACGACCGTCGATGACGGCCATCACCACCTCGCCGTCGGCCCGCTTGCCGATCAGCGTGCGGGGATGACGGCCGGTGTAGAAAGTCTTGTCGGAATCGTATTCGACGATCCGGCCGCCGTCGATCAGCACGGGGCCCGCGGCCAGCACCGAACGGTAACGGCGCGCCACCTGCCGGTATTCCGACGTGTCGCAGAAGAAAATATCCATCTTGCGGCCTTTTTTGTCCTTGAAAGCGACAACGCCGTTGGTTCGGACCAGCTCCCTGGGGGTGGTGCGTCCCACGATCTTTCTATCGACCGACACGAACGTCACCGGCTCGAACGTCCTGACATCGAAATAACTGCCGTTGACGGCCATGTCCGCCCCGGCGGCCCTGCCCAGTTCGCTCACAGCCTCGGCCCGACGGTCGAGATGAACGATCCGCGTTTCAAAGCCCCGCCGGGGATAACTGACGACGGAGATGCTCTGCCGGGAGCCGAACATATCGACCTGAGCATAGCGGCATCGGGCCCCTCCGCCGAGGTCGGAGACGCGCCATTCGGCAGTCACGAAAGCAATCGAATCGGCAGGGGAGGTCTGGGCCGCCGCTGCAAAGGCATACAGGGAGAGCAGTGCGCCGAGTGTAAATCTGATCATAACGGTCATTAAAAGCGAGGTTAAAACTAACCATTAAAAATCAATTTACCAAATCGGTACGATGACGGCCGGCACGCAGCCCCCGAAAAAACGGTCCGGACGGCAAATTCCGTCAAAAATTCGTATCTTTATCCGCCGGGCGCGCCCCGGAACACGAAACACAATACACACCGAATGATGAAAACTCACAGAATCCTATGGCTCGGCTGCTGTCTGGCGGTCGCAGGCTGCGGCGGCGACAAGTCCCCCGGCCGTAATTACGACAAGGAAATCGACCGGCTCATGGGCCGCATGACGCTCGCCGAGAAGATCGGCCAGATGAACCAGGTATCGGGCAAGAGCAATCCCACCGGCGTCCTGAAACAGTACTCGTCGCTCGAAGGACGTGTCCGCGAAGGCAAGATCGGTACCGTGCTCAATGTCATGGGAGCCGTCACGACACGGGAACTCCAGCGGATCGCCGTCGAGGAGACCCGTCTGGGAATCCCCCTGATCTTCGCGCTGGACGTGATCCACGGCTACAAGACCATTTCGCCCGTACCCCTCGCCGAAAGCTGTTCGTGGGACATGGAAACGATCGAAGCCTCGGCCCGGATGGCCGCCGTCGAAGCCTCGGCAGCGGGTCTGCAATGGACTTTCGCCCCGATGGTTGACATCGCCCGCGACCCGCGCTGGGGCCGCGTCATGGAGGGAGCGGGGGAGGACCCCTACCTCGGATCGTGCATCGCCCGGGCCCGCGTCCGGGGATTCCAGGGCGGCGATCTCTCGGCATCGAACACCATCCTCGCCTGCGCGAAGCATTTCGCGGGCTACGGAGCCTCCGAAGGAGGCCGCGACTACAACACGGTGGACATCTCCGACCAGCGGCTGCGCGAACTCTACCTGCCGCCGTTCAAAGCCGCCGCAGATGCAGGCGCCGCGACTTTCATGAACTCGTTCAACGAACTCTCGGGCGTTCCTGCCACCGGCAACCGCTTCCTCGTGAAGCAGATCCTGCGCGGCGAGTGGGGCTGGGACGGCGTCATCGTCTCCGACTGGGGGTCCGTGGCCGAAATGATCCCCCACGGCGTCGCCGAGGACAAGAAACAGGCCGCGCTGCTGGCCGTAAAGAACGAATGCGACATCGACATGGAGGGCGGCTGCTATCCGAGTTCCCTCGAAGAGCTGGTGAAAGAGGGCAAGGTCTCCGAAAAGGAGATCGACCGCTCCGTCCGCCGCATCCTCCGGCTGAAATACGAGCTGGGACTCTTCGACGATCCCTACCGCTACTGCGACGAGCAGCGTGAAAAAGAGGTGACCCTCTCGGCAGCTCACCGCGAAGCGGCGCGCGACATGGCCCGCAAGTCGATCGTGCTGCTCGAAAACCGCAAGTCCGTGCTGCCCCTCGGCAAGCCCCGGTCCATCGCCGTCGTCGGACCGCTGGCCGACAGTCCGGTGGACATGCTGGGCGAATGGAGGGCCAAAGGCGACCCGAAGGAGGTCGTGACGATCCTCCGGGGCATCGAAAAGGCCGCCGGGGCCGGCACGCGCATCGTCCATGCCAAAGGCTGCAACGTCACGGGCAGCGACCGGAGCGGCTTCGCGGAGGCCGTCCGCGCGGCACGCGGCGCCGACGTGGTGATCGCCTGCCTGGGCGAGAGCGCCGACATGAGCGGCGAAGGCTACTGCCGCTCGGAACTGGGACTTCCGGGTGTCCAGCAAGAGTTGCTGAAAGAGCTTAAAAAGACCGGAAAACCCGTCGTCCTGCTGCTGAGCAACGGCCGTCCGCTGACGCTGGCGTGGGAGAAGGAAAACATCGAAACGATCGTTGAAACGTGGTTCCTGGGCACCGAGGCCGGAAACGCCGTCGCCGACGTGCTGTTCGGCAAATACAACCCCTCGGGCAAATTGGTCATGTCGTTTCCCTACAACGTCGGCCAAATCCCGGTCTACTACAACCACAAGCACACGGGGCGCCCGTTCGAGCCGAACCAGCGCTATGTGATGCACTATATCGACGCTCCGGTCGATGCCCTCTATCCGTTCGGCTACGGACTGAGCTATACGACGTTCGAATACGGCGTCCCGACGCTCAGCAGCGACCGGATGGCCGACGACGGCCGCATCACGGCGACGGTGAAAGTCGCCAACACCGGCGACTATGACGGCGAAGAGGTCGTACAGCTCTACATCCGCGACATCAAGGCGCAGATCACCCGTCCGGTGAAAGAGCTGAAAGGCTTCCGGAAAATCTTCCTCAAAAAGGGCGAATCCGCCGACGTGACCTTCGACATCACGCGCTCCGAACTGGAATACGTGCTGGCCGACGGCTCCGTCGTTTCCGATCCCGGCGAGTTCGAACTCTTCATCGGCGGCAGCTCCGCAGACCTCCGTCCCGTCCGATTCACAGTACTTCAATAAGCAATGATAACGATGAAAAAAACGCTTCTGCTGCTTGCAGCCTCCGTCGCCTGCGCCTTTCCCGCTCTGGCGCAGAAAACCTACACGCTCACCTCTCCCGACGGGCGTCTTCGAACGACCGTCGCGGCGGGCGATGCACTGGCCTATGCCGTCACGCTCGACGGACGACCGATACTGGACGCTTCGCCGCTCTCGCTGACACTGGACAACGGCACGACGTGGGGCATAGCCCCGCGTGTGGCAGGCGTCTCGCGCACGAGCGTCGATACCGCGATTCCGTCGCCGTTCTACCGCTCGGCGGAGGTCCGCGACCGCTACAACGGCCTTACGCTGAAGATGCGGGGCGACTGGTCGGTGGAATTCCGGGCCTACGACGACGGCGTTGCCTACCGCTTCGTGAGCCGTGCTGAAAAGCCTTTCAACATCGTGAGCGAACAGGCTGAATACCGTTTCCCCGCCGACTGCGCCGTGACGGTACCCTATGTACGCGACCATGCCGGCAACATCGACGCCCAATGGCGCAATTCGTTCGAGAATACCTACACCGAGACGACCCTTTCGAAGCTCGACGCCGGACGGCTGATCTTCCTGCCGCTGGTCGTGGACGCCGGCGACGGGGTGAAGGTCTGCATCACCGAAACCGATCTGAACGACTATCCGGGCATGTATCTGTGGAACGGCGACAGCGGGCAGCACCTCACGGCACGTTTCGCGCCCTATCCCAAACGTACGGAGCAAGGCGGATACAACAATCTGCAAATGGTGGTCAAAGAGCGCGAGGCGTTCATCGCCAAGGTCGAGGCTCCGCGCACGTTCCCGTGGCGCGTGGCCATCGTCGGCACGGACCCCGACCTCGCCGCCAGCGACCTGAGCTTCCTGCTGGCCGCACCTTCGAAAATCGACGACACGTCGTGGATCAAGCCCGGCAAGGTGGCCTGGGACTGGTGGAACGCCTGGAACATCTCGGGCGTGGACTTCCGGGCGGGAATCAACACCGAAACCTATAAATATTACATCGACTTCGCGGCCGCGAAAGGTATCGAATACGTGATTCTCGACGAGGGATGGGCCGTAAACAAAAAGGCCGACCTGATGCAGATAGTCCCGGAGATCGACCTGCCGGCGATCGTGGAGTACGGACGGCAGAAAGGCGTGGGCATCATCCTCTGGGCCGGCTACTGGGCCTTCGACCGCGACATGGAGAATGTCTGCAAACACTATTCGGAGATGGGCGTCAAAGGCTTCAAGGTCGATTTCATGGACCGCGACGACCAGCAGATGACCGCCTTCAACCACCGCGCGGCGGAGACGGCGGCCCGATACGGACTGATTCTCGACCTGCACGGCACGCACAAACCCGCGGGTCTGAACCGCACGTGGCCCAATGTGCTGAACTTCGAGGGCGTGCACGGTCTGGAGCAGATGAAGTGGAGCCCCGAATCGGTGGATCAGATGAAGTACGACGCGACGATCCCGTTCATCCGTCAGACCGCAGGCCCGATGGACTACACGCAGGGGGCCATGCGCAACGCCACACGGAAGAACTACCGTCCCGTCAACTCGGAGCCGATGAGCCAGGGCACGCGCTGCCACCAGCTGGCGTTGTACGTCGTGCTCGACTCGCCGCTGAACATGCTGTGCGACTCGCCGACGAACTACCTGCGCGAGGCGGAATGCACGGAGTTCATCGCCGCGATTCCGACCGTGTGGGACGAGACGCGCATTCTCGGCGGACGCATGGGCGAGTACATCGTCACGGCGCGCCGCAGCGGAGATACGTGGTACGTCGGCGCCATCACGGACTGGACGCCGCGCGACGTGGAGGTCGATCTCGCGCCGCTGGGCATCGGCGGCACGGTCGAGGCGACGATCTTCCGCGACGGCGTGAACGCCGACCGAAAAGCCTCGGACTACAAACGCGAAACGATCCGTATCGACACCGCCGAACCCCTGAAGATACACCTCGCACCCGGAGGTGGATTCGTCGCCGTGCTCGCCCCCGTCCGATAGCCGCCGCCGCTTCCGCCGTCCGTCGCATCGCTTAATAACGGTATCCGGACGCTCCGAAAACCCCGAAAAATAGGTATTGCCCCGCGCCGGAGAATGTCGTTACTTTGCGAAAAACCAAAAAACCGAAAGAGATGACTGGAATTTTTTACGGAAGTACGACCGGCACGACGGAGGCCGTCGCACAGGACATTGCCAAACAGCTCGGCGTAGCGTCCGCCGACGTTCACAACGTGGCGGACGCCTCGGCCGACGAGGCGAACAAATACGACCTGCTGGTGCTGGGTTCCTCGACATGGGGCAGCGGCGAACTGCAAGACGACTGGTATCCTTTCCTCGACGCCCTGAAAGCCAAGGACCTCGCCGGCAAAAAAGTCGCCCTGTTCGGCTGCGGCGACAGCGGTTCCTATCCCGACACCTTCTGCGACGCCATCGGGCTGATCTACGAAGGATTGCAGGACACGGGCTGCACGTTCGTCGGCTCCTATGCGCCCGAAGGCTACGACGTCACCGACTCACTGGTGTGCAGCGACGGCCGGTTCGTCGGACTGGCCATCGACGAGAGCGACCCGGGCAAGACCGACGCCCGCCTCGCCGCCTGGTGTGAGAACCTCAGAAACGTCTGACGATGAGTGCCAAGGATTTCAGCCGCCACGGTTCGATGAAACTCTTCATGCACCACATCTACGAGTTTCAGAAGGGTGTGCGCAGTCTGGTGCTGTGTACGATGTGCCGCACGTGCGCCGTGCTGGTCTGCGAACGGCTCGACCGGCTGGGGATCGACCACCTCACCCAGCCCGTCACCGACAGCAAGGTCAACCTCTATTTCGGCAACCGGCTGTGCCTGAACGCGATGCGAACGTTCGTCCACAAGCCGCTCAACGAACTGACGCCCGAGGAGGACTTCATGCTCGGCGCCATGCTGGGGTACGACATCGCCCGGCAGTGCGAACGCTTCTGCAAGCGCAAACGCCTGCTGGCATGAGACGGAGAAGCCGCCGGAGATTCCGGCGGCTTCTCTTTTTTCGTCAGAGTCCGACGACCTCCCCGATGACGGGTTGCAGAACCGCGGGCAGCTCGTGCCCGGCCATCGCCGCAGCGGTCCTCAGCGGCTCGTCCCACGGATGCCGCGCCAGAGCGTATTTCGAATGGTGGACCGTCAGCACCTTCCGGGCTCCCAGGTCGGCCGCGGCCTGCGGCAGCTGATCGGGCAGCGTATGTATATAGCGCCAGTCGGCATCGTACTGCCCGTTTTCGAGAACGGCGAGGTCGATCTCCGGGAAGCGCTCTCCGATCTGCGCGAAATGGCTTCCGTAACCGCCGTCGCCGCCGATATAGATCTTCCGTGCGGAGGTCTCCAGCAGGAAAGAGGCCCACAGCGACTTATTGGGATTCAGCCCCCGGCCCGAGAAGTGACGCGATGTCAGGCAGAAGACCCGGATTCCCTCCACGGGGCTGGCATCCTCGTCCCAGTCCAGTTCGACGATCCGCTCCGGAGCGAATCCCCAGAGTTCGAAATGTTCGCCGACACCCAGCGGACAGACGACCTTTCCGATGCGGTCTTTCAGTTCGCGGACCGTACGGTAATCGAGATGGTCCCAATGGTCGTGGGTGATGACGAGCAGATCTATCGCAGGCATATCCTCCGGGCGGTAGAGGTCGCTGCCCGGAAAGGCCCTGTTCAGAAACCCCAGCGGAGCGGCGCTCCGGAAAACCGGGTCCACGAGAATCCGCCGCCCGCCCGAAAGGATCAGGTAGGAGGAGTGTCCGAACCAGACCAGCTGCTCCCGCGCGGGGTCGAGCTCCCGCAAATCGGTCCTGACGGCAGCCACGGGCACCGCCGGACGCAGGTTATCGGTCGAACGGAACAGAAAACCCAGCATGGTCCGCACACGTCCCCGGTCCGCGGTAATCTGCGGGGTGCGCTCCCGGTTGCGAAACTGCCCGTCGCGGTAGTTGGGCGAGCGTTCGATCCGGGCCAGCCGCTCCCCGCGGGGCAGCCGTCCGAACGAAGGTCGATGGATGAAGAGCGCGACCGCAGCGGCCAGCAGACAGACGATTCCGAGAAGCAGAAGCATGACACGTTTTGTTTTTCGGCGGAACATTCGTAATAGCGTTTTGACAATGTACAAATATAAACCCGTTTTTCCGGTCTTTCGGTATACGGATTCCGGATTTTATTACCGTAATTACACCTTTTCTTAACAAAAACAGGCATTTCGGCATCATATTCGCCCGATTTGCACCGGGAGGAGAGGCAGATTGACAAAAAATCCTAATTTTGCAATCCAAATACCGGACATCCGAACCAGGCAATCAATACACACGATGTCAAGCAATGAAAATATCCCGTGATAAAATCAGGCAGCAGGCACTCCTGACAGGACGCCGCACGCTGGAACTGGGCAAAGAGGCAGGCGGCAGGGTCCGCCGCTTTTCCAGACGCACCTGGATCATCCTCGGCGGAGCCGCCGTCGTGGCGGCCGGAGGGCTGTGGTGGTGGCTGCGTCCCGAGCCCGCAAAACCCGTCTGGCCGGTGGTCGAGGTCGAACCCGTCCAGACCGACGATATAGAACTTTACGGCGAATACGTCGGACGCATCCGCGCCCAGCAGTTCGTCGAAATCCGCGCCCGGGTGGAGGGCTTCCTCGAAAAAATGCTTTTCGAGGAGGGAACCTACGTCAAGAAGGGGCAGCCGCTGTTCATCATCGACCCCAAGCTCTACGAAGCCCGGGTAAACAAGGCGAAGGCACAGCTGAACAAAGACAAGGCTCTGGAACTCAAGGCCGACCGCGACCTGAAACGCATCCGCCCGCTCTACGAGCAGAACGCCGCGAGCCAGCTGGACCTCGACAACGCCATCGCCTCCTACGAAAGCGCCACGGCCTCCGTGGCGATGAGCGAGGCCGACCTCACGCAGGCCGAAACCGCCTTGAGCTACACGACCGTCAGTTCGCCGCTGTCGGGCTATATTTCCGAGCGCAGCGTCGACATCGGCACGCTCGTAGGTCCCAACGGCAAATCGCTGCTGGCGACGGTGGTCAAGAGCGACACCGTGCGCGTGGACTTCAGCATGACGGGACTCGACTACCTCAAAAGCAAGGCCCGCAACGTCAACCTGGGCCAGAAGGACTCCACCCGCAAGTGGGACCCCTACATCACCATCACGCTGGCCGACAACACCCAGTATCCGCTGCGCGGACTGGTCGACTTCGCCGATCCGCAGGTCGACCCCGAAACGGGAACCTTCTCCGTGCGCGCCGAGATGACCAACCCCGACCGCATCCTGCTGCCGGGACAGTTCACGAAGGTGCGCCTGCTGCTCGACGTGCGCGAAGACGCCACGGTCGTGCCGACCAAGTCGGTCGTCATCGAGAAGGGCGGCGCCTACATCTTCGTCATACGGCCCGACAGCATCGCCGAACGCCGTCTGATCGAACTCGGCCCCGAGGTCAACAACCGGGTGATCGTCGAACGCGGCGTCGTTCCCGGCGAGAAGATCGTCGTGGAGGGTTTCCACAAACTGACGCACGGCGACAAGGTCGACCCCGTGCCGGTCCCCGAAAAAAGCAGTGCAACCGAGACGGAGGCGTCTGAAAAATAGCGAGCCATGAAATCGGATTTCTTTATCGACCGGCCCGTGTTTTCAACCGTCCTGTCGGTGGTCATCGTGATCGTCGGCCTGTTAGGACTGGTGATGCTCCCCGTGGACCAGTATCCGCGCATCGTGCCCCCGGTGGTCAAGATCTCGGCCTCCTATCCGGGAGCCAGCGCCCAGACCGTGACGCAGGCCGTGGCGACGCCCATCGAACAGGAGCTGAACGGAACCCCCGGCATGCTCTACATGGAGTCGACGAGCAGCAACTCGGGAGGTTTCTCCGCCACCGTGACCTTCGACATCGACACGGACGCCGACCTGGCGGCCGTCGAGATTCAGAACCGCGTGAAGCAGGCCGAGGCGCGCCTCCCGGCCGAAGTCATCCAGAACGGCATCTCGGTCGAAAAGCAGGCTTCGAGCCGGCTGATGACCATCACGCTGCTGTCGAACGACCCCAAGTTCGACGAAATATACCTTTCAAACTACGCCACGCTCAACGTGCTGGACATGTTGCGCCGCGTGAAGGGCGTCGGCAGCGTCTCGAACGTCGGCAGCCGCTACTACGCCATGCAGATCTGGGTGCAGCCCGACCGGCTGGCCAACCTCGGGCTGACGGTGCAGGACCTGCAAAAGGCCCTCAAGGACCAGAACCGCGAATCGGCGGCGGGCGTACTGGGCCAGCAGCCCATCACGGACCTCGACGTCACGATCCCGATCACCGCCCGCGGACGCCTTTCGTCGGTGGGCGAATTCGAGGAGATCGTCGTCCGCGCCAACCCCGACGGATCGCTCATCCGCCTGCGCGACGTGGCGCGCATCTCGCTCGAAGCCTCGTCGTACAGCACCGAGAGCGGCATCAACGGCGGCAATGCGGCAGTGATG
>OGPU01002230.1_pt1 | contig 14228 bp, 17 predicted proteins | sample 1552991 | NCBI WGS metagenome assembly OGPU01 (sample SAMEA2580296, study PRJEB22360) | human gut metagenome | biome: human gut; feature: human-associated habitat; material: faeces | place: Denmark | collected 2008/2010 | reverse complement strand
ACTGTCTTGCACTTGTCTCCCATGATACATCTTTATTCATATCGCGGATCACCATATCATCCCAGCTTGCTCTATTCTCAAAGTAGCATGTCTTTGCTCTATTGATCGTATCATACAGAAGTCCGCTTTCATATCGATCAAATGTAAAGCCGTTACCTGTATTATCAAACATGTTATATGGCCAAACAGTATCTCTAAGTCCTCCTGTCTCTCTGACAATTGGAATCGCACCATATCTCATAGCAATCAATTGTGTTAGTCCGCATGGCTCGAATCTTGATGGAACTAAAAGTGCATCACATCCAGAATAGATATTGTGGGCAACATTTTCATCGTAAGCAATATAGGCACAAAAACTTCCTTTATATTGATTCTCGTAAGAACGGAAAGCTTCTTCATACCAGGAATCACCTGTACCAAGAACAACTACCTGTGTATTTCCATCCATAACGCCTGGAATTACGTCATTGACCAGATCAAGTCCTTTTTGGTTCGTAAGACGAGAAATCAATCCGATCACCATCTTGTGTTCGTCGACCTCTAATCCTAAAGATTCCTGTAGTGCTTTCTTATTCTTCTTTTTATTTTCGATTGCTGTCTTTGCATCATAATTTGCTTTTAACAACTTGTCTGTAGATGGATTCCAGATGTTGATATCAATACCATTTACAATTCCTCTGATCTTATTCTGGTGATATCTTAAGTGCTCTGCAAGTCCTTCTCCATATTCTTCTGTCTGAATCTCTCCAGCGTATGTGTTACTTACCGTTGTAAGTCTATTACAATAAGTGATTCCACCTTTTAACATATTCGCATCCAGCCAGTTCTGAGTCAGGCAGTCTTTGTTGAATACATAATCCGGAAGTCCTGACCAGTATTGGATCATTTTTCTGTCGTAGATACCTTGGAATTTTAGGTTATGTATCGTAAGTACTGCACTTGCACGTCCTACATTTGTATCTGCAAAACATGTTCTTAGATAAAGTGGTACCAACGCTGCCTGCCAGTCGTGGCAGTGTACTACATCAGGAACCCAGTCCAGATAATTCAGTGCCGCCAATGCAGCCTTGGAAAAGTAACAGAACTTTGGAATATCATCAATCAGATTTGTATACGGATTACCCCAAGAGAAAAATTCCTCATTGTCGATAAAATCATAAATTACACCATCTTCCTGATACTCCATAATACCTACATAGTATTGTCTTCCATCAGAACAAAGATCCATATAGAAAGAGCCTTTGTATTCCATCTTTTCTTGGTATTCCCAAGGAATGCATTTATACCTTGGAAGGATTACTTTCACATCTACATTTAATTTAGCAAGACTCTTTGGAAGTGCAGACATTACATCTCCAAGACCTCCTGTTTTCACAAATGGATAGCATTCTGAGCCAATAAAAACGACACTTCTTCTTGGTCCAAGATCAGGCTGTTCAATAACCTGATTTTCTTCTACTGGCGTTTCTATTTTGATTTCTTCTTTTGGTTCTGGTTGTGCAACTTCCTCTTTTATTATTGCAGGTTCTACTGTTGGAATAACAGTCTCTTCTGTATCTGTACTTTTCACTGTTGAAACAGTTGCTTTTTTTGCCCTGCTTTTTGCATTATTTCTTGTCTTACTTTTTGTTCTTGTTTTTCTGCTCATATTTGCCTCCAATCTGCAACATACATCATGCGGTCTGCAATGAATTTTTATGATATTCTTATTATACCATAAAAAGAATGGCACTGCATATCACTTTAGTAATATACAGTATCTTTCCTTTCTTCATTATCATCATGTATCTACTTTATCTAAGCAAATTCCACATTACCGCCTGTGCTTTTTCTAAGTCTTTTCTCGCCACAAAAATTTCATACTGTATGGACTGTGATGTAGGATTCCCCACACTTCCAAAGTTTCCACGAAGTGTTCCTGATCCTGCCCATTCTCCTAAGTGATTGTATGTTTTGTATTTGTACTTAATCTTTTCCCGATCCAAGATATCCCTGATCGCATTAAATTGTATCATGTCTGTTCCAATCCATAAGCTTTCTGAGTTTAATATTGTAAGCATACTTTTCTCCTTTCTCGCAATTTCCAATTTTATTAAACTGGATTTGCCCCCCTCTTTTGCAGCATACCGAAGCCTCTTTCAACCTGTTAATTAATTTCTTATATTTTATCACAATTTCCTGACTGTGTCCTATTTTTTCCCATAAATAATTCCCATCCCGCTGATCATCCATGGTGTTGTTACAAATCCCGGAATAAAGTCTAACTTCTTTTCCAGATTTCCTATGTAGTGAACTTCTAAAATTCCTTCAATCTTTGCATTTTTCTCGCACTGCTCTTTTGCATAATTCCATTCCACACCCCAGTGATCCATCGCTGTGATCTGTGCCTTTGGAAATGCTTTGGCGCAATAAACAGTAAGTGCTGCTGCTCCGCATCCGATGTCTAGAAGTTTCCCTTCACCATCCCAATCAAGATGTTTAATCAGATGTTCATGTACTCCTGCCATCATATTTCCTTTTCCAAATGCGAATGCTTCATGACAGATCAGCATATAAATTGCCATTACCAGAGTCAAAATGCATAATACGTCTACTATGATTGCAATGACCATTTCACTTAAAGCTACTTGTACTGCTACCGCAATAACACCTAAAACAATTACTGCTCCAAATAACATATACAATGCTTTTTCAGGTACCCAGTTTCCATAATTTGCTTTTTCATTCATTCTTCTTTTCTCCCTTTCATTAGTGTTCGCTAACTATTCTCATCAACTTTCCTGTACGGATACGCCTTCTTTACAGCATCACGATATTTATAATGTTCCTCGACACTTCCAAACTCAAAGAAAATGGTTCTTTGAACCTCTTGTGACAGCTTGGGAAATTCTTTATCTTCCAAACTGTCCATCATCTGTCGATATAGATTTTTATACCGCAGATTTTTTCCTGCTTTTATAAAATATGGCTTTATACTTTCTTCACTGCACCACATAAATTTACTTAAAGTCGCTCCTTTACTCCAATAAAGGCTCTTAATCGCCAGATACAAAAATGGAACCATAACCTTCCTTGTCAATCTTGAAATCTGTGCAAATTGACCTCCATCAAAAAAGTATGCTCAATTTGTTCCCATCGTTTGAAATTCCATTTTTATATTCCTCCTTATAGTTTTAGTATATCAGATTCAAAAAATATTTCCTATATGAGATAATAAGAAAAATTCCTATAATCTAACAAATATCCACACAACCCATGATCATCTTCTCACACCTTGCATATCCCAACTGCGAACTGTTTAATGACAATGTATAATTACTTGCCATTCCCCATTTTTGTTCTGTATAAAAATTATAATTTCTCCTTCGTCTTTTATCTGTATCCTTAATCAGTTTTATCGCCCCATCTTCTGTAACATCATATAATTTACAAATACGTTTGATCTTCTCTGGCATGTCTCCATGTATAAACACATTTAACACATCATCTCTATCCTTCAGTATAAAATCAGTATTTCTCCCAATCATTACACATGGTTCTTTTTCTGCAATTTCCAAGATTACCTTTCTCTGTGCCTCATACAGCATATCGTCCACGGATTTCCCTGTAATATCACGACCCGAAAATGCATAGGCAAAAAATCCTTTCTTTGGGGATAATTCTGCATTTTCTTCGATATATTCTGGTGATAATCCTGACTGTTGTGCAATCTGATCTATAATATTTTCACTATAATAAGCAATTCCAAGCTGTTTTGCTACTTCTTCTCCGATAAATCGTCCACCGCTTCCAAATTCTCTGCTGATTGTAATGATTCTTTTTGCCATAATACCTTCCTCCTTAATGTGTTAATCGCTCTACTTTTATTTTTTGGATTTTCTTTAAAAAGGCAAATCCGATTAGACATGCTACAAGTTCTGTAATTGGGAATGCCCACCAGATCAAAGATACCCCTGCTCGTCCTTTTCTTACAACAATTGAAAAGATTCCTGCCAGAGGTAATATGATCACAAGTTGTCTGAGAAGTGAAATAATCAGTGATTCCATACCACCATCCAATGCTTGATATATTCCCTGATATGCTACATTGATTCCTGCGAAAATAAAACTAATTGAAATAATTCTCATTGCTCCGATAAAATATTCTCTGGAACTTCCTGCATTAAATAATGTTGCAAAAGAACTTGGGAATATTTCTGTGATCAAAATTCCAAAGATCATCAATACGCTCGTGTACATCAATCCATATTTGATTCCATCTTTTATCCTCTTTTTACTTCCCATCCCATAAGCAAATGCTATAATCGGTGTAATCGCATCCCTTAGTCCAAATGCTAAGAATAAAACAAACTGCTGTACTTTATAAAACAATCCGTAGGCTGTCTGAGCGGAAGGACTGAATTTCAAAATAAGGTTCATTACATATACCATAATTGACATCAATGCCTGTGCAATGATCGCTGGAAGTCCGATTGCATATATTTCTTTGATAATTCCAGCATCTGGCTTCATATACTTTGCTCCATGCTCAAATTCTTTGTTTAATTTTATATGAAAGATAAACAATAACACTGCGGATACTACCTGTCCGATGACTGTTGCATAAGCTGCACCTTGAACCCCCATTTCCGGAACAGGTCCAATCCCATAGATCATGATCGGATCAAGGATGATATTTACCACTGCTCCCACAACCTGACCGATTGTTGAATAGAGCGAACGCCCTGTTGCCTGTAACAACTTTTCAAATAGAGAAAAGAAAATGATTCCCATGGAAATGATACAGCATATCCTAAGATAACTTGTTCCCATAGAGATTACTTGCGGATCAACCGTCTGTGATGAAATGTATGTTTTAACTCCAAAGATTCCAAAGAGCAAACAGACCACATAAATGATCCCGCCTAAAAACAAACTGTTTCCAGCAACCTTACCTGCTTTTTTATGATTTCCCTGTCCGAGTGTTCTTGCAAGAAGCGCATTGGTTCCTACTCCTGTTCCAATCCCTACCGCAACCATCAGCATCTGAACTGGAAATACAAGCGTCAAGGCATTTAGGGCTGCCTCGCTTCCTGCTCTCATGTTACCTACAAAAGCACTATCTACAATATTGTAGACTGCCTGCAATGCCATTGATAAGATCATTGGAATTCCCATCTGGATCATGAGCTTATTGACTGGCATATCCTTCATCTTGTTACTTTCTGCCATTTTTAATTTTTCCTCCTTTTTTGCATAAAAAAAGAATGTAGTTTATCAGAATAAGCTGGACTTACGCTGATTGGCTACACACTTTTTAATGACATTTTATGATTGTAAAAATAGAAAAACGAGTAGCAAAAACTGGATTTACGCTCGTTTGCTACTCGTTCGTTTTTTATTATATTTTGATTTTTTGAAAAAGTCAAATGAAAATTATTGTACATTCTCATAATTACAAATCTGGATTGCCGCACCATCTCATTTTGTCCTTCTAACCTGTTCTGCCATAAGTGCCTCCGCCTTTCCTTGTTTCTCAATGTTGTATTATAATCTGTCCCATATTAATTTAACATCTAAACCCCATATTTATAATCAATAGTACCATATTCCTTCTACAATAAATACTTGCCCCTCTTCTATATCACAAACATGCTCCATAGGATTTTCATACTTTTCCATTAAGTCTTTAATTTCTCTAGATATCTAACGCCACATGATACTCTTCATACACAGCATTTGTAATCGTAGAAACTTTCGATGCATCTCCGATCACTGCCACATATGGCTCAATCATCTGTGCGATTTTCACTCCTTCTGAAAGATCATAACCTCTTTCAAATAGTTCGGAACCACTCATACGAAATTCAATTGGAAATCCTTCTCCAACTGCTTCTCTTACAGATTTTAAAACCTCAATCGCAAGGCGGCAGCGGTTTTCAAGACTTCCTCCATAGACATCTTGTCTATGATTAAAATATGGAGATAAAAACTGATTGATCAACCATCCATGACCACCATGGATCATTAACATCTAAAATCCTGCTCTTTTTGCAAGGACTGCTGTCCATAAGCTTCTACGATTTCCTTGATCATATCTTCTGTCAATGCTTTTACCTTTACTCCATCTGGTCTTACAGTATCATCTGATCCCCATTGATGCATGGATTTTTGTTTGCTCTTATCTGTCATATAAGTTCCTGCATACATTCCAGAATGAGACAATTCAAGACTCGCGATCGCTCCATGTCTTCGGATTGCATCTGTTGTATAAGTTGCGGATGCTAAGGAATTTAGGATTGTTGTGTCTAAATGATATGCATGGGAACCGTCTGTCTTTGGATGTACCATACACTCACTGACTGTAACTGCTCCTGCTACACCCTTTCCTCTTAATTCATAAAATGCTGTGGATTTTGGTCCGATGCAGCCATCATTTGTATCTGTTCCACCCATTGGTGCGGAAAATATACGATTTTTAAATGTTACTCGTCCAACTGTGATCGGACTGCATAAATGTGGAAATTTTCGTTTCATCTGTTTTATCCTTTCTGCTTACTTTCGTTATATTTACAATAACAGAAAAAAAGACTGCCATCTATCAAACGAATGGCAGTACCTATCAACATTTTGTTGATGCCTTTGCAGAGTTTTTTAATTGACTGATGATTTCTTCCTTTTTTTATATACCAGCGAAATCTTCCATGGAATGGCATCTTTGATCGATATTTTGTGCAATGACTCTAATAACTTCGGATCGTGATGGATATCTGCATCAATTCCAATTCCCATTTTTTGTTGACAGAAACGATAGATCAGGGAACTTTCCATTGTATGAATCACAATATCCGGTGAAAATCCGAAATCCTGACATCTTTGATTCAGACTATGGTAAATAAAATATTTTTCATTGAGACTGATCAGCTTCTGTTGTTTTAGATCTTCAATGCTGATCTCTTTCCTGTCGTAATATGGATGTTCCGAATAAACCAGCACTGTCATATCTCCTCGTCAATATATTTTATCGTCTAACACTTCAATGTAAAAACTTACCGGTCTAAACCCGTCATTGCAACTGATCATCGCTGAGTTTTTGTTTTTCATCCAGCCTTCATAAATATCACTGCCTCCATATGCTAATGTCATAACAAATGGTGAAATACTCTCCCATGCACTTTCACAAAATCCTTCTGGTCGTTTCCATCCTTCTGTGATAAACACTTGTCCTTCTTCTATATCGCAGGCATGCTGGATTGGATTTTCATACTTTTCCATTAGATCTTTATATTCTGTTTTCCGTACTGCGGTAATTTTACATCGTTTCATTGATTTCTTCCTTTCTTGTGCTTCCATTGTATGTATATCCGCTTATCGTTACTACAATATTGATGACAATTTATAAATATTAATATAACCCACACCAAGTAAAATATAATTGAATCTGCATTCTTACGAAGGGATCGACAAGTGGGGAATTGGTCGGATTATATCTTAAAATTATTTCAATCCACACTCCCACAAAGGGAGCGACACAAATGCAGATAAGGCGATCACGAAAGTAACAGTATTTCAATCCACACTCCCACAAAGGGAGCGACGGTATGTGGTTTTGCAGCTGAGAATTTTATCAAAAAATTTCAATCCACACTCCCACGAAAGGAGCGACAATATCTGCGATCTCCACGATGATGTTCTCGATATTTCAATCCACACTCCCACGAAGGGAGCGACGTGCCACGCCAGGGCTTCCATGGGCTTTACATAATTTCAATCCACACTCCCACGAAGGGAGCGACAAATAAAACGTATATAGATAGCGTTACGACAATGATTTCAATCCACACTCCCACGAAGGGAGCGACATATCACGCTTATAAATATACTGATATTCTTGAATTTCAATCCACACTCCCACCACACTCCCACGAAGGGAGCGACATACAAAGCAGTTGCATAATCTGATCGATAACTATATTTCAATCCACACTCCCACGAAGGGAGCGACGGTTATGAAAGAGATCAACATCGGAAAGATGAATAAATTTCAATCCACACTCCCACGAAGGGAGCGACACTTGTAAATGCATTAAGAGCTGGGTTTAAAAAATTTCAATCCACACTCCCACGAAGGGAGCGACTATCAGGCGTAGGAAAAACTACGATCAATGACATTATTTCAATCCACACTCCCACAAAGGGAGCGACTTTAGATTGTAATCTATCTGTATCTTTAAATAAATTTCAATCCACACTCCCACAAAGGGAGCGACAATTGCTGCTTCTGCAATGTGTCCAGACTTCTTTAAATTTCAATCCACACTCCCACAAAGGGAGCGACATTGTTGGTGCTTCTTCTCGTTCATCCCATTTGTATTTCAATCCACACTCCCACAAAGGGAGCGACATTTCCTGTACTTGCCTGCACTGGAAGAATCGGATTTCAATCCACACTCCCACAAAGGGAGCGACTTAATGCTTCTTTCTTTTCTTCCTCTGTCATATTTATTTCAATCCACACTCCCACAAAGGGAGCGACCTTCTGGATTGGTTCCATGATCTTCTTCATCATAATTTCAATCCACACTCCCACAAAGGGAGCGACTTCAGGATCAACACCAAACCCAGCACTTGTAGACATTTCAATCCACACTCCCACAAAGGGAGCGACCCCGGAAACGGAAGGAACACTGGACTATAACGAGATTTCAATCCACACTCCCACAAAGGGAGCGACAGCAATATTAACCAATAATTTTCTAATTTTTTGTTCAATATCACTAATAAATTTTATCTTATATCTACAAATCATTCAAATACTATTTATTTTTAGATACAAATTTATTTTTTACTTCATATTTTAAGTGCGAATCTCCCACTCTTTTTATGTTTGCTATATCCTCGCATCACTATAAAATCAATGGTTGATCAACTTGTATTCCTCTATCTACACCAAAATGTTCTACTTTAGTCTGATATTTATTCCCTAAATAATATAAACGCAAGCTATCCACATTTTCATCTATGATATCATTTAAGAGTGCTTTTAGCATCACACACTGTGCATTATCAACAATGCATTCAAATACAGAATTTTGTACTCGCCTTCCATAATTTTCACATTGCTTTGCCACTTTTCTCAGTCTCTTTTTCCCTGCTGCTGTTTCTGTATTTACATCATAGGTAATTAATACTAACATTTGATTTTATCACCTCATTTCCACAAAAATGCTGGATAACCATCTAAATCTCCTCTTAAATATCTCGCCAATAACATAGCCTGAACATAAGGAACCATTCCCCATTCTACCTTTTCCTTTAAGAATGGATGTGTGATTACTTCTTTTTTCTTATTTTGCCATTCCATCAGCAACTTTTTTCTTGAATCATCATCCATTAAAACTGCACCATTTTCCTTTTTAGTAAAATTCTTTTTATTTACAATTTTTTTATTAATCAACGATAATACAAATCGATCTGCATAAACTGCACGAAATTCTTCAATCAAATCTGATGCCAAGGATGCTCTTCCAGGACGTTCTGTGTGTAAATATCCAACGCAAGGATCCAATCCAACAGACTCCAATGCAGACGTAATCTGATTTGTTAATAGTGTATAAACAAAAGACAACATTGCATTCACATTATCCATCGGCGGCCTTTTACTTCTGCCATGGAAAGAAAAATCTTTTTTCTGCTGTAAAATAAGCTCATCAAAAACACTAAAATAAATACTTGCCGCTTCTCCTTCATATCCCCTAAGTTGTTCCTTAGATTCTGCATTTTGTATATATTGTAAAAATGTTTTTAATTGTAGTGATGCCACTTTTACCCGTTCCTTATCAATTTGCATTGCATGATCTCTGATTGCGCGTTCTAAAACCCACCTTGCATTATATACTTTTCCAGAAATGCAATTTTTCGAAATTTCCAAGCTACGTTTTTCGTCTTTACTACTTGTATATTGACGATCTCTCAAAATGACATTTCCACGTGTTTTTCCAGTTACTCGTGCTAAAAATTTTCCCTGTGGCGTTAAATAACAAAGAGAAATATTCCGATCAGCACATGCACCCATAAGTGCAGGGCTTGTCCCTCTGTATCCAAAAGAAACGATTCCTTCTAAATTGTGTAATGGCACCTTACCAACTTCTTTTTCTCCATCATAAATAACAATTGTTTCTCCATCTAATCCCAAATATCCATTTTCGGACATTACATATAAAGTATTTAATAATTTTTTCATTTCCTGTCCTCCTCAAATATCTGTGACATATATTTTTTCACGGAAACTGTTTTCTCTAATTTAGGAAGACAAAGATTTTTTAATGAGCAAGATTGGCATGCCTTTGTCTTTTTTACTTTAGGAGTATAATTTTTCTTATAATATTCATGCATCTCCGAAAACATATTCTCAACTTCTTCTCTTAGTTCTGATGAAAAATACACTTGTTCTCTCCGTCTGGTTTCTCCATAAAAAATAGCTCCTTCTTCAATCCTTGTTGAAAACATCTCCTCCAAACACATCGTCTGGGCTGTCAACTGAAGTATATCTTCATTTGACTTCTTGGGTTTTCCTTTTTTATATTCTACTGGATATATAGAATATAAGTCTCGATGCCCAAATAGTTTAACGCCATCTTCACATTTATGGAATTCCACAATATCACATTCTCCACTAATACCTAATGTCCGTGAAGAAACTGGCAGTGCCCGGACGATCAATGTGTCTTTTCTTTTTTCTTTAAGATATGGATCATGCGCTTTCTTATGCATTAGTTCACCTACAACTGTATGTACATTTTCTTCCCATTGTTGTTCAATATGAATTAACGCCCACTGCCTCCTGCAAAACTTAAAATGTTGTATTCCCGATATCATTAAATATTCTTCTTCGGTATATTCCATGTAATCATCCCTTTTTTACTCAAATATGCACAATTTGTTTCCTTCAACACCATTTTTTATTTAAATCATCTGTTTCACTTCCACCGAATCAGGAATATTTTCTCTATTGATATGAACTTCATAATCCTGATATTTTCTTGGATATTCGACATTATCCTTTTTCATTACTTCTACAGAATCAAACAGCTTATATGCAGGACAATCCCCTAATTCTTTACTATGTTTAAATACTATTAATTCTCGAACTGCCATTTTTCCTCTTGCAGCGGAATGATCATTTTCAAACATATTAATAATAGCTTCCCATAAAAGTTCCAAATCATCTTCTGAAAAACCTGTCACCTTTCTTGCAAGATTCGCTGAAATGTATCCTTCTGCACGATATAAACCATATGGCACAATACACTTTCTTCCCATTTCTGTATTCTTCTTCTCTGCATCTTTTTCTGTTGTAATTGCAACTCTTGTAATTGTTACTTCCTGACTGATAATCGGATCAATACTTCGTGCAAATCCAATTTGAACAGGTCCTCGTACCTGTCCACAATTTAGTGCAGCTTTTACAAATGTCGTCATAACTGCTCCAAATGTCCTGATATCATAAAAGTTATCACACATATAGTCTCTTAATTTAATATCAACATCTGGATCTGTTTTCTTTAATTTTTTCACGGCCTCTTTAATTTTTTTATCGTCTGTTTCCTCAATACCAATACTTTCATATGCTTTTCGATCACTTCGATTTAATGGAACATCCTCTTTAATATAAATTTCATATCCCTTTGAATCTTCTTTTACCATTTCAACATAATTACGAATCTTGCGTTTTAAACAAACATCTGTAACTAATCCAAGTCCACTTTCCGGATCAATTCTTGGCATATTCCCCGCATCCGGATCTCCATTTGGATTACCATTTTCCACATCAAATAGTACTACAAATTCATATCTGTTTTTAATTGGTTCTCCCATTTATTTATCCTCCTTTTTTTCATACTTTTTTTGCATCTGATGATAATAACCTAATATAAATTTTCCTTGCTCTTCTAATGGTAATTGCTTTGGAAAACCATCTTTTGTCATTTCAATTTTCCCTATAATTTCTGTCAAACTTATTTCATACCACTTTTTCTTTTCTGGATGTTCTCTTTCTAATTTTTTAGTATGACTATTTTTTAGTTTAATTAAAATAGGGAATACCAATGCAGGCGTAGCACATGCAGAATTAAAATAACGATCCCTAATTGTTGTATTAATTCCCGGATTAGCATCCTGCTGAATAGATTCCAACACCGCAAATAATCTTCCTAATACATATGCCTGATCTTCACTTTCCTGATTTAATGCCATATATTCTTCTCCTTCTTTCCATTTATAATTCTTTATTAATACAGCTTTTATAATCGCTGCTCTTCCACTTGTTACTTTTCCTTGTTCTGAACGAACTCTCAACACTGTACTGATATATAAACTCACAGGATAACGATCATTTGCCAATATTGCTTTTAGCGTCATTGTTATCATATTAGAAAACTGTTTTTCATTTTTGGCTTTTGAACTTACCGTCTCTAATAACATTGCCTCAATTCCTAAATAAATTCTATCTTCCCATGCAGGTTGTATAACTTCCATTCGCTTGTAATGTTTTTGAATATTATTAAGAATTTCTCCAAATGTATTTTGGTAGAAAAATCGGACAGATAATCTTGCCGCATTTGGTGCTAAACCAAGAATATAAAATTTTTGATCTGGATTTATTTGTATATCTTCTGTGTCTATCCATATATTTTTCTCAAGATTTCCAAATACCTTCTTTAACTCATCCTGATTATCTGGTTGTGGATTGATTAACGTAAAAAAAGTTCTTTGATATGTTTCTTGTGCAGATTCTGCCCAATAAACAATCATAGAATCTCCCAATCGGAGTGTATATTCTTTTTTATTCAGAAGATAATTCAATGCTGTTGTATACGCAAACTCCGCATATTTTCCAACTGGAGCATTATAACTCTGTTCTTTTCCATAAGATTCAAATGCTGTAGCGTTAAACGAAACTAATGCTGCACCACTTGATTGTGCTCCTGGAACACCTTTTATTCCTCTATGTATACGTGCAATTTCTGTTTCTTTTCCTGTAACAAGACATTTACCTATTTGTCCTTCTTTTATTCGTTCTTGATAATCTTCCCATGTTTTTTGTATTTCTTCATCATCTTGTGCATAATGATCTCGCATTCCAAAAATAATATTTCCGCCATCATTTAATTCTTCCCAACGCTCCTGCACTTTTGGATTGTCTTTTGCTTTTTCTGGATCCCATTTTTCAAAATATTTGCAGATAGCCTTTGCAAGTATACTTTCTGCATCCTTTAAAATCTCTAAATGTTTTTTCCTAGAATCTTCAAAGCGGTCTTTTATATCAGAATTTGTTCCTTCTATATTAATTCCCATTAAATATTTTGCATTATCACATAAAAAATATGCAGGTGGACATTTTCCACTTCTTGAAAACATTTCTGGCACGCACAGAATCTGTGGTTTTAATGCTTCTGTCTTTAATGAGATAATCTGCTTTACCGTTCCATCTTCTTTCAACTCAATCATATAAGATACTCTGGCCAGACACCAACCTAATTTAGGTATTCTTTCATCCATTGGTTTTTTGTCATTTTGTTGAAGAAGATCTTCGTAATAGCGTACTAATGATTGCAATATCACCGAATCACCTCACAATCTCTAAGATCTAAAACTCCTCTCTTCATAACTGCTCTAAAAAACATTGGTTCTATATGATTGCTGTCACTATAATCCATATCATATAACATAAATCCTAAATCTTTTTCTGATACTTTGTCATAAATTGTATGTATTTCATCTTCTTCACATAAACAAAATTGTGCTGGAAATTCTCTACAGCCAAAATATGGCATGTGATAGCATTGACCTCTTTTCAAGCGTCTCATCATGATATCTTTAAATTTCCCTGGATTATCTGAAGCATTCGCTTTTTCCGTCATTTCAAAATGTGCCTCAATCACATATGATACATCACATAAAACCAAAGATGCTCTTTGTACAATTTCTTCCTTTGTATTTAAATAGAGTTGTTTCTTTCCGCCATTGTATACTTGTAAGGCGTTACTTGCAGATATTTTACTTTTTACTTCGTTACGTCGTACACTGGTAAATCGAATTGGATTTCTTACATAAATCTTATCAATGATCCATCGAAGTCCTGGATGCCAGTAAATCGCTTCTAAAATCCCTCTTGCAGCAGATGGGGTCATAACATCATATGAGCATCGTTCAACCTTCATCTCTGGCCTGCTAAAGAGTGCATAATC
>OGPU01002221.1_pt1 | contig 14273 bp, 10 predicted proteins | sample 1552991 | NCBI WGS metagenome assembly OGPU01 (sample SAMEA2580296, study PRJEB22360) | human gut metagenome | biome: human gut; feature: human-associated habitat; material: faeces | place: Denmark | collected 2008/2010 | reverse complement strand
ACTTCCGGCCGGGTGAAAAAACCGGGGCCCAGCCCCAGCCCCTGTACCCCGAGACTGGTATCCGACAGGAGATTCCCGTCGTTCAGATAGTCCAGGTGCCGGAGAATCCCGTTCAGGTCTCCCGTTCCGTCCCCGTCGGAGTCGGCAAAGGAGCCGACAAAAATCTCATAGAACACCCGGTAGTTGTCGTCCGTTTTGTCGGCCTCCGTGGGCACGATCTCCGCCGGAGAGGCCGTGCCGCACCCTGCCAGCACCAAGGCCAGCAGAAGCGCCGCGGCGCGAATAAAAAATTTTTTCATATGTAATCCCGCCTTTGAACTTTTCATCCGAAAATCGTATCAGAATTCAGCATTGCGTCGGGTACGGGCTTCAGCGGATTTCCCGTCCGGAGGAGGGAGAATACCTTCAGGGATTCCAGCGCGCGCCCCGTGCTGTCAAAAAACGCCTGATTGTCCACGGCGCTGCCGCCGTAGTATTTGCCCGCGTCCTCCGGGTCGTAGGAGGCGGCGTAGGAGCTGGCCCAGCCGGAGCCGTACTGCTCCCATTTCCGGCTGTTTTCCGCCCGGCTGCCGCCTCCGGCGCTGATCCATGCGCCCTCCCAGTAGAAGACACCGATGCCGTTTGTCGTGTCCTCCGCCATTGTACGGACAACATCCGCCACGGCATCGGCCTGTCCCTGTACGGTAAAGGGATAGGGTTTGGCATAGCTGCCGCCCTCGCCGATGGTATTGCCGAAGAAATCCGTATCCTCCGGGGTGTAGGCGTAGGAGGTTTCCGCTACCATGACCTTCTTGTCGTAGGCTTCGGCAATCTGAGAGAGAACGGCGGCGAGATTCTCCAGCGTCCCATGCCAGTAAGGGTAGTAGGAGGTGGCGAATACATCGTAATCCAGTCGGAAATCGTCCAGCGTTTTCGCGTAGAAGCGCATGGCGTCGGCGTTCTCCGGATTCGTGAAGTGAACGGCCACCAGTGCCTCCGGGAAAATTGCCCGGACGGCTCGGGAGCCGGCCTCCATCAGATAGCAGATGTTCCCCCAGGTGGTTTCCCCGCAGAGACTGCCGTTGGTCTCATTGCCCAGCTGCACCATGCCTACGTCCACCTTGGCGTCCTTCAGCTGCTGAAGGCAGTCCGTGGTGTAGCGGTTCAGGGCATCGGCCTTTTCGTCGATTTCCATACCGACCCACGCTTTGGGAACCATCTGCTTACCGGGATCGGCCCAGAAATCGGAATAGTGAAAATCGACAAGAAGCTTCATGCCGTACCGGGTGGCTCGCTTGCCGATGGCGAGGGCGGTGCCGATGTCGCAGTTTCCGCCGCCGTAGCCCCGGCCGGAGCCGTCGTAAGGATCCACCCAAACCCGAACCCGGATGTAGTTGATCCCGTTTTCGGAAAGGATCTCAAAAACGTCCTTCTCCTTACCGTCAAAGTCATAGTACCGGACGCCGCCCGCCTCCAGCGACGGCACGATGGAGGCGTCCATGCCCAGAATAAAGGCTTCGGTCATGCCCTCAATCCTCGGAACATACAGCGTGTCCGAAGTGACGACCCGCTTCTCCCCGCCGCATCCGGCCAGACACCCGGCCAGCAGGCAGACGGTCAGCCATGCAAACACCCTTTTCACGGTTCCTACCTCCGTCTCTTGCCGGATTGTGCGTTTATTTTTCGGATTTGGCGGGTTCTTCCGTTTCGGGGTTCCGGAATACTTCCACCCGTTCAAGCCGGATCGTCACACGGGTCTGTCCGCCGATGGTGCAGGTAAACAGTGTCAGGTCCCAGTCCCCTGCTTCCATCCCCTCCGCGTCCATGGGGTTCAGCGTCTCCCGCTCCACCACCTGGAAGGTCACCACATGCTCATCCATATCCGTAAACAGGACGGTGTCCCCGGGTTGGAGCTCCTTCAGCTTTCCGAAATGGGACGCATAGTTGTGGGCGCAGATGATCAGGTTGTCCTGATACAAGGAGCCTGAATACCGGCAGGGGGCAACCTTCAATGCGGGATAGTCCCACTGACTGATCACCGGCAGCTCCAGCTCCAGCGACGGAATGCTCAGCACGCCGATGTAGTCCCGGCCGTTGATGGTCTTCACCGGCATCTCCCGCCGGACATCCGGCAGGGATTCCGGAAGGGTCGTGGGTTCGGCTTCGTCATCGCCCGCTTCCGTGGGGAGCGCGTCGCACAGCTGGGCAATGACCTGCCGGGCGGAGTCCCGGGCTTCGTGGGACTCCCGTTCATTGTAAGCCGAAAGGAACAGGGCCGCCGCAATCAGCAGCAGCCCCGCGTTGATCCAGACGGTTCCCCGGTTAGCCTTCATCCCTGGCCTCCCGGCGGCGGAACAGACCCACGGCGATGCAGCCAAGCCCCGCACAGGCCAGCACCGGCACCGGCCACCACAGCTGCCCGGTCTGGGGAAGCTTCTTCCCGCCGCCGGGGGAGGGAGGCGCAGTGGGCTTGACCTCCCGCTCCAGATCGGTCTTGGGCTGGCTGGTCACGTCGTATTGGTATTCGTCCCGGTAGAGGTAAGGCACGCTCACCAGGAAGGGAGCGGTTTTCCCGTAGCCGGGAGCGGCGGTTTTCTGCACCACCAGATACAGGCCGAAGGTCAGGTCGGAAAAGGTCGCGTTGCCGTCTCTATCGACGGTCACGGGATCGGAGGTGACGGGAGTCAGCTTCCCTTTCAGCTCCGCCAGCCGCCCCGCCAGATCCGGGGACTCGATGTCGCCGAATTCGGGAATGTCCGCCTGAATTTCTTCCACGGGGACGAAGCTGTAGTTGCCGTCGTCCTCCGCCACGTCGCCCACCTTGTACAGGGCAAGCGTGCCGCCGCGGACGGCTTTTCCCTTGTAGGTCATGGAGACGGTGATGCTGCAATGGCCGTTCCGGCTCTCATCCGGAACCGCGTGGGCGGCGGCGGACAGGGGCAGAGCAAGCAGGAAAAGCAGCGCCAGCAGGCCGGAAATAACATGCTTTCTCATGAAAAAACCTCCTATTTCTTTCTGCGCCTGGGCAGCAGCAGAAGGATCAACAGAATCAGCAGCATGGGGATCGCCACGACAGGCGCCACCAGCATGGGCTCTAACTGGACGGCGTCGGCGGTGACCCGCACGGTTTTGACTTCCTCGATATTGTCGATGCGGTGTCCGCGAACCAGCAGCCGGTGGGTATTGATGCCGTAGGGGGTGCAGGTCACCAGGGTGCAGTAGTCCTCCCCCTCCGCGATTTCCAGTGCGGCGGTATCCTGCGGCTCCACGATGAGGATTTGATCCACCTCATAGGTCAGGATCTCATCCAGCACCCGCAGGAGGAAGGTATCCCCCTCCCGGAGCTTGTCCAGGTCGGTGAACAGCTTGGCGCTGGGCAGACCCCGGTGACCGGAGAGGACGCAGTGGGTGCTCTCCCCGCCTACCGGCAGGCTGGTCCATTCCAGATGGCCCACGGCCACCTGTAGGACGGGATCCTCCGTGCCGTGGTAGATGGGCAGGCTCACGTCAATTTCGGGAATCTCGATATAGCCCATGACCCCCTGACCGGATATGTCCAGCAGGCTTTCGTATTCGGCCTTCTGCTCCTCGGAGAGGAGGAAGCTGTTGCTGCGACTACACAGGTTCCGGTTATACTGCCGGGCGGCGTCCCAGATGGCGTCATAGCTGGCGTTGTCGAGAGCGGCCACGTTTTCGGCGTAGGTGGCGATGGCGCGGGTCTGGTGGAAGGAGTTCCAGTAGTCGCTGACGGTGGGGTACAGCAACAGGGACAGCCCTATGAGCAATAGGATCACCAGAACAATGGTGGATAGATGTTTTCGCATACAGGGTTCTCCTTGTGGCTGTGTGCCGGGGAGGGGCGCTCCCCGGCACAGGACTTAGGTATAGAAAGCGGAATTACAGAGTGTGTACTCTCAGGAATTAACGATTGGCATCGCTCATGCGCTTCTTGGTGACCAGCAGGACGACCGCGCCCAGCACCAGGACAGCGCCCAGTACATAGAAGACGGTGGTGCCCATGCCGCCGGTGGAGGGCAGGGTCGTGCCGGTTTTGTTTTCGACCTCAGCGGTAACAGAAAGCTTCGTGGTATCCGTGCTGCTGCCCGCTACCTTAACTTCAACAGGCGCAGTCAGCGGATTGTAGCCGGCGGGAGCCTCGGTTTCTACCAGGTGGTAGGTGCCGTCGGCAAGGCCGCCGAAGGTGGCTTCGCCCTGAGCGTTGGTTGTCATGACAGTGGCAGCATTCTTGTCTGCAACCCATTCGACCTTCTTATCGGTATTCCACTTGTAGTACACGAGAGAGGTTCCAGCATCAGTGGTTACTTCCTTGTACAGGACAAACTTCGCGTTAGGCAGCTTGGTGGTTTTGCTGCCGGACTCAAACTTGTCGATAACGATCTTGGAGCTGTAGACCTCTTGCTTCTGCGCGGGCGTGGTGGTCGTATGGGTCGAATCGGTAGGATCGTTGCTGTAGGTCAATTTTGCCTCGTTCTTCGAGACCACCGCAATTGCCTTTTCATTGACGGTAGCCGTATAAGTAACTGTGATGGCATCGCCAACAGTGCAATTCTTGACAAGAATGGTCACCTTGAACGTATTAGGAGCGGTTTCAGCATCATAGGCGATCGTGCACTTGTCGGTGTCAGCGGTCACATCAGCACTTCCAACCTTTACCGCAAGGCTGTTCCGGTTAAAGGTCAATCCCTCGCTCATGGTATCGGCGATTTCGTAAGTATAGGTTTCAAATCCCATGGTATCGGGTACCTTGCCGGTAATGGTGTAGTTGACCGTCTCGCCCACATCGGCGCTAACCTTATTATCGGTCTTCTCAAAGGGCATGTCGTTCTTATCGTGGATGGTGACAGTCGGGTTGGTGGTGGTCAGGTTGCACAGTGCGCCGGTGGAACTGGCGACGAAGTAGTAGCCCAGGTCGAGGTTGGAAACAGAGACAGAGTTAGCGTCTCCGGACAGTTGCAGTCCGGTCATACCATCGACAGCCGCCTTCAACGCCACGGCAAAGTCGGGCGCGCTGAAGCCGTTGCCGGTAGTAACGACATAAGTATCACCACCGTTGACCTGGGTCAGCGTCAGGCCATGCGCCCCTGTAGCATAGGCACTGACAGTGTTGAACCATTCGCTGGTGCTGTCAATGGTGTAAGAATAGTGTTCCTTAGCCGCATCATAGACCACATCAAAAATCTTGTAGGCTTTGTACTCCTGATTTGCAACGGGATTCGCAACGGTAATGGTGCCGGTGGTGGGGGGGGTTACTGTTTCAGAGGCAAAGGCTGTGGTGGCCAGGGCGAAGACCATGACCAGTGCCAGCAGGAGACTGGCGAGTTTTCTTGTGCATTTCATTTTTTGTGCTCCTTCTTTCATCATAATTTTGAATTGGAATGGTGGCTTTCCGCGTGTCAGGAAGATGCCTCATCCTCCTTTCGACGCTTGCAATGGCTATACAACAGGGTCGCCGCGCCGAAGATCAGCGCCAGGCCGCCTGCGGTATAAGAGGTTGTTCCGGCTCCGCCGGTGTCGGGAAGCTTGTAGCCCCAAAGGGTGTCCTGAATGGTAAGCTCCAACACCTTGGAGTCGGTGCCGGTGGTAACGGTCAAAGCCGTTCCGGTGTCGGTGTCGCTGGCCTTTTCCAACGTTCCGTCCGGGTTCTCCGTGGCCGGGTAAAGCGTCGCGCCGTCGCTCCCGACCTCCAGAATCCAGGGGCCTGCCGTCATGTAATTTGACGGCGCCTGTGTCTCACGCAGATCGTAGGTGGTATTGCGCCGGATGCCTTCAAAGAGCGCGGTGCCGTCTTTATCGGTGGTGACCTCCATAGAGTTCTCTGTCCCCTGTTCTTTCAGGGTGAATTTTGCGCCTTCCAGCAGCTTCGAAGCGTCCACGCTATCCGTCTTCGTGATTTTCAGATTCAGCTGGGTCGTCATGGTGTTGGTAAAGGCGTCTCCCGGGATGGTCAGGGTGTAAGACCCGTCCGAATTGCTCCCATGCCCAACCGCATCGCCCGACCCCGAAGAGCCGGTGGCGGTGTTTTCTATTACGGTTTCATAGTCGAACCGCACCTCTTTGCCCGGTGCATAGGGGACATTTGTAATGTCCTTTGTTTGCTTACCAGAACCATTGTTGAAAACATAATTGTAGGTACCCGTTCCGGAAACACTTAGCTCTGCAACATAATAACCGTCCGAACCCTGTGTCATCTGCATTCCCGGCCAACTTGTAAGCGGATTACTCGAATCGGCCCATACGTGCATGTACACGTGCTCCCAGCCTTGCGTGTTCTTAAAGTGAACCCTGAACGTCCCCGTCTCGGAACCCGTTCCGGAGCCAGAGCCGGAGGAACCGCCGCTTTCACTGCCGTCCAACGTAACGGAGGACACATAGTAGCTTTTGAACGTCACACCCAAAAGGGAAACGGTTTTCTCCGAAACTGTCACCTGAATCGTATGTACATTCGTATCATAGGTGACACCGGCTCGATCGCCCTTGACCTCGCTGAGCGTGTAGGTACGGGTTTCGGCCTCGGAATACTGCTCGTCGGGCGAAATCGTAAATTGCCCGGTAGCAGCATCGGATTTTGCCGTTCCGAGAACCTTTCCAGTTTCGTCCGTCAGCTGGAATGTAAAGTCCCGTCCGCTATCCTGCGCTACGCCGTCCTTGAGCAGAGCCTTGGTACCGATAATGTCCAGTTCCGGCGTGGCCGTTACAACCTTTCCACCCGGGTCACCCAGAATCAGGCCGCCGTTGGTCATAATACCGCCGCCATGGATATTGGAATGGTTGCCGGTGATAATGACCTTCGCGGCACTGACTGCCTGGCTCTTGGCGGTGTCATCAGGCCTTGCATTTAATCCGAACAGATACTTTGCAGCTACATAGCCGGTCTTGCCGATGGTAACAGGCTGTTCGTCACAGCTTCCTTTCCAGTTCGCTGCCCCGCCGCCAGCCATCAGGCCGGTAACAAGAGAAATAGGGGCGTTTGCACCCTCTTTTTTGCGGACACAGAAGTAATCCGCATAGCCCTTGCTCATAAAAACTGTGCTATTTAGCGCCAAAGTGGAATCATAGGTTTTGTTGTTGCCGCCGCCGGACATATTTGTGCCGGAAGCCTCGTTCCCATAAATAGCCGCACCGTCTTTATTGACGATCAGGGTTTCACCCGTAGGACAGGCACCCACGCCGCCGCCAAAGCCGCCCGCGGTGTTTCCGGTGATCAGCGCATTCATGATCGACAGGTTGCCTTTTTCCTGAACGAAAATGCCGCCGCCGCCCCAGTCATTGTTGGAATTCGTTATGTTATTGGTAATGTATACCTTGTTCGTTGCCTGAATCACGCCATTGGTGCCGCCGGCGATACGAAGACCGCCGCCCTCGCCCAGTTCGGCGCAGTTGCCGGCAATGGTTCCGCCGCTCATGGTAAAGCGGACATTGTGGCCAAAGAAGCCCGCGTAAATGCCGCCGCCTGCCAGACCGGAATAGTTGCCGGTGACATAGCCGCCGGTCATGTTCATAACGGAACTGTTCGCCAGGGCGATGCCGCCGCCGCCGTGGGTGTTGTTGACATCGTTCCGGCAGTCGTTGCAACCGCATTCTTTATAGTTGTTGGTGACATAGCCGCCGGACAGGTTCAGCGTTCCGCTGTTGACGTAGATGCCGCCGCCGTTGTCCGAATGTCCGTTGATGACCTCGTTTCCCGTCACCGCACCGCCGGAGATGTTCAGCGTTCCGTTTTGAAAGAAGATACCGCCGCCGGAACTGCCACGGTTGGCCGCAATGACACCGCCTGAGATGTTCAGCGTTCCGTTGTCAACGTAAATACCGCCGCCGGGCGTGCCGTTACTGCCGCCGCCCACAATATAGCCGCCATTTATGTCCAGCGTTCCGCGGTCCACGGTGACTATATGTTTGCCGCCGGTGTTTTGGAGTACACCGCTCTGTAGTTCCAATGTACCCTTGACCAGAATCGCCTGTTCAGAATCCTCCCCACACAGAAGCTTTCCTGCGCCGGTGAGGGGGACTTCATGCCTTTTCAGTGTTTCCTTGGTGCCGGTGCCGGTGGGCGTGGATTCTGTGATGTAATACGTCAGGGTAGAATTGTCTTCACTCAGGCTTGCTGTATTGCCGTAAAGCTTGTCGCCGCCCGTGGTCACAGTCTCCTGAGGTGCTTGCGAGTCCACAATGGTGAGCTTCGCACCGTTGTGCACATCAAAGTACTGACTGGCCTTGCTGATCTTCAGGGTATGCCCGTTCAAATCGATGGTAGTGTTCTGCGTAATGCTCAAATTCGCGCTACTGCCGTTGTCCGCCGTCCAGGCATCGCCGGTCAGCTTAAAGTTGCCGCCCTCGGAGAACTTATCCCCGACATAGCCGGACAGATCTTGGAAGGTCAGAAGCCGTAAATCATAGAAAGAGAAGTGATTCGTGTCTACCGTCACGTCCCCGTTCTCTCCGGTTTTCGCTTCCATGTCCGTGGCGGTCTGGGCATTCGTATCAATGTGGTAGACCTTGGGGTAAAGCCCCTCCGTGTCAATGCCGCTGAAGGTCACGGTCACGGAGCCGGTTGGCTCGATCTCTTCCTCTCCGTGCCACAGGGTGATGTCCAGCAGGTAGCTCCGCTCCGGTTCGGCTTGTTCTTCACCCAAAATCTGATCGCGAATCGCCCGACGCTCCCCGTCCGTCACCTCGGTCACCGTTACCGTGATTTCCCTTGCCGGATAGGGCAGGGAGGCACTCTCGCCGGTGATGGTCACGGTGATGCCGTTTTCGGTCTGCGCCGTCAGGGTAAATTCCTTCGGCCCCTCCGGCAGGTTGATATAGCCCAGAATCCCGGGGTCGTCCGTCCCATAGGTCAGCAGACGCACCGCGTCCTCCGCGTCGCCTTCCATGGCGGCGAAGCCGGAATCCGTGATCTGCGCCACCAGACCCGCCCGGTCGGCCGTGCTGTCCCCGTCCCGGTCAAAGAGCACCAGATCTCCAACCGCCGGGGTGTGGGACTGTGCCGGTTCAAAGGCGTCCGCCCAGGACGTGACCCAGCCGCCGCAGTCTCTGTCCGGCGGGACGCCCTCCACCCCGGCGTAATGCAGGCAGAAGGTCAGGAACATGACGTTCCAGTCGCCGTAAGGCTCCCCGCACCACGCGCCATAGCGGGTGTAGCCCTTAACCGTTTCGCCGTCCTCTGCGACAACGTAGTTTTTCGTACTCTCGGCATAGCCCAGCTGGGTTTCGGCGATGGCAAGGGTATCCTGCCGCCAATTCCCGGTCAGCGTCACCCCCGCGAAGGTCTGCTCCCATAGCTCCGCCGTCTCCACGTCCGCGCCGGGGTCCGCGTAACAGGCAAGACTGTGGGTGTGCTCCTCCGTCCCGCAGGCCAGCTCCCCGTTTTCATCCCGGCAGGCTTCCCCGTGGGTATGGGCATCCTTGCCGCAGAATACCGTTTCTTCCGGCTTGCAAGCCTCGCTGTGGGTGTGTTCTTCCTGTCCGCAGACCAGCTCCCAGGTGCCGTAGCACCGGGCGGTATGCACGTGCGCCGTATCGGTGCAGGTCAGCGTCCCGGTGTCCACCGGCTCCGCCACCGTCTCAAAGCAGGCGTCGGAGTGGCGGTGCTCCAGAATCTGGGTCTGTCCGCATATCAGTTTGCCGTCAGCGTCAAAGCAGTCGGACGTGTGACGGTGGAGCACGATCTCCGGTTTCGTGCAGACCAGCACCGGCTGAGCGTCTTCCGCCGGCTCCGTGGGCAGGTCGCAGCTCAGAACCTGCTCCCATTCATAGCAGGCATCGGTATGACTATGGTCGCTGTCGATGCCGCAGGTCAGTTCCCGGGACGTCTCATAGCAGTTCTCGTCATGCCGGTGTTCCTCGGATTCTTCCAGGCCGCAGGCAAGCACGGCAGTCTCGGTGTAGCAGGCATCCGTATGGACATGCTCCCCGCAGACCAGATTGCCCCGCACCGACGTATAGCAGCCCTCCGCGTGGGTATGTTCTTCCGGCAGGGCATAGCAGTCGGCAGTGTGCCGGTGTGCCTTAATCTCGGGAAGCGGACACCAGAGATTCCCGGTTTCGTCATAGCAGCGGGAATCATGGCTGTGAACCACAAAATCGGCATACCCGCACCTCGGATTTCCGTCGGCATCATAGCAGTCCGCCGTGTGCCGATGAATTTCCAGCGTCTCCGCGCTGCACACGGGAACCCTTTTCTCAACCGACGTCACCTGCGCATAGCAGGCGTCCGTGTGGGTGTGCTCCGGGATGTCACATTGCTTTTCCAGTGTGATCGCCGGCAGAATCAGCGCATAGGTGGTACAGAATACCACCACACCGGCAAGCACGGTCACTACCCGATGCCGGAGGCGCTTCCTCTTATGCACCTTCGTGTATTTTTCCGCATCCCGCAGAACATCATACTTCATATATCCCTTCACCATCCTTCCTATCTCAACGCGCCGAAGTCCGGCAGAGGCCAGACCCGGAATACGATCCTTCCGACGATTTGCTCATCGGAAATGCAGCCGACTGCGGTACTGCGGGAATCCACCGAGGTGGAACGGTGATCGCCCACACAGAAATAACGGTTATCCGGCACCTGATAAGGCAGCGCAATGTCACATTCTCCAAGCGCTTTTTCCGTCAGGTACGGTTCCTCCAGCAGCCTTCCGTCCACGGATACATTTCCGCTTTCGTCGATATCCACCCATTGGCCGGGGCCGGCAATACAGCGCTTCACCAGAATCTTGTTTCCCAGGTAGAACGCCACCAGGTCGCCGGGTTCAAAGCCCGAGCCCTTGACGGAGAGGACAATATCCCCCTCATTCAGCGTGGGCGTCATGGAAGACCCGTAGATCTGCAGTACGGGCATCCAGATGGTAGCCACCAGCACGGCTACAGCCGCAACAACCACAAGCGTATAGACGGTGCTGCGAAGAACGCGTTTATACCGCCGTTTGTATTTTTCTCTGCCAAGCTCCGCCTCCAGCTGTTCCAGAGTCGGCGGCTCGGGAGATTTCCACGATTTCGACTTCATAACTCTCCGCTTCCCTTTTCCGACATAAGACGCACGTTTTCCAGATATTGCTGCGCGGCTTTGTCCGCGGCCTCAAACACACGGTTCAGCTGCAGCGCCGCCTCCGCAAGGGAACCGGCTTTTTCAACCGCTATTCTGCGATCCCGGAGCTGCGCCTCCGCACGCTCCAGCCTGATTTTCAATTGACGGTTTTCTTCCGTCTGCGCAATCAGCATTTCCAGCAGCTCGCTCCGGCTTAACCGTCTCAGCTCCTTATCCGTCATCCGACTTCCCTCCAATCTGCGCTTACGGCTGAAAGCAGAAAAAAGCAGCGGTCATTTTCCTGCCCGTCATTCCCACAATGTAGCTAAAAGACCTGATTCCCGGTGATATACGGGAATTGGAATCGTTTCCAACCTCTTAATACAGATGATATCACGTTTAACACCTAAATGCAACCATTGATCGTCGAATATTGTGTGTCAGAATTAACGAATTTTCAGCTTTATTTTTGTTAATTATTCCCCAACTCTGGGAGTAAGACGAAGCATTCCCGCCATCCGTGCGCTTCTGCGCAGGAGATTCTGGAGAACGTATTGGAAATGCCCGGATTTAGAGAAGAGAAAAGGCTCACCCGCAGTGTCAGCTACTGAAAACTGCGAAAGGGAAAGCCGGGAATGAGCAGTTTTACCAAAGCAATGATATCTTTTAAGACTAGTATAGTGTATTTTACCGGATTCGTCAATACCCTGTAACAAGCAATATTCCCCACCCTTTTACACAAGGCGCCTCAATTTCTCTGTAATTTGACAGTATTTTCTTCGCGAGAGGATATGTCACAATCCGGAAGCTCGATTCCTTTCCGCAAGTAAGGGAACCGTGTCCCCATTGCGGTGTTGCCCTAAGCGTGTCGGAGCTCTGCAAGCTATGTACAATAAATAAAGCAGCACGCCCTGCCAATCAAGGCAGGGCGTGCTGCTATTTTGGAGCAGGATACGGGAGTCGAACCCGCCTTCACAGCTTGGGAAGCTGTTGTACTACCGATGTACGAATCCTGCGTACAGGTGCATTATAGCAGAGCCGCCGAAAAAAAGCAACCTTTTTTTGTCGGAAAAGGGAATCCCGGTTGAGGAAAAGCATCAGATGTGCTATATTAGGGAAAAAGGACAGCCCGGCAAAATGCCGGGCAGAGCCGTGATTTGTAAGGAGAAGCGCTTATGGCAGAATATGAGCTGGTTTACGAGATCAAGAACCTTTGCCGCAACAACCAGATGCGGGACGTGTTCTTTGAGGATGTGGAATGCGACGACCCGGAGGCCTATCTCCGCGGCCGCCTGAAGGGGAAAACCGTGGAATTTTCCACGGAAAAAGGCGCAGGCGGCAGCGTGACCATCCACGCGGTGGTGGACGGGCTGATCCAGAAGTACGTGTTCACGCCGGTGTAACAAAAATATCCACTTGCAGCCGTCGGATAAATGAGAGTTGGGCAAGTTTTCTGAAAAAATTTCGCAAATTATGGGTTGAATTTAGATGGCATATGTGATACGATAAGTTAGTACCGATATGGGCGAAGTGCGCCCGTAGGGCAAAGTCACCATCCGCAGTCAAAAACGGCTCCCGAGCCATGAGTGCGCGTGGTGACGCGGCCTGTATGGACGAAATTCCGACCTGTCGGCTGCTCCTTTTCCGCTTTCGCCGGAAGGGAGAAAACGCGGGAGGGGCTGCGCTCCGAACCAGCGTTACGCAAAATCACTTTTAAGGAGAACCAGACTATGGCACCTCATACCATTGCCGTTGCCGGAAAGGGCGGCGTGGGCAAAACCACTACCTGCGGCATGATCATCGACTACCTGTGCGCAAAGAAGCGCGGCCCCGTCCTTGTGGTGGACGCCGACGCCAATTCCAACCTGAACGAAGTTCTGGGCGTGGAGGTGGAGACCTCTCTCGGCCAGATCCGGGAGGAAATGGCACAGGCAGAGCTGAAAGGCACCATTCCCAAGGGCATGACCAAGGCGGACTACGCGGAAATGAAGTTCGGCGACGCCCTGATCGAGGACGACGATTTCGACATGCTGGTCATGGGACGCACCCAGGGCAAGGGCTGCTACTGCTATGTCAACGGCGTGCTGCAATCTCAGCTTGGCAAGTATCTGCCCAACTATTCCTACGTGGTCATGGACAACGAGGCGGGGCTGGAGCATATCGCCCGGGGGACGCTTCCCCATGTGGACACCATGCTTCTGATTTCCGACTGCTCCCGCCGGGGCGTTCAGGCCGTGGCGAGAATCGCCGAAATGATCGACGAGATGGGCTTAAACCCCGGACAGATGGGTCTGATCATCAACCGCGCGCCGGACGGAAAGCTGGACGACGGCGTCCGTGCCGAGGTCGAAAAGCACGGTCTCAAGCTCTTCGGCGTTCTGCCTCACGACGAGGCGGTTTACCGCTGCGACTGCGACGGCAATCCGTCCGCGAAGCTCCCGGACAGCGATCCCATGAAGGTCGCGCTGCGGGGGATCATGCAGTCTATCGGCCTGTAAGCCGGTAAGCCCGCAGAATGCCGGGCGGCATTCTGCGGCAGAAACACATCCATAATTGCGCCGGGCGGTTTCCGCCCCGCGTGTGGAAAATATATCAAGGGGGATTACAAATTATGGCTTTCACTCCTAAAACGGCACCCTTCAGCGGCAAGATCAATGCCGTGACGCTGGGCACCGGTGACAAGGCAATCGTCATCGGCGGTCAGAACGTGATGCCGTTTTACACCTTCGATGCTGCCATCGAACACGCGCCCAAGATCGGTATTGAAATTTCCGATCTGGCAACACAGTGGGATGCTCCTGCTCTGAAGGAGTTCTACGCCGGCTGCACCACTATGGTCGATTTTGCGAAGAAGGCAGAGACCATGCCCGGCGCGGATTTCCTGTGCCTGCACTTCGAGTCCGCAGATCCCAACGGCGCCAACCGCTCCGTTGCCGACTGTGTGGCCGACGCCAAGGCTGTCGCCGAGGCGACCACCATGCCCATCGTGGTCATGGGCTGCAAGAACATCGAGAAGGACGGCGAGCTGTTCAGCAAGATCGCTGAGGCGCTGCAGGGCAAGAACATTCTGGTCCTGTCCGCCCGGAACGAGGACTACAAGACCGTCGGTGCTTCCGTCGCTCTGGCTTACGGCCAGAAGGTGGGCGCTGAGACCGCTGACGACATCAACCTCGCCAAGCAGCTGAACATCATGCTCAAGGGCCTCTCCATCAACCCTGAGAACATCGTCATGAACATCGGCACCGCC
>OGPU01002213.1_pt1 | contig 14319 bp, 10 predicted proteins | sample 1552991 | NCBI WGS metagenome assembly OGPU01 (sample SAMEA2580296, study PRJEB22360) | human gut metagenome | biome: human gut; feature: human-associated habitat; material: faeces | place: Denmark | collected 2008/2010 | reverse complement strand
CAGGGTCCGGCTCATGGTGTCGCCAAGCGCTCCCTGAATGATCTCGGGCAGCGGGCGCGGCGAGTCGGGGTTCTCCCGCCGCAGGGTTTCACGGATTCGGTCGTAAATCACGATGGTATCGTTCAGCGAATAGCCGATGATGGTCAAAAGTGCCGCTACGATGTTCAGATCGATTTCTTGCCCGAGGATGACCAGCAGGCTGGTGGTCGTCGTGACGTCGAATATCAGGCTGGCCATCGCTCCCGCCGCAAAGGAGAGGCGGAACCGCCAGCACAGGAACAGGGTCAGCAGCAGTGCCGCAAGGATGCGGCCTTCCGTCGGTACGCCCATCCATTGCAGGGCGATCATGGTGGCCGTGAGCGCTCCGGCGAGCAGGGCAGCAGTGCCCCAGCGCTGTTCGAAGCGCCCCGAAATGTACACGGTGATCAGGAGCAGCGCATAATAGATGGCTTCCAGAGCCGAGCTGCGGAGATCATCTCCGACCTTGGGGCCGACCGTTTCCAGACGATCCAGGGAAACCGTCCCGCCGTCGTCCACGGTCTGGAGATGGCTGAGCAGGGCTTCGCCGAGCTGTTGCGCGGGCATGTCGGGCAGGCCGAAACGGAGCAGCCAGACGGAATTGTTGTCGCCGTATTGCTGGGTCATCAGGCCTTCGAGATGCATGGGATCAAGCGCCCCGATGAGCTGCTTGTCCGAAACGGGGTGCTCGAACCGGACCTGCGCCGCAACGCCGCCCGAGAAGTCGACGCCGTACTGAAGGCCGCCGCGCCACGTACCCACGGAAACCGCCACCATCACAAGCAGAAGCGTCAGTACGCCCACGTGCTTCACGCGCTTGAGGAAGGGGAAGTGGGACAGGTAACCCGACAGGGCGCGCAGTTCCATGGGGCCGTGCATACTGAGGCGGGTGCCGTTGGTGTGCTTCATCCACGCGTCGAAAGCGATGCGGCACAGGAAGATCGCCGAGAACATGGAGGCGATGATGCCGAGAGTCAGGGTGACGGCAAAGCCGCGCACCGGGCCGGTTCCGAACTGGTACAGGATGGCCGCGACGATGATCGTCGTCAGGTTGGAGTCCACAATGGAAAGGTTGGCACGCTCGAAACCGGCCTTGATGGCCTTGGGAGGCGTCAGGCCGAGGGCCAACTCCTCGCGTATTCGCTCAAAGATGAGGACGTTCGCGTCCACGGCCATGCCGATGGTCAGCACGACGCCCGCTATGCCCGGCAGGGTCAGGGTCGCGCCGAGCGCGGCCATGCCGCCCATGAGCAGGCTGAGGGTGCAGAGAAGCATCCCGTTGGCGAGCATACCGGACCAGCCGTAGCGCAGGGGCATGATGATCATGACCGCCAGCGTGCCGATGAGTGCGGCGAGGATGCCGCTGGTGATCGACGCTTCGCCGAGGGCGGGGCCTACCGTGCGCTGTTCGAGCACATGGACCGGAGCCGCGAGGGAGCCGGAGCGCAGGGAAATGGCGAGGTCCTGCGCCTCTTCGGGCGTGAACTGGCCGCTGATGCTGGCCGTGCCGCCCGCGATCTTTTCCTGAATCACCGGAGCGCTGTGGATGGTCCCGTCCAACACGATGGCGAGGCGCTTGCCGACATGTTCGCCGGTGGCCATTTCAAACAGGGCCGCACCGCGAGGGGTGAACGACAGGCTGACCATCGAAGTGTTTTTATTGTCGAATCCGGGGCGGGCGTCGGCCACTTCCTTGCCGCTCAGGAGCGGGGTGCTGTCGAGCGCCAGTTTGGCGTTGGTCGCTTCGCCGTGCTTGCCCGTCATGGGATAGAAGGCGACGCCGGGAGGCAGATAGCCTTGGGAAATGTCGTCGCGGACGAGGTGGAAGGACAGATCGGCGGACTTCTCGACGAGCTGGACGGCACGGTTGACGTTGGTCAGGCCGGGAAGCTGGATGAGGATACGGTCGCCCTGCTGCTTGCGGATATCCGGTTCCGCCACGCCGAACTGGTCGATGCGGCTGGAGATGGTACGCAGCACCTGATCCACGGCCAGATCCTGCGTCTGCTTAACGAAGGCCGGCGTGAACGAGTAGGGCAGGTGGACCGCGCCGTCGGACCCGGTACGGGGCGTTCCGGGCACGACTTGAGGGGCGTCCTTCTTGGCGAGGGCAAGGAACGCATCGACCTGGTTGGCGCGGGCGATGATGAGTTCCTGCACGCCGCCGGGCATCTGGCGGGGGCCAAGGACGGTGATCCCTGCCTCACGGGCCTTCTGGCGAAGCACTTGCCCGCTGTTGATGAGTGCGGACTGAACGGCTTTTTCCGTATCCACGCCCAGCGTGAGCTGAACGCCGCCTTTGAGATCGAGGCCCAGACTGATGCGGGACGCGCCCGGCAGGTTGACGTCTTCCGGCATAAGCGTCGGAGACAGGAGGAAAAGCGCGCCGGCCATGACAATGGCGGCAATCGCATATCGGAACGAGAGTTTCATGAAAGCCTCTCACACGGTTGCAGGAGCAGAATGCTGTCGGGAACGGCGGAACCGCCGACAGGACGCACACTGATTCGGGCGTTCCGGGTATTCTGCGCGGGAGACGTGTGAGGAGTGCAGAAGACCGGCTGCGCGAGTCAGGGCTTTTCTGTCACGCAGAAAGCGAAGGACGGAAAAGCGGAAGCTCTAGCAACCGTATGGAGGAGGCGTGGGGTAGGAGACGAGCCCGCGTTCGGCGGGAAGGAAGCAAAGGGGCGTGCCGATGGGCAGCGCCACCGGGGTGACGGAAATCTGTGGCAGGACAGGCGCTGAGGCCAACGCGGCGGCATACCCCGACGAGTGCGGCAGGGGCTTGTCGGTGACGCTCTTGGGCGTCCGGGCCGTCGTTTGGCTTATGTTGCCGTTGAGCGTTTCGGAAATGCTGGCGAAGAGGTTCCTTTCGGAACGGGCAAGCGCCGCGTCAAGCTGCCGCCAACCGCTGGACGCTTCGACAAGCGCCGAATCTTCGTCAACGGCATCGAAGCGCTGGAGCTGCGGGCCGATGTCATTGCCTTCCAGTTCGGAGTGCTGAGCCTTGAAGACGTCCGCCGAAGGGGCCGCTTCAAGGAGGGCTTCGAACTGCCTGCTGACATCGTTGTCTATGTGCGCTTGCGCGGAAAAGGAGGAACACAGGAAAAGCCCGAAAGCAAAAAGCAGCGTCCCCAGCACGGAGCGGGAGAAGCTGGTCGTTGCGTCTTTGATGGGCTTTAGCGTATTCATGCCTTTACCCATAAAGCCGAATGGTAAGGATGTCAATAATACGCTATGGCCCTTTTCAGGGATATCTCATGCGAAATCAGAGGTTCGGGCTTGCCTGGGCGCTTGAGGATGGATACTATCATTTTCCCCGCACGGCATCCGTTTTGTGAAACCCTCCGTTCCCGCGGGGCCGAAAATCAGCGAAAGGACTCATTATGTGTCTTGCCATCCCTGCGAAAGTCATTGAAAAGTCTGATGACGGCATGTTGAAGGCCACCGTGGGCAACGGGCCGACCTGCCTGACCGTTTCCGGCATTTTGCTGCCCGAGGAAGTGGAAATCGGGGACTATATCATTATCCATGCCGGATTCGCCATGCACAAGATGGAGAAGACCGAGGCCGAAGAGAGCCTGCGCCTTTTCCGCGAGCTGGCCCAAGCCACCGGGCAGGAAGCGACCTTCTGATGTGAAGAATGTGGGGGAAAACTCCGGATATAAAGAATATCCCTGCGCTCCTTCCCCAAACCGCTACGCGGGCCGCGCCCATTTCCTTGCTTCTTAATGTTTTTGGCCCTGTTGCCAGATAGAGTGGGACAGGGCAAATTTCTTGTGTTGCATAGCGTGAAGAAAAATCCCGGAGCGAAGGCTTCGGGATTTTTTTGTGGGAAAGGCTCCGTGTGGAAACGGAACGATTGCATTCGGAAGCCTCGGGCTTTCTGCGGGGCGATGTCTGGCTGAAAGCGGCGCGGCTTCTCCGTTTGGATTGAGGGGGCAGAGTGCCCGTTCCCGTATCCGTGTGGCTCAATACATCATGCGCGGAAGGAACAGCACGATGTCCGGGACGAAGACGCAGAGGATGATGACGCCCACGGTCACGAAGACGAAGGGCAGGGCGTTGTAGGAGATGTCCTCAAGCGTGGTATCGGCGATGCCCGAGGCGATGAAGATGTTTTCGCCGAGGGGCGGCGTGGAGAACCCGACCCCGCAGCAGCAGACCAGCACCACGCCGAAGTGGATGGGGTCCACGCCGAAGGCGGTCATGACCGGCAGGAGTACGGGAGTCGCCAGCAGGATGATCGCCAGCGTCTCCATGAACATCCCCAGAAAGAGCAGCAGGGCGATGACGAACATCCAGATGACGGCGACGTCCGAGGTGAAGCCGAGGATGTGCTCCACAATCATGTCGGGTATCCGGTACTGGACGAGCAGCCGCTCGAACGCGTAGGCCGTGAACATGATGATCAGCACGCGCCCGGTCATCCATGAGGTGATCTGGAGCGAGTGCCGGATCCCCCCGAACGTCAGCTCGCGGTGGATGAACAGCCCGACGAAGATGGAGTAGAAGATGGCGACCACGGCGGCCTCGGTCGGCGTGAAGAGCCCCCCGTAGATGCCGCCGAGGATGACGACCGGAGCCATGAGCGACCAAAGCCCGTCCTTGAGGGCCTTGAGCAGCGAGTCCCCCGAGCCGCTTTGGAGATCTTCCGCCACGGGCATGTTCCGGCAGAGGAAGAGGTGCATGGCGGCGAGCCCCACAGCAATCATGATGCCGGGCATTACCCCGGCGAGGAACATTTTGGTGATGGATTGCTGCCCCGACACTGCATAGACGACCATCGGGATGCTCGGGGGGATGATGATGCCTACGCCCCCGGCGGTCGCCGCGGCCGCGGCCGCATAGCCCTTGCTGAATCCCCGCCGGATCAGGGCCGGGATCATATGCATCCCCACGGCGGCGGTCGTCGCGGGGCCGGAACCGGAAATCGCCCCGAAAAACACGCAGGCCAATGCGGTGGAGACGGCGAGCCCGCCGGGGATGGGGCCGACGATGTTTTCCGCGATGGCGACAAGCCGCCGCGAAATGCCCGCGCATTCCATGAGCGCCCCGACGAGCATGAAGGCGGGCAAGGCCATGATGGGAAAGGAATTGACCGAGGTGAAGGCGATCTGCACCAGCGTGACGAGGTTTTGGTCCACCGTGTAGAGGGCGGCCATGGCCGCCACGCCGAGCGCCACGGTAATGGGGGACCCGAGCAGCATCAGCACCGCAAAGGTGGCAAAGAGGACTCCCGCCGGGCTCATGGCTTCCCTCCGTCCATGAAGGCTTTCCGGGTTTCCTCGGTTTCAATCCTGTCGGGCGCGGTGAGCTCTTTTTTCAGGACGAATTTCATCACGTTGACTTGAATGATGCGGGCGGACATGAGCGTAAAGGCGATGGGGAAGATGAAATAGATATAGGAGAGCTGCCAGTCGAGGGCGGGCGTGGCGTAGGGGAATTCCCGGAGTTCGCGGATCACGGTGAGGCTTTCCACGACCATGACGATGTTGAAGAACAGCCACACGCCGTCGCTGAGGAGCATACAGGCGTCGCCCACCCATTTGGGGAAGGGGCGGAACTGGATGGTGACCCGGTTGTGCGCGGCGAGGCGGGCCGCGTAGGAAGCCCCGAAAAAGACGAACCAGACAAAGGAATACCGCGCGAGTTCTTCCGTCCAATACAGGGGGTGCCCGAACTGGCGCAGGAAAATCTGCAAGAGCAGGATCAGCACGAAGAACGCAAGCAAAACCTGGCTGACGTATCCTTCAAAGTTGTCCAAAATCGCTAGAAGAACCTTCTTGAGCATGAAGTCCCCCCCGGAGAGCGCCAGCGCGGCGCGTCGCCAGTGTAGGGTAGCACGCGGGAATAGACAACCTTATGAAGCCGCCTTCCCCCTGTGCGGAAAGCCTACTTCCAAGGTTTTTTCCCGATGGCGGAGAGGAAGGCGTTGATGGCGGCCCTGCCGCCCACGAACGTCTCCATTTCGGGCCAGACCTGCGAAATGGCGGCCCTCCTCCAGTCGGCCTCGTCCTCGAGCTGGTCGATCTGCAGGCCGGACTCGATGAGCCTCTGCCTCGCCCTCACGCCTTCGACAAGCTGGAAGGCGAGGCAGTATTCCTGCGCGTCGCGCCCGGCGTCGGTGATGAGCGTCTGCATCTCAGGGGACATTTTCCTGAAGGCCCGCTGGCTCAGGATCATGGGCTGGAGCTGGTAGGTATAGTGCACTTCGGTGACGTATTTCTGCACTTCGTTGAATTTACAGGCGAGGAAGGTGATGTAGCCGTAGCACTGCCCGTCGACCAGGCCCTGCTGGAGCGCGGTGAAGGTTTCCGCCCACGAGATCGGCACCGGATTCGCCCCCCATGCCTTATAACAGGCGAGCAGGATGGCGCTCTGCGGGACACGGAACTTGAGCCCCTTGATGTCGTTCAGGTTTTTTATGGGCTTGCGGGAATTGGAAATGTAGCGGTAGTCGGTATAGGTCCAGCCGAGGATGCGGAAGCCACCTTCCCGAATGGCGTACCCGTTGAGCAGGTCGTGGGCGGGGCCGGTGGTGGCCCGGACGACGTCGTACATGTCGTCAAAAAGGTAGGGCATGGTGAGGATGCCGAGTTTCTTCACGAACGGGACCGTATTGGCGATGCCCACAACGGCGATGTCGAGATTCCCGGCGCGCACGTTCTGGATCATTTCCGTTTCGTCGCCGAGCTGGCCGGAGGGGAAGAGCTGGACTTCCACCTTGCCTTCGGACCGGGCTTCCACGACTTCCTTGAACCGGGTGCCGATGGCCCCCATCTCGGAATCGATGGGATCGCCCATGCCCACTTTCAGGATGGTTTTCTCATAAGCGCGGGCGGGGAAGGGGCAGGTGAGAAGGGCAAGCGTCACCACGGCGGCAAGCAGGCTTTTGAGCATAGAATCCTCTCTCTTTCCATCTAGAGTCCCGTGACTGCGTGCAACCCCACACCTTATTTTGGGCTTTAGCGCACGAGGCTCGAAGGTGTCAACCTGGCCTCTTCGGTAAGCCCGGCAGCCCGATTTTCCTCCTATCAGCTTGTGGATACACTTGAAAAAATTATTTGTGGGCGATTTCCACGAGGCCGATCTTGTACCGTTGCGCTTTCCTGACGATGGTGGACTGGCTGACTTTGAGCCGCCGGGCGGCCTTGTAGGTGCTGCCGGTTTCAGTGAGCGCGGTCATGATCATGTTGCGCTCCAGTTCGGCGACGGCCTCGCGCATGGGCTGGCGGAAGGAGACGCTGCCCTGCGGGAGAGGCGACTGGGCCTGCATATATTGAGGGAGATCCTGCATGGTGATGGTCTCTTCTTCGCTCATGGTCGCCAGCGACTGCACAAGGGCGCGCAGCTCGCGGACGTTGCCCGGCCAGCGGTAGGTCAGGAAGCAGTTCAGCACTTGCGGATCGAAATTTTTTTGCAGTCCGCTTTTTTTGATGATCTCCTGCAAAAAATGCATGGCGAGGACCGGAATGTCGTCCGGCCGTTCCCGCAGGGGAGGGATTTCCACGGTCAGCACCCGGAGGCGGTAGAAGAGGTCTTCGCGGAACTGCCCGGAAGCAGCCATGTCGGCCAGAGGCTTGTTGGTGGCGGCGATGACCCGCACGTCCACGGTGATGGGCTTGGTCCCCCCAACCCTGTGGAAGGGGTGCCCGTCGAGCACTTGCAGCAGCTTGGCCTGCATGGGGAGGGGGAGCTCGCCGATTTCGTCCAGGAGGAGGGTCCCCTTGTGGGCCAGCTCAAACATGCCGGGCTTGCCGCTCTTGGCCGCGCCGGTGAAGGCGCCTTTTTCGTAGCCGAACAATTCGGATTCCATAAGCGACATGGGGATGGCCCCGCAGTTTACCGCGATGAACGGTTCCGCGCTGCGCTGGCCCATGTCGTGGATGGCCTTGGCCGTCAGCGTCTTGCCGGTTCCGGTTTCGCCGAGGATGAGGGTGATGGCTTCGGTGCGGGCGGCCTTGGAGGCTTCCTTGCGCAGGCGGCGCATGGGGGCGCTGTGTCCGACGAACCCGGCGTCCATTTCGGTTTCGAGGTTCTCCAGGCGCGCTTTGTAGGCGAGGGTTTCCATCTCCAGATCGGTGAGCTTGCGCTGGAGCGTCTCCAGTTCGGTCATGTCGCGGATGGAGGCGATGACCCGCCATACATTGCCCTTTTCGTCAAAAATGGGCGTGCTGGTGTTCAGGCAGCGCTTGCCGTTGGAATAGTCGTCGAACATGGTGACCGAGCGTTTTTCGATGAGCGCGCGCAGGGTGACGCAGGTTTCGAAGCGCCCCTTGTGCATGGGTTCGGTCACGTGCTTGCCGATGACTTCCTCGGCGCGCAGCCCGGCGATGCGTTCCATCGCCTTGTTGACGCGCAGGGTGATGCCGTCGGAGTCGATGACCCAGATCCCGTCGTGGATGGAGTCGAGCAGGACCGTCAGCTCCTGCCAGGGCAGTTCGGCCACCCGGTTGATCTGATCGACCGGGATTTTCGACATTGTGATAAGACGAACTTGTTCCCCGCCCGCGGAATCGTCAATGGAAACGCTTTTCCAGCGGATAATGTACATGGAACCCTCTTTGTGGTGGGCGATCAGCTCGCCTCCGTGGGGTTCGCTCAGGCTTTCTTCCACTTCATCAAATCCGCATCGTGTCAGGCGGGGCAAAAAAGGCTCGTCGTCCATCCGTCCGGGAGAAAGTTTGAGTATTTCTCCTAACATGTTGTTTATAAAAATTAAATTCCATGTATCCCCGTGGCATATTCCGGCGGCGACGAGCTCATTTTGATGAAGAATGTGATCGCAAAAGGCGGGGTATGACGTCATGAAAGGACCTCTCTAATGCAACTATGCATCGTAATGCAAAATTGACTCGGACATTCCTGTGATTCGGCGGCAAATGATTCGAGACTGCATTGAACCCGAAAAGACCTGAAAAGGACATTCTAAAAAACTATAACAAAAATCTCATGTTATGAACTTTGGGAAAAATGGAACGCTAGTTGCTATAAAGAAGGCATGGAGTACAACCCCACCCTGAATTTCAAAACGTACTTCAACATACTGCTCTCGGAGGCACTCAAATGCGTGTAGGTATCCCCACCGAAATCAAAGTTCAGGAATTCCGTGTCGGCATCACTCCCGCTGGCGTTCATGCTCTTAAAGAAGCCGGTCACACCGTCCTCGTGCAGAAGGGCGCTGGCCTCGGCAGCATGATCACCGACGAAGAGTATGTCGCCGCCGGCGCTCAGATGGTTGCTACCGCCAAGGAATGCTGGGACTGCGACATGGTCGTGAAAGTGAAGGAACCCCTGGCTCCTGAATACGACCTCTTCCATGAAGGCCTGATCCTCTACACCTACCTGCACCTCGCTCCGGAACCGGCCCTGACCAAGGCTCTTCTCGAAAAGAAGGTCATCGGCATCGCTTACGAAACCGTGCAGTTCGACAACGGCTTCCTGCCCCTGCTCGCTCCCATGTCTGAAGTCGCCGGCCGCATGGCCACCCAGGTGGGCGCTCAGATGCTGACCAAGATCGAAGGCGGCATGGGCCTCCTGATGGGCGGCACCGCTGGCGTGCAGGCCGCTCACGTCGTTATCCTCGGCGCCGGTACCGTGGGTCTTTCCGCCGCCAAGGTTGCCATGGGCATGGGCGCTCGCGTGACCATCCTTGACAGCAACCTCTTCCGCCTGCGCCAGATCGACGACCTCTTCGGCGGCCGCATCCAGACCCTGGCCTCCAACGCCTTCAACATCGCCGCCGCCACCAAGGACGCCGACCTCCTCGTGGGTTCCGTCCTCATCCCCGGCGCTCTGACCCCGAAACTGGTCACCGAAGCCATGGTGAAGACCATGAAGCCCGGTTCCGCCATCGTTGACGTCGCCATCGACCAGGGCGGCTGCATCGAACCCACCGCCAAGCACGGCGCTACCTATCACGACAAGCCGACCTTCAAGTATCCCGTCAACGGCGGCGAAGTGGTCTGCTACTCCGTGGGCAACATGCCCGGCGCCGTGGCCCGTACCTCTACCTTCACCCTGACCAACGCCACCATGCCTTACATGGTCGACCTGGCCAACAAGGGCTGGAAGAAGGCTTGCCAGGACGACAAGGCTCTGGCCCGCGGCATCAACACCTACGACGGCAAAGTGTACTTCAAGGGCGTTTCCGATGCTCTCGGTTACGAACTGCACTGCACCTGCGACATCCTGAAGTAAGACGTGATTCATGACTGGACCAGTCTCATGTCCGCATGAGACTGGCCAGTTTTCCGGTCAAAGTCAAGGGTAAGGGTAGGAAGCGGCCCATGTGCGCCAATTGGTTTTCGCCTTTAACCTTCCTGTGACAATAACATCATTATTTCATGAGGAATGCACCATGACTTACGATAAAGCTGAATTGGTCGCTCTGGACAAAAAGTACGTTTGGCACCACCTGACCCAGCACAAGAATTTCGAGCCCGCCATTTATGTGAAGGGCGAAGGGATGCGCATCACCGACATCGACGGCAAGACCTATCTTGACGCCGTGTCCGGCGGCGTGTGGACCGTCAACGTCGGCTACGGCCGCAAGGAAATCGTCGACGCCGTCGCCAAGCAGATGATGGAAATGTGCTACTTCGCCAACGGCATCGGCAACGTCCCCACCATCAAGTTCTCTGAAAAGCTGATCTCCAAGATGCCCGGCATGAGCCGCGTGTATCTCTCCAACTCCGGTTCCGAAGCCAACGAAAAGGCTTTCAAGATCGTCCGTCAGATCGGTCAGCTGAAGCACGGCGGCAAGAAGACCGGCATCCTGTACCGCGCTCGTGACTACCACGGCACCACCATCGGCACCCTGAGCGCTTGCGGCCAGTTCGAACGTAAAGTTCAGTACGGTCCCTTCGCTCCCGGTTTCTATGAATTCCCCGACTGCGACGTCTACCGCTCCAAGTTCGGCGATTGCGCCGACCTCGGTGTGAAGATGGCCAAGCAGCTTGAAGAAGTCATCCTGACCGTGGGTCCGGACGAACTCGGCGCCGTGATCGTGGAACCGATGACCGCTGGCGGCGGCATCCTTGTTCCCCCGGCTGGCTACTATGAAACCATCCGCGAGATCTGCGACAAGTACGAACTGCTCCTGATCATCGACGAAGTCGTTTGCGGCCTTGGCCGTACCGGCAAGTGGTTCGGCTACCAGCACTTCAACGTCCAGCCCGACATCGTCACGATGGCTAAGGGCGTCGCTTCCGGCTACGCTCCCATCTCCTGCACCGTGACGACCGAAAAGGTCTTCCAGGACTTCGTCAAGAACCTGGCCAACGTGGTGGCCACTGAGAACCCCGCTGACGTGGAGGCTCTGAAGAACTGCCTTCGGCGGCTGCACCTCCGGTCCCGCCGCGGCTCTGGCCAACATCGAAATCATCGAACGTGAAAACCTGCTCGAAAACTGCACGAAGATGGGCGACCGCCTCCTCGAAGGCCTCAAGGGCCTGATGGCGAAGCATCCCATCATCGGCGACGTTCGCGGCAAGGGCCTGTTCGCCGGTATCGAAATCGTGAAGGATCGCGCCACGAAGGAACCCATTGCTGAAGCCGTCGCCAACGCGATGGTCGGCGCCGCCAAGCAGGCTGGCGTGCTCATCGGCAAGACCTCTCGCTCCTTCCGCGAATTCAACAACACCCTGACCCTCTGCCCGGCCCTGATCGCCACTGAAGCCGACATCGACGAAATCGTCGCCGGTATCGACAAGGCGTTCACCACCGTCGAACAGAAGTTCGGTCTGTAAGAATTGAAAAGCCCGATGCCTTCATCCGGAGGCATCGGGACTTTGATTCCGAAAATCGTCGGCAGGGCAAGGCAGCGCTTTGTCCTGCTTCGGCATATGAAGACTTCAACAACGCGAGGATACGACAATGGCTTTTGTGCATTACACCGTCAAGAAGATCGTGCATGGCCTCGGCGCTATTAAAGAAGCCGCTAACGAAGTGAAGAACCTCAAAGGTTCCAAAGCGTTCATCGTGACCGACCCCGGTCTGGCCAAGATCGGCGTCCAGAAGCCCCTCGAAGAAGCCCTGACCGCCGGCGGCATCGAATGGAAGCTGTACGCTGAAGCCCAGCTGGAACCCAGCATGGATTCCATCCAGCACTGCACCGACGAAGCCAAGGCTTTCGGCGCTGACGTGATCATCGGTTTCGGCGGCGGTTCCGCCCTCGACACCACGAAGGCCGCTTCCGTGCTGCTTTCCAACGAAGGCCCCATCGACAAGTACTTCGGCATCAACCTGGTTCCGAATCCTTCCCTGCCCTGCATCCTGATCCCCACCACGTCCGGCACCGGCTCTGAAATGACCAACATTTCCGTGCTCGCCGACACCAAGAACGGCGGCAAGAAGGGCGTTGTTTCCGAATACATGTATGCCGACACCGTCATCCTCGACGCTGAGCTGACCTTCGGTCTGCCTCCCCGCGTGACCGCCATGACCGGCGTTGACGCTTTCGTTCATGCCATGGAATCCTTCTGCGGCATCGCTGCGACCCCGATCACCGACGCCCTGAACCTTCAGGCCATGAAGCTGGTCGGCGCCAACATCCGCCAGGCCTATGCCAACGGCAAGAACGCCGCCGCCCGCGACGCCATGATGTACGCCTCCGCTCTCGCCGGCATGGGCTTCGGCAACACCCAGAACGGCATCATCCATGCCATCGGCACGACCCTGCCCGTGGAATGCCACATTCCTCACGGCCTGGCCATGTCCTTCTGCGCTCCCTTCAGCGTGGGCTTCAACTACATCGCCAATCCCGAGAAGTACGCCATTGTGGCCGACATCCTGCGTGGCGATGACCGTTCCGGCTGCATGAGCGTGATGGACCGCGCCGCCGACGTGGAAGACGCCTTCCGCGATCTGCTGAACGACCTCGACATCGCCACCGGCCTCTCCAACTACGGCGTGAAGCGTGAAGACCTGCCCGCCTGTGCGGACCGCGCCTTCGCCGCCAAGCGCCTCCTGAACAACAACCCCCGCGCCGCTAGCCGCGACCAGATCCTTGCTCTGCTCGAAGCCAACTTCGAAGCCTAGTCCTCGGATTTGAGATAAGCCATTGGACCGGGGGAGGAAAGGCGCACTGCGCAATTCCTCCCCCGGTTTCTTCGTTTCAATGCTCCATATAGGAGGATCACCTTCAGGCGTTGAAAAAACGAAAGAAAAGCCCTGAACAAGCATTCAGGGCTTTTCTTTTGTTTCTTCAGGGATTGGGTACGTACCAGCGGTTTACTCTATGACCGTCAAACGCACGGGCTTGCGCGGGGGAACACGGGCATACTGGACGGCAGGGTACCCGATCATGAGCCCTCCGCAGATTTTGCGGCCTTCGGGAAGAGGGATGCCGAGGTCGACGCCGTTGCCGGCTGCGGCGATGACGAAACCGCTCCAGCAAGTCCCGATGCCGTAGCTGTGCAGGGCGAGCTCCAGATAGCTGACGGCGGCGGCACAGTCGAGAGCGTTCCACGGCATGTTGGCGTCGCCGTGCGCGAGGATGAGGGAGGGGGCCCCTCGCAGGATCGGATCCTGCCCGGCGCGGAAAGCCGATGCCACATGGCTGTATTTTCCGGTAAGCGTCGACATCCAGTCCGCCACGCGGGAGGCCAGATCGTGCAGCCTGTCGCGGCCTTCCACCAGCAGCCACGCCACTTCCTCACAGTTGGACGCCGTCGGCGCGTAGCGGGCCTCTTCCAGTGCCTTGAGGAGCACGTTGCGATCAACGGGTTCGTCTTTATACGCGCGGGTGGATCGCCGGGCCTTGAACAGCATGTCGCGTTGCAAGTCGGAAAGCGGGGCATCCTCGACAAGCGGCAGGGAAGAGGGCGCGATATGTTCCAAGGTCAGGGCCGCCTTGGGACAGACGGCGACGCAGTGGCCGCACCGGATGCAGCGGGCCAGAGCCCCGTGCAGGACATCCACAGACCCGTTGGTGTGGCGTCCGAGGATGCGCTGCGGGCATACGCTGATGCAGCGCCCGCACCGGATGCAATGATCTTGGTTGAGTTCAAGAGAAACCATAGGCAGTCCTTTGGAAGCGTTTCGGAAAGAACACCGTTTCCCGGCGGCTTCCCGCCTTTTGTGTCCTGAGCGGACGTTGTTGCGCCCATTGTTCCGGTTTCCGCCGGAGGGCTTCGCTCCGATCAAAAAACGAACCGGGGAGGAAGGAAGAAAAGGAAGGGGGGCGGCCCCAAAACAATATCCCTCCTTGTAGCTGGGGCGAGCTGATGCCGATTTTTGCCGCTTTAGAGCAAGGGCCTTGTACCTCTCGAAGGCAATCTGCGCTCTGGTGGGGAC
>OGPU01002209.1_pt1 | contig 14329 bp, 12 predicted proteins | sample 1552991 | NCBI WGS metagenome assembly OGPU01 (sample SAMEA2580296, study PRJEB22360) | human gut metagenome | biome: human gut; feature: human-associated habitat; material: faeces | place: Denmark | collected 2008/2010 | reverse complement strand
AGATGAACGGTCTCTGAGTTGCAACCGGAGGGGGGCGGAATCCGGGGAATTTCGTTTCCCGGGGCGGGGCAAGGGCTCGGTGGGGAACGGACTCTGTGCAAAAAAAGCCTGTTTATGGGGAAATTTCGTGAAGAACGCCGGGATAGGAGGGGGGACGGTGGATTGTACGGGTTACATCTTTCCCTGAAACATGCTAAATCGGGTCATCCGTTGTAAAGGACGGTCCCGTTCCGCCGGTATTGCGGCGTTGCCGGACTGTAATGGTAACACTTTGGAGGATAAACATGTTCCGTACTTTGGCTGTCTCCCTGCTGTCCCTGTTGTTGTGCGCCTCGGTCGCTTTCGCCGAAAAGCCTCTTGTCGTGGCGTCCGACCCCACGTTCCCGCCGAACGAAATGCTGAATAAGGACAAGGAAATCGTAGGATTTTCCATTGACTACATCAAAGCCGTGGGCAAGGAAGCCGGTTTTGACGTGCAGGTCAAGAACATCGCATGGGACGGTATCTTCGCGGCGCTGGCCTCGAATCAGGTGGACGTGATCGCCGCGTCCGTGAGCATCACCGACAAGCGCAAGAAGGCCATGCTGTTTACCGATCCCTACTATGAACTGCATCAGGCCGTGGTCCTGCCGCTCGGCAAGGAAATCAAGGATCTCGAAGAGCTTGCCGGAAAGCGGGTCGGTGGCCAGATCGGCACGACTGCCATGGTGCAGACCATCCCGGCTTCCAAGATCAAGATGATTGTGAAGACCTACGACGAAGTGGGGCTCGCCTTTGAAGACCTCGCCAAGGGCAACCTTGACGCCGTGATGTGTGATGACCCGGTCGCCAAGTATTACGCCAACACCAAGGACGAATACCGCGACAAGTTCCACATCGGCCTCGTGACCGGCGATCCGGAATTCTACGGTTTCGCGCTCCGCAAGAACGATAAGGAACTGGCCCAGAAGCTGAACGCCGGCATCAAGGCCGTTCAGGAAAAGGGCATCGAAAAGCAGATCCTCGAGAAGTGGTTCGGCACCAACTAACCCGCTGACGCAACAAAACCGAGGAGGCGCCTTCCGTGGAAGGCGCCTCCTTTTTTTATGGCTTCGTCATGGGAAGTTTTTTATAGCGCGCAAGCGGATTCAAGACCCCTGCGGGACAGTCGGCCCCCCCGCCTCTTAGGAAAGGGAGCAACCCGCTGGGCGGGGCACAGATTCTTCACGAGCAGTGTTCTCAGAACGTTTCGTAGTGGACCTTGGTGAAATCGAGATCCGCATCGGTATACGGTTTCTTCTGCTCGTTCTTGTGGCCGATGGCGACGACGCTGAGGACGCCATAGTGCTCAGGGATGCCAAGCTCCTGCCGGAAAGCCTCTTCGGAAGGCCCGCTGTCGCCTTCGCGCCTCCGAAGCTGGATCCATGTGGAACCGAGCCCGAGTTTCTCCGCCTCAAGCTGGATGAGGATGGATACGATGGAGGCGTCCTCCACCCATACGTCGGATTTCTGGCCGTCGGCGATCACGACAATGGCGAGAGGGGCGGTTCCGAGAGGTGTGGTGCCGTGCTTTTTGTAGGTTTTGAGGCGGGCTATGGTTTCCTTGTTCCGAACGACGATGCATTCGACGGGTTTTTTGCCCATCGACGAAGGAGCGAGCAGGGCGGCCTTGAGCAGGCTGTCGATGTTTTCTTGAGAGACGGGTTCGTCGGTGAATGTGCGGATGCTGCGGCGGTGTTTCAACAGTTCAAGCATGACTGCCTCCTTGCGAATGGGGAAAAACTTTTTGTCATCGTAGCGCAGAGGAAACCGTAAGGGAATTGCTTTTGAGCCGGGCGGAAGGCCGGGGTGGGGATGGATACGGCGTATCGGGATGCCTTCCGCCTCCCGTACGGGGAGACGTGAAAAAAAGATCAAAAATATTGAATAGATTATGCGAGGGAAAGGGAAAACGAACCGTGAAGAGCGTTATTTGTGTTTATTGAAAGAAAAAAGAAATATTTCTTTGCTAATTGCAAAAATATAAAGAGTAAAACGACCTTTTCAGGCAAGAAGCTGCGCTTGGTAATGCAATGAATAAAAAGGGTTGAGCGTTCAATGAATGAAAAAACACGGGCCTTGATCTATACTGTCTAAACTGACTATTCCGTGTTGCCTCAGGGGGAAGGCCGGAACGCAAGCGTGCCTTTCGGCTTTGTTCGCGCCATCGGGTGTCCACGTTTCATGCTGCGGAGAGACTTATGCTAAGCCTTTCGTTCATTAAGGAAATCGAGAAGATCATCGGCCGGGAGAATGTCTTGACGGGCGAGGCGGATCGCCAGAACTACGCGTATGACGCGGCAGTCCTGCCTCCTGTCGTTCCGGGCCTTGTCGTCCGTCCCACACGCACGGACCAGCTTGGGCCGCTGATCCAGAAATGCTATGAGGAAGGCATCCCCATCACTATCCGCGGTTCCGGGACGAACCTGAGCGGCGGGACCATCCCAGACAGTACCGACGCTGTCATTATCCTGACCAACAGCTTGGACAGGATTCTCGAAATCAATGAGGAAGAGATGTACGCGGTGGTTGAGCCCGGCGTGATAACCTGTGACCTTGCGGCCGCAGTGGCGGCCCGCGGGCTGTTTTATCCGCCCGACCCCGGGTCCATGTCCGTCTCCACCATGGGCGGCAACATCGCCGAGAACTCCGGCGGGCTGCGCGGCCTGAAGTACGGCACCACGAAAAAATATGTCATGGGCCTTGAAGTCCTGACCGAAACCGGCGAAATCATGAAGACCGGGGCTTGCGGCCGGGGGTGCGAGTACGGCTACAACCTCACCGAACTGCTCGTCGCCTCGGAAGGCACGCTGGCACTTACCAGCAAGGCCGTCCTCAAACTGGTGACGCCGCCCAAGGCTTCCAAAGCCATGATGGCCATTTTCCCCGAAGTGAAACGCGCCTCGCAGGCCGTCGCCGGGATCATCGCCGCGCATGTTGTCCCCTGTACGCTGGAATTCATGGACAACGCGACCATCAACTATGTTGAGGATTACGTGAATATCGGTCTGCCGCGTGACGCGGCGGCCATCCTGCTCATTGAAGTGGACGGGCACCCGGCGCAGGTCGCCGACGAGGCCGTGAGCGTGGAAAAGGTCCTCAAGGATTCCGGCGCGCTGGAAGTTGTGGTCGCCAAGGATGCCGCGGAAAAGACGCGGATCTGGGAAGCCCGCCGCGTGGCGATCCCCGCTCTGGCCCGTTGCCGTCCCACGCTGATGCTCGAAGACGCGACCGTGCCGCGTTCCAAGATTCCCGCCATGCTCGAGGCGCTCGACAAGATAGCCGCGCGCCATCATGTGACCATCGGTACCTTCGGTCACGCCGGGGACGGCAATCTGCACCCGTCCATCCTCTGCGACAAGCGCGACAAGGAAGAATTCTCCCGAGTGGAGCGGGCCGTTGACGATCTGTTCAATGTGGCGCTGGAGCTTGGTGGCACGTTGTCGGGCGAACACGGCATCGGCACTTCCAAAAAGAAATGGCTTGAACTGGAAACCTCCAAGGGAACCCTTGAGTACATGCGGCGTATGCGCTCCGCTTTCGATCCGAAGAAGCTGCTCAACGCTTCGAAGATCGTTTCCCTCTAGGGTGTTCCGTGACGGTGGACGGCGGCTCTGCGGCCGACAGGTTTTGACTTTTTATTCGGGAAGGAATGGTCCATGGATGAGCTTACCCAACTTGCCAATGCCCTGATGGCTCTGGACGACAAACTGGCGGCCTGCATGAAGTGCGGGTTCTGTCAGGCGTTTTGTCCCATGTATATGACGACGCGTATCGAAGGCGACCTCACCCGCGGGAAGATCGCTCTTGTCGAAAACCTTGCCCATCGTATCATCGAAGACCCCGAGGCCGTGAACGAAAAGCTGTCGCGGTGCCTCCTCTGCGGCTCGTGCCAGGCAAACTGCCCCTCGGGCGTGAAAACGACCGACATTTTCCTTGAGGCGCGGGCCATCGTGGCGACCTATCTGGGGCTCTCGGCCATCAAGAAGGCCGCATTCCGGATGCTGCTCCCCAATCCGCGGCTGTTCGGCACGCTGCTGCGCTTGAGCGCGCCGTTCCAGAACCTCATCCTCAAGGACGAGGCCAAGCCGCAAAACACGGTTTGCGCACCGCTGTTGAAGCCCATGCTCGGCGACCGCCACATGCCCAAGCTGGCGGCAAAGCCTCTGCACAGCACGGTCGGCAACGTGAATACGCCCATGGGCAAAAGCCGCATCAAAGTGGCTTTCTTCCCCGGCTGCCTTGGGGACAAGATCTACACCAACGTCTCCGAAGCCTGCCTTAAGGTCTTTGACTACCATGAGATCGGCGTTTTCCTGTCCGACAACTACGCCTGTTGCGGTATGCCCGCGCTGGCTTCCGGCGATCGGCAGGGATTCGAAAAGATGGTCATGCACAACGTGGATATTCTGAAGGACCAGAACTACGACTACATCGTCACGCCGTGTTCGTCGTGTACGGTTGCCATCCGCGAGTTCTGGGCGCAGTTCTCCGACAACCTCCCGCCGCGTTACCGCGACGCGATCAACGCGTTGGCGCCCAAGGCCATCGACATCAATGCGCTGCTCGTTGACGTGCTGCACGTCAGCCCCAAGACGCAGGCCAAGGGGCAGACGAAGGGGACGTATCACGAATCCTGCCACCTCCAGAAGTCCCTCGGCGTGAGCAAGCAGCCCCGCGATCTCATCCGTATGAATCCGGGCTATAACCTTGTGGAAATGGCCGAAGCCAACCGTTGCTGTGGTTGCGGCGGTTCGTTCACGCTGACCCACTACGATCTGTCTCTCAAGATGGGCCAGAGAAAGCGCGACAACGTGATCGCCAGCGGCGCGGAAGTTGTGGCGACGGGATGCCCGGCCTGCATGATGCAGCTTTCCGACATGCTGGCCCGGAACAACGATCCTGTTCAGGTCAAGCACACCATTGAGATCTATGCGGAGTCCCTGCCGCTTTAAAAAGTTCTGATCCGCCTTCTCAGCGACGGCGGAACGGGAACGCCCTGTGTTGGTTGCACAGACGGCAACGGGAACGGTTCATTATGGACCGTTCCCGTTTTCGTTATAAAATGTCCCTCGGCCCTGTAGGCAGGGAAATACCATGTAAACTTTGACGGCTGTTTGGGGCTACAGTGTTTTCCTAGAGGTTTCCCTCGTTTTTGCCGGACGGGGAAAGCAGGTTGAAATCATGCATCTTTTTGTACAGCTTGTTTCGGGAAATACCAAGAACGCGGGCAGTCAGCGTCTTGTTGTACTTCGTGCTGGATAACGCGAGCAGAAGCGCCTTACGCTCGGCCTGAGCTCCGACTTCGTCCAGATTCAGGTTGTCGGGACACAGTTCCTTTTCCTTGATTTCGGGCTGTTCGGTAAGTAGCTCCCGGAAAAACCGCTCGGGGAGGTGGCGCGTGGACAGGACCTTCTCGTCCTCTTCCAGATTGAACAGGGCGTACGTGATCACGTTTTTCAGCTCGCGGATGTTGCCATGCCAAGGGTACAGGCCGAAAGCGCGGTACAGCTCATTGGAAATCTGAATTTCTCTGCCCCGTTTTGCCCCTGCGTGCAGCTCGATGAAGTGGCGGGCCAGTAGAGGGATGTCCCCTACCCGATCCCGCAGCGGCGGAATAGTCAATTCCAGAATATTCAGCCGATGATAGAGGTCTTCCCGGAAGGAACCCCTTTCTACGCTTTCCTTTAGATCTTTGTTGGTTGCAGCGATCAGCCTGAAATCCGAATGCAGCTGTCCCCGATGGGCCAATTTTTGGATTTCGCCGCTTTCCAAAACGCGTAGAAGCTTTGCCTGCATACTCAGAGGCAGCTCGCCTATTTCATCAAGAAAAATGGTTCCCCTATTGGCCAGTTCAAATTTTCCTTTGATGCCGCTCGATTTCGCTCCAGTGAACGCCCCACCTTCATAGCCGAACAGTTCCGCTTCCATGAGATCATGGGGCAACGCCGCGCAATTGACGGTCACAAAAGGCTTGTCTGCCCGCGAACTGGCTGAATGCAGGGCCTGTGCCACCAACTCCTTCCCTGTCCCGCTTTCTCCGAGGACAAGAATGGGCTCGTTGCCTCTGGCAAAAATCTTCCCTTTCTTTTTCAAGGCCATGATGGCATTGCTGCTGCCGATGATGCTTTCGAAGGTATACAGGCTGCCCGGCTTTTTACGGACCTTTTGCTCGAAATAGTTGCTCTTTTCTTCAAGATCATGAATCGTGTCCAGAAATTTCTGCATCCGTTCAGGGCCGATGCTGGGGGAAATGCTTTCGATGATGACGCCGTAAAGTTTCCCCTTGTCATCCAGCAACGGGTAGCGGAAAGAAATCCCCTGCGCGTCGGTGGTGGTCAGGCTGGAACAGAACGTCGGCTTCCGTGTGCGGATAGTGGTCATGACGCCCTGTTCGGCGGTAAGGAAAAAGTCGGTAACATGTTTGCCCCTGATATCCGAAGGCAAATTAAACATGCTCAGAAACGCCTGGTTGCAATAGAGGAACTCACCCGTTGCAGACATAACGGCAATTCCTGTGTGCAGAAGCTCAAAAACATCGGCGTACGCGCTTTCGGCAAGCGATTCCAGAGCGGATGACGAATTGGGCCTGTTACGCATAGTGGATATCCTGGGTTGCGGATGTCATTTTGTTTGACCTATTGCCAAATTACCAGACAGTTTTGTAATGGGAAATACTTGTTATCAGGGATACATCTTGTTAATAACTTTTAGGATTGACGAGTAGGCACGCTTTCGCGCGGCTTCCATCGGAGATGAAAGCTCAATGGACGATTGCATAACCGTGAAGTGAGATAGAGAGGCTCGGTACGGAGCAATCGCGGAACGGACGAAAGAGGATGCCCTTCGCAGGGGTTCCGTTTTCCCGTTTGGAGCCAAAGCATATGCCAATCCATAGAAATAGAGATAGCAGATCGCACATACGCCAGCCAAGTACATACCTGGCTGGCGTTGCTGGTAATGGAACCTCAATGGATGCCGTATGGGGCGGGGAAGCATCGGCTATGCCGAGGCATTATGTTGAGAGCAAGCGTCCGGGCGTCAACCGGAAGGGGGCAATTCCGGTTATTCGTGGGTACTGAAATACTGTTCCGCGTCTTCCAGACTCGCGAAGCCATACTGCCGGACCTGATTCAACAGGTTCTCCTCCGCCTCGTTTTCTCCCCTTTCGGCACGTTTCATAGTGGCGGAGTGGTACAGGGAAATGGTGCGGGGCGAGCAGGTTTGCAGTTCGGCCCGCGTATAGGTTTCCACGGAAGGCAGGCCGGCCCTGTCTTCCTGCGTCCGGACCGGACGGCTGCGGTCTCCCAGGTGGGGATATTTTTGATCCAGCGCCGTTTTCCACTGGACATGGCAGGCCACGATGTCCTCGATCTGCCGTGCAGCGGCGGGATCGAGCGGAGGGAGTGATTTTTCTATAGCCGGGTATTCATCGGGAAAGGTCGTTTTCATCATGCGCGCGTATTTTTCGGTCATGAGGTTCCGGCCCTGATTTTGGGCAGCCCTGAGATCGGCCAGGCAGCTTTCAAGCAGTTCCTCGCCCCAGGCGGAGTACTGGCTGATGCGCATGATCCAAGTCCATCTGGCAGGCGGCCTTTCCTCCTTCGTTGTTCACCCCGGCAAACATGGGCCATTCGATCTGCACGATTGCATCAATGAGTTCATCTTTATTCATCGGTTGGCTCCTTGGCGAGCATGTTCCGGCATTCATTCAGTTTTTCGCGAAAAGCCGCGATGCCTTCAGCGTTTTTTCCCACGCCGAGACGGTCGAACTGTTCAAGCGAACTGGCCAAGAGCGTTTCCGCCTCCTTCCAGTTCCCCAGTTCCGCTTCGGCCATGCCGATGTGGCCAAGCGAGGCCGCCGTCGTCTCATGTTCGCCCAGAACCTGCATCTTGATGTCTGCGGCCCTACGGTGGAAATCCGTGCCTTCCCGTTTTTCGCCGCAGACATTCCGCAGTTTCCCCAGTGCGTCCAGACAGGCGGCCGCCTGAAGCGAGACATGCCCATAAATCTTTTCCCATGCCTGTAAAGCCTGCAGTGTCAGCTCCTCGGCTTCGGCCAGCCGCCCGAACTGATAGGCTCCGGATGAAAGGAAAAAAGCCGCCGTAGCCGCTTGATCCGCATCCTGCCCGTAGAGTTTCACAAGGTTTTTGAGAGCACCGCGTCCGATTTCCATGCCGGACTCCAGATCGCCGAGGGCAATCAGCGTGCGGGAGAGCAGAACCATCGTCCGCGTCGTGAGCGGATCTTCCATGCCCAGCGAGGCGATCAACAGCTCCCAGCTTTCCCGTAGCTGCAAGCTCGCCGCCGCGTAGGATTCATGGAGAAAGAGGCAGGTGCCGAGGCCGAAAAGGGCGACGCCGCGCTCCGCCGCTGTGAGCTGCTCCATGCGGCAAAGTTCTTCATAGATTTTCCCGGCTTCTTCCGGGTTCCCTTGACTCATCAGGGCTTCCGCCCTTTGTATCAGTTGCGTTGTATTCATGGGTTGGGTGGGGGACGGATGGAATGCCGCGTTCGTCCTGCGCGGTGTAAAAGGTATGCGCTTGACCGCGCAACTCGAAAAAATCCCGAACAGCCACCAAAAGAAGAGGGCGACGGCGGATCTGTCTCCGCGTCGCCCGGGGGTGGACAAGGCTCTTCAGAGGAAACCGTTGTCGGCGCTTATGACAGGGAGCAGGCTTTCTCTTCGGAACAAGCGCCATCGGATTCCGGCGCGGGGCTGGCCTTCTGCAATTCCGAACTGACCGCAGGCATATTGTGCTCGTCCACGGCAATCGTGTATTTCAGGCCGTACGAATCGATTACGTCTTCGTTGACGACGAAGGGTATGCCTTCAACTTCGATTTCCTGTTCCTCATCGGGATCTTCACGTTCGTCGAGGCTCACACGGAGCTCCATGTGGCTCTTTCAGCCGCCGCCCACTTTGGTTTCTCGAATGCGGAACACGGCGTCTTCGTTGTCTTCTTCCACCAACAGTTCCTTAAACTTGGCGATAACTTCGGGTGCTATCGTAATTTCCAGCATGCATTTCATCCTTGTGCTACAGTTGGGAAGGGGCCGCCGGCAATCTGGCGGCTCCCCTCCATCGGGATAGGAATCAGACGTTCTGGTATTCCGTACGCTTGATGATTTCGTCCTGCACACCCTTGTACAGGCGGGTGAAGTAGGAGGAGAACCCGGCGACGCGGACCACGAGGTTCTTGTAGTTCTGCGGGTGCTCCTGCGCGTCGCACAGGGTTTCGGAAGATACGCAGTTGAACTGGATGTGGCCGCCTCCGAGGTCGAAGTAGGTCTTGATCAGGTTCAGCAGCATGCGGGTGCCGCTCGGGCCTTCCAGAGCCGAAGGCAGGAACTTCATGTTCATGTGGTTGCAGTTGTTGCGCACGGTGTCGATGGCCTGCGCGGCGGACTTGATCAGCGCCGTACTGCCGTTGACATCGGTGCCCGGCATGGCGGAAACGCTTGCATCGGTCAGTGCCACACCCTTCTGGCGACCGTTGGGGAGCGCGCCGGTCATGGGGGCGAAGTAGTTGTGGTAGGACAGGGAGAAGGGGTCCATGTGGGCTTCGTAGCCGAAGTAGTCCGGGCCGTGCGAGCGGTAGATGCGCTCCACGTCGCGGAAGAAGCGGCGGGGGCTGGTCCACATCCTCGATGTCGTTGCCGTGCTTGGGTGCTCCGAAGCACAGCTTCTGAATGTCTTCGTAGCCTTCGAAGTTGGCGGCCAACGCCTTCTTCAGCTGTTCCCATGTCAGCTGCTTGGTGTCGTAGATCAGGTGCTTGATGGCATACAGCGAGTTGGCCGCGTCGATGCCGGTAGAGGTGATGCACAGGGATTGTGAGTACTTGGGACCGCCAGCCTCTTCGCAGAGCCCCGACTCGATGCAGCCGTCAAGCAGGCAGGAACGGAAGATGTTGGGGACGATCTGTTCGCGCGTACTGTTGCCGAGGTCGCTGATCTTGCGCTGGGCGTCGTAGGCATGGTCCATGTGCCGGAGCAGGGCGTCATAGAGCTCCTCGAAGGTAGCGCACTCCTCGGCGGGCTTCACATTGGGGAAAACCTGTTTGCGGGTGTGAGGGTCGTACCCGTCGTACATGGCGAATTCCACCAACTTGGCCAGGTTGGGCTGGCCTTCGAAGGTCACGTAGGAGCCCTTGCCCTGTATGCCTGTGCCCACGCAGCCGAAGATGACCGGAAGCGTGCGCGCCTCGTCCAGCGTGATGCCGCGGGAAGCGAAACGGACCAGCGAGCGGGCCACGGCGGCGTTCATGTTCATGAACTGGGGCTGCCCGGAGCCGGAGCGGACGACTTCAGCGGCCTTTTCTAGGTAGGACGGCTTCATCTTCGGCGTGTAGAACAGAGCCAGCGTGGGCTGGATATTGTTCATGGCGATTTGGGTATCCATGAGCAGTTCTTCCAGATCGTTGGAGGCATCGTCGCCGTCGGCGGTATAGCCGCCCAGTGAAATGGTCTGCCCCGTATGCCCGGAAAAAGCCTTGGCGTAGGCATCGCCCTGGTACACGGCGATTTCGAGATGCTTGACCCACTGGCACTTCAGCAGGGTGAGCACCTGCTCCTTCGTGAGCGTCCCCTCATCCAGATCCTTCTTGTAGAACGGATACATGTACTGACCGTAACGGCCTAAGGAGTGGCCGCAGCCGCACTGTTCGATCTGGATGCAGCAGTGCGTGAACCAGAAGGACTGCAGGGCTTCACGGAAGTTGCGGGCCGGGAACTCGGGAACCCGACGGCAGACTTCGGCGATTTCCATGAGTTCCGCCTGCTTCTTAGGATTGTTTTCGGCTTTGGCGGTTTCCTCTGCGAGATCCGCGTAGCGGTGGGCGTAGGCTATGACCGCGTTGAGGGCGATCTTGCAGGCCCGGTAGAATTCGATCTTGGTCCAGTTGGTAGCGTGCTTGGGGAGGGCCCTGTACGCGGCTTCGACCTCTTCGAGGATCCCTCGGATCCCCTTGGTGAGCATGGCCGGATAGTCGGCCACGCCGGAACCCGTGGAGTTGTCGTTCACCGGATAGATCCAGCCGCACTTTACGAGCAGTTCCGCGTTGCCGCCGTACAGCTCCTTGTAGAGCTTGTTGGCGCGGTCGTACGTGGTCTTGCCCTTCCACGTTTTATAGACCTTTTTCAGGATTTCCTTGGTTTCGTCGGAGAAGCGCACTTCGCCGAGAGAGGACAGGGCCAGCTTTTCCGAATCAAGGTCGTCCTTGACCCAGTTGCACTGCCATTCCGGGTAGGCGTAGATCATGGCCCGGCCGCCAGCCAGGCTGCCTACGATGGGGTTGCCGTCAAGATAGATTTTCTTGTTGTTCAGCACCTTTTCAAACAGCTTGGCGCGGGTGATGAAAACGCTCTCGCCCTTGCACTCGTCGTAGGTCTCAACCAGAAACTTCAGGCGTTCCGGGTCCATGTTCTGCGACGTATCAAGCAGGGCCGCCTTCTGATCCTGAATGCGTTGCTCCAGATCGCTCCAATCAATTGAGTATCCCATATAACGTCTCCTTTTCTTTTTTGCTTTTCATTATGTGCCTTGAATTTGGCGTATCTTGGCTTTGGTAGATGCAAATTGTTTGCCATATCCAGAAAGGAGAGGGTTTAGAGGAAAGTTGTTTTATTTTAATAAAGTTATAAAAATCACAATATAGATGTTTCCCATCGTGGGCGCCCCTGTACCGGGTTGCTGTCCATGTCGATACAATCTGTACCCAATCTGGTACGCTTTGCGTTTATTATTGTTATACGGATGCCTCCAGTTTTACCTTTCGCCAGCCAAGCTGGCATGATCCGTTGCGGTAGGAAAATGTGTCGCATTGGAGCGTAGACGACCATTTTTTGAGTCAGGAGCGACTGAAAGCTGTTTTATATTGTTATTATAATATGTTGTATGCACTTCCCGTGAAGGGGTATGCGGACGGCTGGGAGGGGCTTTCCGATTCACCCGGAACAGGCATCAAAAATGCAAAAGGACAAGTATAAGGGCAAACGGTTCCTGCATACAGATATGCCTACCCCGCAATAAGGAGACGAAGGAAATGGACGGCATCGTGTACAACATCCAGAGGATGTCCACCAAGGATGGCCCCGGTCTGCGGACTACGGTCTTTCTCAAAGGCTGCCCGCTGCACTGCCCGTGGTGCAGCAACCCCGAATCCCAGAATTTCAAGCCGCAGCTCATGTTTTTTTCCAATCTATGCGTGGGGTGCGGCGTTTGCGAACGGGTTTGCCCGAACGGTGCCGTGGTCAAGATCGGCGATGTGTACAACCGGGATCGTTCGATCTGCACGGATTGCGGCCTCTGCGTGGAAAGCTGCCCCTCCAAGGCGCGGGAAATGTCCGGAAAACGTATGACCGTGGAAGAAGTCATGCGCGTCGTGGACAGCGACAGCTTGTTTTATGGCAATTCCGGCGGCGGCGTGACCTTTGGCGGCGGCGAGCCCACAGCGGCGGGAGCGTTTCTGTTGGGGTTGCTCGACGCGTCCATACGCCGGGGCTACCACATCTGTCTGGATACCTGTGGTGTTTGCGAACCCGAGCGCTTCAGGAAGATCATGAATCAAGTCGAGCTGTTCCTCTTCGACTGTAAACATATGGATCCGGATGAACATAAACGTTTGACCGGGCTCGACAATGTGCTCATCCTCCAGAATCTGCATGCTCTCTTTGAGGCAAAGAAGGCGTTGCGCATTCGCGTGCCCCTTATGCCCGGCATCAATGATACGGAAAAGAACATCGCGCAGATGGCCGCGTTTCTTCATAAGCACGGGCACAACGAGGTCGACGTGCTGCCGTGTCATACGTTCGGGCACAGCAAGTACGCCGCCTTGAACCTTGCCGATCCGGTCATGGTTCCCTACCAGCCGGAGGAACTCGCCGCTGCGCTGGAGCGTTTTGCCAAATACGACCTTAAGGTCACTATAGTGTGAGTCTTTCCGGGAGATTCCCGCGCCTGAACTTGCGGCAAGGAGGATGCCTTGTACCGGTGGACTGAAGGGCGCGGGGAATCACATAACCTGTCTCCTTACTCGGTAGGGGTCCGCTTGTAGAGGGAAGGTGGGGGCTGAGCGCTCGTTCCCGTGGCCGTCGGACTGTTGCGATATGGGCGCTGGCCATTTTTTATTCTGCCAGTACCAACGAGCATCCGGCGACGACGAGAAAGACCTTCCGGGCGCTGGCTGCGATGAGCTGGTTGGCAAGACCGAGGCCGTCGCAGTAATTACGGCTGATCCGGTCGGAGGCGATGCCGCCGAGCCCGGGTTCTCCTGATACCAGAATCCAGCGGCAGTTTGAGCGTTCCATCAGGGCGAGCAGCGTGTTTACTTCCGTGCGTACGGCGGTTTCGAAGGCCGTCAGATCCTCCGGTTCCGGCAGGGCGAACAGTATGTTCGACACCCACAGCGTTACGCAGTCGATCAGGATTGTCGGCCTTTCCTGGGCGGCTTCCCCGGCATCCTTGGGAGAGCTGCCCACGCCGGATTCTGGAGGTTGCTCCGGAGAAACGGAGGCAGCGGCTTCGAGAAAAAAGGCCGGGAACATGACGGAGATCCGCTTCGCAAGATGCAGAGGGCACTCCAATGTGCTCCAGTGCGGCGGGCGGCGGTCCCGGTGCCGCCGGATCCTTTCATGCATAGACGGATCGTCGGGCCTGACTTCGGCCGTGGCGACGTAGAGCACGGGGCCGCCCGTCCGTAGCGCCTGCGCTTCCGCCCGTGCACTCTTACCGCTTCGCGTACCGCCGAGATAGAGCGTCAACTCCGTTTTTTCCATCATCTTTTTCCTTTCCGACGCCGAGAATGGGAAGCTGTCGGCGGAATGTGTTTCAAGCCCTGCTTCAGAAAACGGACGTTGATATCCAGAGTACTGGATTATCGATGCTCTCAGAAGCAGGGCTCCAACCCGTTGGTTGAACGGAACCAGTTGGAAAGCCGCCTTCCGTGTGCCTTACCGCAGGCAGCAGGCAACCAGAACGGCACTCTCCGTCAGCTCGATGAGGCAGCCGAAAACGTCGCCGGTGACACCGCCCAGCCGTTTTTGGGCGGCGGACAAGCCACGAGCAGAGCGGCGATGAGTGCGGTGAACCCGCGCCCGCCATTGAGTGCGCAGATGCCGAGGCCGATGCCTAAAGCGAGCATGTCATGCCGTCTGGTCACGCCATTATGCAGCGCCGCGCCAAGGCCCCCCGGTCGGGCTGAGGGGATGTGCATCGCCGGAAAGACCATGCTTCGCGCCAGTGCTCCGGCCATGCAGCAGGCTCCCGCAAGGGTGAGGAGGCCGCTCCAGCTTCCGTCGAACGACGCCGC
>OGPU01002203.1_pt1 | contig 14367 bp, 10 predicted proteins | sample 1552991 | NCBI WGS metagenome assembly OGPU01 (sample SAMEA2580296, study PRJEB22360) | human gut metagenome | biome: human gut; feature: human-associated habitat; material: faeces | place: Denmark | collected 2008/2010 | reverse complement strand
TTTCAGAATAATTAACGTCAATTGTTTACATTCCCGAAGAAGTTTGGTATAATTATGTTGACTAATTATAAGGAGGAGTCCATATCATGGAAAATGAGAATACCGTAATGACCGACATTAAGGTCAACGAAACCGGCAAAGTGTCCTTTGCTCCCGACGTAATTGCAACGATTGCAAACCTTGCCGCATCGGATGTTGAAGGTGTAACCGGCCTCGGCGGAGGTTTTGCAGACAGCCTTACGGGAATCCTCGGGGGTAAGAAGAGCTACACAAAGGGTGTTCGCGTCGAAGTCGGCCAGGAAGAAGCTGCTGTTGACGTTGTAATCAATGTGAAATACGGCAGCAAAATCCAGCTCGTTTGTGCAGAAGTTCAGCAGGAAGTCAAGAAGGCGATCGAAATGATGACGGGACTGCGCGTTGTTGAAGTCAACGTTTGCGTTCAGTCTGTAACGTTCGAAAACGATAAGGACGAAAAGAAAAAGCCCGAAGAACCCAGGGTAAAGTAATTCCGTTGCACTTTATGACGGAAGCTGCACGGTGCATCCGAAGGGGCGACAGCTGCATTCCGCATCCAGAACATGTTTTAAACACGGCCTGCATTTGTCGACTGCGCTGTTTTCCTGCGGATGCGCGGTGCGAAACTGTGTTATTATCAACAAAAGAAAGAGTGGTCTTAGTTTATGAAATCCGACGGTACGCGCAGAGCGATTATAATTGCTGTTCTCTGCCTGTTCAGCATTGCGATGCTGTTCATGACAGCGTCAGCGTGGGGACTTAAGGCATTTGCCCGTTTTGCAGAGTTCATGACGGGAGACAGGATTTTCCTGCGCATACTTGCAGGCATCGGTTTTGGCGGTCTTTCCGCAGCGGGTGTTTTCGCGCTTGTCTGCACAGCAAAGATCGGCAGAATCGGCAACTCGAAGTCAAGTCTGAACATGCTTTCGGGAGAGCCGAACGGAACGACCTATATCAGCAGCAGTGCGGTTGACGGCCTTGTTCAAAACTGCGTCAAAAAAGTTGCTTCAATAAAAAGCTGCGTAAGCACTATTTCGGCCGCAGACGGGCAGATCAATATCGATCTTAAACTTGTGGTTTTTCAGGACGAAAGTCTGCCCACACTTTGCGCTGCACTGCAGCGGGATGTCAAGTCGTACATCGAAAACGCAACCGGGATTCCCGTCAGCAATGTGCTTGTTGCGATTGTTGATGTTGCTGCTCCGCGGGATGACGGGAAGGCAGGAAACAGGCGGGTGAAATAATGACCTTTGAAAACATTATTGCTTTTATCAAAAAGCACAAAGCCATGCTGGGCTTGGGGGCGATTGGGCTTGAAATTGCGTTTTTGATGCTCGTTATAGGTTTTTTCAGAACGCTTCTTCTTGTTGTTCTGACACTCCTGTTCGGTGTGTACGGCTACTTTATCGATAAGCTTGGTTTCAGGGGTGCGAATAAGGCAATTGCGAACCTGTTCAGGCGCAAACGATGAATTTGCCGCAGGTGGACTTTGCAGACTACGGATTTTCAAAACAGAATAAGCTTTTTTCAAAAAACGTGTAATCGATTCAACACGGAAGAAAGGCTGTTCGGAATATTTAAGATACATAACATACAGCATACATAAAAGAAAGGAAAAGGGTGCGGGGGTTGCTGCTCAACGGAGTCGCCTGCCCCTTCCTGTGACCAATGAGCAGAAAAACAGCGCGTGAGGTGGCAATGATGCTCACCTATGAAAAAATCTTCGGGTGTGATGATACTTATCATGAGGTGCTCGAAAAGTCCGGCATCGCCGGAGAGCCCGTTAAGGCAGATGTTGCGTATGCAACCAATCTGGTTGACGGAGTTCAAAAACACATCGACAAAATTGATGAAACAATTTCGGAGGCGGCGATCGGGTGGACTTTGGAACGAATGTCAAAGGTCGATCTTTCAATCTTGCGCAATGCAACATATGAGATCCTTTTCGACAGAAACATTCCGAAAGCTGTCGCCATTAACGAAGCGGTTGAGCTTGCAAAAATTTACTGTGACGAAGGCTCTCCGCGCTTTATAAACGGCTGCCTCGGCAGAATTGCGAATTCTGCGGCAAAATGATGAGCTGCGGAAGCAAAAAAAGAATATTTCTCGGCATTGATACAAGCTGCTACACAACATCCGCAGCTTGTGTTTGCGTAAACGGAAATTCAGCGGAGATCGTTTGTGATGAAAGAACTCTTCTGAAAGTCGCAGCGGGTGAGCGCGGACTCAGGCAAAGCGATGCCGTGTTTCAGCATGTCCGCAATCTTGCCGAGATCCTGCCTAAAATCTTTAAGCAGATTGACAGAAAAGATGTTGCGGGTGTCGGCGTCAGCGTGTGTCCGAGCGGCAGGGAAGGCAGCTATATGCCTGTTTTCCTTGCGGGCAAATCACATGCACTGTCGGTTTCTGCGGCTTTGGGTGTGCCTGTGTACGAGTTCACACACCAGCAGGGACATATCCGTGCCGCGGCATTCGACAACGAATCGTTGCTCGGCAAGGATTTTTTTGTGTTTCATCTCAGCGGAGGAACAAGTGAACTGCTCCGTATCGACAGCTCACTTTCCGATATCAAAAAAATCGGCGGTACAACCGACATCAACGCAGGTCAGCTTGTGGACAGGCTCGGGGTCGCAATGGGTCTGCGATTTCCTGCGGGAAAAGAACTTGAAAAAATTGCGGCTGAGGCATTGAAAAACAAATCATATGCCGATAGCGGGTTCGTGCTTCCTTCAAGCGTAAAGAGCCTTTCCTGCTCGTTCTCAGGTGTTGAAACAAAAGCCGCGAACGCACTGAAAAACGGGGAGAAGCACGGGACAGTTGCTGCCGCCGTTTATGACTGCATTGCGCGAACGCTCGCAAAGCTTGTAAAAAATGCAATTGAATTTGAAACGGAAAATGCAGCGAGAGAAGTATGCACGGTTTCAAAATGCAGCGCAGGAGACGAAACTGCTTTAACAAAGAGTTTCCTTTTTGCCGGAGGAGTGGCGTCAAGCACAATACTGAGAGAAATGCTTGCTGACAGGCTGCAAAAAGTACCTGTTGAACTGCATTTTTCAAGGCCGGTTCTTTCAAGCGACAATGCTGTCGGAATTGCGGCATTAGCGGCGGAAGAAGATGCTTTCAACGGCCGGACTGCAATGTCGATCGGCACCTAACTGTCGGCGCAGTTGTGCAGGAATCACATACATTCAAGTTTAAATTGAAATAGTTTTAATCTCACGGAGGAAATAACAATGGCAATAATCATTGACGGAAAAAAGATTGCGGCTGAACTGAGAGCGGAATGCATTGCTCGGACAAATCGGCTGCTTGAAAAAGGAATTAAGCCCAGACTTGATGTTATAATTGTTGGCAGTGATCCTGCCTCACAGCAATATGTTAACAGCAGAGCTAAGGATTGCGCTGCTGTCGGAATGGAGAGCTGTGTTCATGCGCTCCCTGCGGAAACGGAGCAGGCGGAGCTTGTTGAATTGATTGAATCGCTCAATGCCAATAAAAATGTTCACGGTATTCTGCTTCAAATGCCGCTTCCGAAACACATGAATTCCGATGAAGTCATTTCACATATTTCGATGCACAAGGACGTTGACGGTTTCCACCCCCTGAACGTCGCGGCGCTGTGGCAGAAACAGCCCTGCACGCTTCCCTGCACCCCGAAAGGCATCCTCAAGATGCTGCGGACCGCCGGGGTGGAGATCGCCGGCAAGCGCGCCGTGGTGATCGGCCGCAGCAATATCGTGGGGCTTCCCGTGTCTAAACTGCTCTTGGACGCGAACGCTACGGTGACGATGGCCCACAGTCGTACGCGCAACCTCGCCGAAGTGACGCGCGGGGCGGAGATTCTGGTGGTGGCCATCGGTCGGCCGAAGTTCGTCACGGCGGAGATGGTGTCGCCGGGCGCCGTGGTGATCGACGTGGGGGTGAACCGCGACCCGGAGACGGGCAAACTGTGCGGCGATGTCGATTTTGCAGCCATCGAACCCAAGGCCTCGGTGATCACGCCCGTGCCGGGCGGCGTCGGGCCTATGACGATCTGCTGCCTGATGGAGAACACGATCGAGTGTTTCCTCCGGCGAGCGGGCCGGTAGCCGGCGGAACGGAGCGAAAACTTCGGTTTTTTTTGCGCCTCCGCTGAAAAAAATCAGCCGTTGACTCACGGGTCAACGGCTGATTTCGTTTTACAGGGTTCCTGTTATCAGAGTTTGATCGGTTCGGATATTTTGATATTGTCGAGGAACCAGCGGTTGGCTGTTCCGACTTCCCACTGCGTCTGCGTAATGGTGATCTTCGTATCCTTGTTGACCGTAATGCCCTTCAGGCTGACTTCGGCGCGAACCCATTCGAGCTTGTGACCATCCTCCCATCCCAGTTCGGGTATGTCGATCTGCACTTTGTCGCTGCCGTTCTCGAAGATGACGATCAGATTGACGGGGTCGATCTTGCCGGACCCCTGGCGCATTCCGCACCAGTCGAACGAGAGTGTCACATTGTCCTTTGCTTCGGGAACCCCGTCTATCGGAGGAAGAATGATACCTGCGTGATAGCCGGTCTTGCCGAATTTGAGGTAGTTCTGCTGGAGGTAGATGCGTTTGTTGTCGTTCTTGTCGTAGATAAACTTGTAACCGAGTTTTTCGACAGCGTCGAATGCAGTCACTCCATCGACAGTTATGGAGGTAAGCGCTGTCGCTTTTGCATCGAGGTTATCCGTCTCGACCGTTTGGCCGACACCGCTTGCTACGGACCACGGTTCGAGCCATTCGAAGTTCTCCAGGAAATAGACGATCTCGTTCAGGCCGTTGTCCTCGACATCGGTGGCCATGATGCGCTGTACAGGCTCGGCCAAACCGGCGTAGTAGCCGGTGACGGTTACGATATGGCCGGTCAGGGCGGAAAGGCCCAGACTTGCCGGGGCGTCCACGACGCTGACCGAGTACTTGGCATCCTCCGAAACGGTGAGGGTGCTGCCGTTGAAAACGCCCTTGACGGTGACGTAGCCCCGTTTGGAGGAGGTGTAGTCGTCGATCTTTGCGCTGATGTCCTCCGGTTCGGGGTAGTTCACCGCTCCGCCGGACAGAACCGTCACCTCGTCGCAGTCGATTACCGTAGCGAGTTTCTGCGAGTCGGACGACTTGGTGCCCAAGAGCGAAATCTTGTCGCCGACGGCAACCGTCGTGGCGTCCGAGACGAAGATATTGTCCGTGTTTTTGTCGTCGCTGATGACGAAGCCTTTGGTCGTCACGGCCACGACGATCGCCGACGGTACGGAAATGACCGTTTCGTCCGCCAGGGCGGCGAGTTCACCTGCCGTGTACTCCTTCACATCGCGGTATTTGTCTCCGTTCTGCGTGATGAGCACCTGTGCGCGGCTTGCAAGAGTCCGTCCCTTGAAGACGAGGGTGGCCTTGCGGGGGTTGTCCTCCGCGCCGTCGCGCATGTTGTCGGTCACCGAAACCGTCACGTCCATGACGCCGGTTCCCGAGTTGGGCGTGACCGTCACCCAGTCGGGGACTTCCGTCACCCAGTCGGCGTCGGCATAGATGGTGATGATCTTTTCCGCCGCTCTTTCCGCTTCGAAATTCAAGGTGTTGGCGCTCGCCAGAACAGCTTCGGAAAGGTGGTCCTCATCCTTGTCGCAGCCCCAGAAGGAACACAGGGCCGCCATGAGGATCGGGGCTGTCATATATTTTACAAATCTCATAATCTTGTTTTTTAGGTTATTTCCGACTTAAAAATCGAGTCCGTCGCTCCATCCCGGATTCTGCGTGAGGTTCGGGTTGAGCGAACGCTCGCCGCTGGGAATCGGGTAGAGGTAATCGCGTTCCTCGTTGAACGGAGTGCGCAGATTCTCTACGGTTTTGTGATAGTAGACATAGCCTTTGTCCCCCTCGGAGAGAATGATGTCCGAACCGAGTTCGTATACCGAAACTCCTTCGCCGGCTTGGGGTTTGGTCTCTCCTGCCTTATAGAGAATCAGATCGGCCGTTTCTTTGCCCGCAAGTTTGTATTCGCCGGGGCCCGGGAAATACATGCCGGAAATGGCCTGGTCGATGCAATAGCCGGCTTTCCAGCGATACAGATCCTGAAGGCGGAAACCCTCCTGGATCAGCTCGACGGTTCGTTCGCGGCGGATTTCCAGAATGGCGTTTACGATTTCGTTGGAGCCGGTCACATTGGGATAGCCGTACTCCTCGGACGAAAGATACCAGTCGGGTTGTTTGTCGAGATCCCTCATGGTGAGGGCCGGCATCCCCACCCGGCTTCGGATTTCGTTGATGGTGATATTCAGATCATCAGGCGAGAGCGATCCCAGTTCGGCCTTGGCTTCGGCATAGTTGAGCAGCACTTCGGCATAGCGGAAAACCGGCATGTCGCAGGTCGAACGGTCGTTGCGGTCGATCTGTCCTCCCGAGGCCGTCGTGTCCTGAACGAATTTGATGGGTTGGTAGCCGGTGATCGTGACGCCGAGATCGGGTCCCTGTACCCGCTTGGCGCCGATGCGCTTGTAACCCGGGGTGCGGATCGACTGCGCCAGGCGCGGGTCGCGGTCCTTCACCTCCTCGGTGAAAGGCATTGTTTGCCACTCTGTCTTAAATTTGTCGGTGAATGCCGTGCCGTCCTTCATCAGGTACATGTTGATGAATTTGCGGGTGTAGCCCGGGCGGCCCTGTGTCGGCAGCAGCGTGTAGGCCGTCGCATTGTGGTAGACCTGGGCCTCGTAGCTGTTTCGGATGGCGAGGATATACTCTTCGGTGCTGGCATTCTCCTGTGCGAAGAGCATCATGTAGTCCTTGTCCGGAGTTTTGGTGGAGTAGAGCTTGTAGGGACCTTCGTCGATGATCGTTTTGGCGGCCTTGGCGGCTTCCTCCAGATAATAGGTGTAGTCATGTCCTTCGAGGTTGATGCCGTGGTATTTGCGGTAGGTTCCCTCGAAGAGGCAGAACCGCGCTTTCAGCGCCAGCGCCGCCCATTTGTTGACGCGGTAGGTCGATATATCCTCCGTAAGACCGCCGCTGTTGATGGCTTCGTCGATATCCTTGATCATATTGGTCATGATCAGTTCGCGTGAATCGCGCGGTTTGTAGAGCGCTTCGTCGGCCGAGCCGAGCTGCACCTCGTACCAGGGCACGTCGCCGAAGCGTTTCACCTTGTCGAAATAGAAGGCGGCGCGGAAGAATTTGGCCAGGGCCGTATACTCGGTCACAGCCTTCTTGTCCTCGCATTGATCGACATATTCCAGCAGGGTGTTTATGCGGCGCAGGTTGCCCCACGACCAGCCGCCGCCGGTGTTCGGAACGGTGCGCTTGTCGCCTCCGTAGAGAACATCGGAGAGGGTCATCTGAACGAGCAGGTCGTTCTGCTCATCGTAGGGCGTCTTGTCCAGCAGGTTGTCGTAAAAGGGGTTGGAGAAGAGTTCCAGATCGCTTCTCGTCTTGAAATAGTCGAACTGCGTCACCCGATCCAACGGTTCTTTGTCCAGCAGGGAGTCGCAGGCCGATAATCCTGCAATCAGCGTTGCTGCCAGTATGATTAATCGCTTCATGGTATTCGGATTTTGAAATTATTAGAAGGTGATGTCGATGCCGAACATGAACGTCTTGGCCCACGGATAGTAGGCGTTGTTGTTCACGCCGGAACGGTTGATAGCCGCTTCGGGATCGACGTACTTGGAGTTCTTTTTGAGCGGCGACCAGTAGCAGAGGTTCTCGCCCGAGAAATAGATGCGGATCTGGTCGATGCCGGCCTTCTTGGTGAGGGTCGCGGGGATCGTGTAGCCGACGGTCAGGTTTTTCAGGCGCAGGTAGCGGATATTTTGCAGGTAACGGTCGTTGACCTTGCTCAGATAACCTCCCGATGAAGAATAGGCTCTTGCGCGCGGGAAATAGGAGTTGGGATTGTCCTCAGCCCATACCTTGCCGAGGAAATCCGTCGGGAGGTAGGAGAGGTAGGGATAGGAATAGCAGCCCCAGAAAGGCATCATTTCTCCGTGGGGATACCAGTAGTGGTTGCCGGTTCCCTGGAAGAAGACCGAAGCGTCGAAGCCCATCCAGCGGATCGAGGCGTTGATGCCGTAGGAGAGCGTCGGGAGCGAGTTGCCCAGGATCGTCCGGTCGCCCGGCTTGTCGACGGTGTCGTTGCCGACTCCCCAGACGCCGTTGCCGTCGAGGTCGACGAACTTCAGGTCGCCGGCCTGCCAGCCGCCGGTCAGACGGCCCGTGCTGTAACTCAGGTCGACCTCTTTGGCATAGGCCTGCGCCTCTTCGGTGGTCTTGAAGAACCCGTCGGTCTTGAAGCCCCAGATTTCGCCGATCTCCATGCCGACGTAATAATCTCCCTTTGTCAGGTTGGTCAATGACTTGTTCGGGTTGTTGTCGTATTTGGTGATGACGCTCTTGTAGTCGCTGAGGTTGAAACCGACGCTGTATTCGAACGGTTTGCCGGCGAGTTTGAACTGGTCGCGCCAGCTGACGGAGAGCTCATAACCCTTCGTACGCAGTTCGGCGGAGTTCATGCTGGGCGAATCGGCCCCGTATACGCCGGGCAGCGCCATTCCGTCGGTCAGCATGTCCTTCGTGTCGCGGATGTAGACGTCGCCGGTGAAGTTGAGCCGGTTGTTCAGCATGGTGAGATCCAGACCCAGGTCCCACTGCTGGGCGGTTTCCCAGGTCAGGTCGGAGGCTACGGGGGCGCCCAGCGAGGAGTATTTGCCCTTTATGCTGCCGTCGAAGGTGTAGTTGCTGAAATCGTTGTTCGTGATCAGGCGCATGTAGGTGTAGTAGGACGACACGTTCTGGTTGCCCAGGCTGCCGAACGAAGCGCGCAGCTTGAGGTTGTCCACCAGGTCTTTGGCGTTGCCGAAGAACGGCTCCTCGGAGATGCGCCATCCGGCCGATGCCGAGGGGAACAGGCCCCAGCGGTTGCCCGGTGCGAAACGCGACGATCCGTCGTAGCGTCCGCTCACCTCGAAGAGGTAGCGCCCTTTGTAGTCGTAGTTGATACGGGCGAAGAAGCCTGCCAGGGCGTATTCGTTCTGGCCGCCGCCGTAAGCGCCCTCCGTGGGAGAGCCCGTTGCCAGATTCAGGTCGTCGAGGTTTATGGAGGAGAGGTTGATGCCTGCCACCGAGACGTTCTTGCTGGCCCACGTTTCGTAGTTGAATCCGGCGGTTGCCGACACGTGGTGCGCCTCGCCGAACGTTTCGTCGTAGTTGGCGTAGACGTTGGCCGAATAGTAGTTGCGCGTCTGAACCACTTCGTCGAGCTGGTTCATGCCGGCGCCCGTGTCGTAGGCGAGCAGCGGCCCGTCGGGGTATTCGCGGTAGTTCATTGCGGAACTGCGGCTCGTATTGCGGTTCTGGTAGAGGCGGTAGGTGAAGTCACCCGTGATGCTCAACGTCTTGAACGGCGTGATGACCAGGCGTGTCGTGTTCGAGAAGTCGTTCGAGCGGTCGACGTTGCGGTGCGTGCCCTCGTTGAGCAGGATGTGGCGTCCGTTGGCGATCTTGTAATCGAGATACGGCGTGCTGTAAAGCCACGATCCGTCGGGGTTCTTCATGGGGAAGTTGGCCAGTGCGTGGCGGGCGCTGTAAGCGATGGTGTTGTCTACGCTGCCGTCTCCCAGAGACTTGTAATTCGACGAGAAGAACGACGTGTTGTTCGAGAGCGTTGCCCACCGGTTGATCCGAAAATCGAGTTTCGCACGCAGGTTGTACTTGTTATACACGTCGGGATGTGCGCGCTGAATACCTTCCTGGCGGTCATAGGCGCCCGAGACGAGGTATTTGATGTCCTTCGTGCCGCCGCTGAGCGAGATGTTGTGCTGCTGCACGGGCCGACGCTGCTGGAAGAGCATGTCCCACCAGTCGTAGTTGCCGTAGTAGACCCACTGTTTGCGGCCGTTGCGGATCTCTTCGACGACCCACGGACGGTCGGGATGCTCGGTCCTGTCGTTCACGCGCGCCAGCAGCTGCTGCATGTCGTGATCGTTGTATTTGACATAGTTCGTTCCGGAGTCGGCCTGCCAGAACTTGTTGACCGTATAGACCGACCAGTAACCGCGGTTCTCGTAGTCGGTCGAGGTCGTGGCCTCCTCCCAGCCGAAACGGCCGCTGTAACGCACCGTCGCCTTGCCGTCCTGGGCCGAGCCGTTCTTGGTGGTGACCAGGATGACGCCGAAGGCTGCGCGGGCGCCGTAGACGGCTGCCGCCGAAGCGTCCTTGATGACCGAGATCGACTCTACGTCGTTGGGGTTGACGCGGTTCAGGTCGCCCACGACTCCGTCGATCAGCACGAGCGGGTCGGCCGAGTTGACCGAGTTCACGCCGCGGATGTTGATCGAGGGCGTGCTGCCGGGTTTACCCGACGACGTGGTGATGTTCAGGCCCGCTACGGAACCCTGCAACATGTTGGTCACCGAATGGGTGACGCGGTTTTCGAGTTCCTTGCTGCTCACCGTCGAGACGGCGCCCGTCAGGTTGACGCGCTTCTGCGTACCGTAACCGATGACGACCGCCTCTTCGAGCTGGATGGCGTCCTCCTGGAGGTAGATCGTGACTTCGCTCTTCGACGAGGGCACCGTCACTTTCTGGGGGATGTAGCCCAGATAGGTGGCGTTCAGGACGACTTCGCCGGCGGGAATGTCGAGCGTGAAGCTGCCGTTTTCGGAGGTCGTAGTACCCCGGGTCGTTCCGTCGACCAGAACGGCTACTCCCACGATCGGCTGTTGCTGGGCATCGAGGACTTTTCCCGATACCGTTCTATTCTGGGCGGCCAGGGCCAGGATACCTCCCGACACGGTCAGAACCAGAGACAGAACCGATAGTCTGAATACTTTCATAAGAAGTAAGGTTTGGTTAGTGAAAGGTTAGTTATGTATCATCTGAGTTTGTAGGCATCCGTCGAGAAGGCTTTCGGGCGCTGCATCTCCTCGGTCCACGTGTGCCCGAATTCGTCCTTGACGGTGATCGTCAGGTCGACGTCGGCGTCGTCGGCCTTCACCTTGAAGAAGTTGGTGGCCGATTCCGTGACGAACGAGGGCGTGGAGGTGATGCCGGAATTGTTGAAGCGCGGCACGGAGAGCGCTGCGATATGGAGCGGATCGTATGCCCATACCGGCGTGTATTCGAGCGTCTTGCCCCGCTCGTCGACGACGCTCAGCTCCCAGTTGCTGTTCCAGTTCCAGATCTTGATGAGCACTTCGTTGTCCGAGTTTTCGGGGTAGGCGTTGACGTATTTCTTGTAGGCGAGCTGGATCAGTACGTTCGAGGGAATGTTGGGGACGTCGTCCATCGAGAACGATACGTTGTTCAGGTCGTAGCTGCGGAACTGGTACTCCTCGGGCCAGCCGGTGGATTTGTAGAGCCATGCGAAATCGGTTCCGTCTATATCCCAGATCGCGTAGCCGCCCGGGGCGCCGTCGATGCTGACGTGGACGCCGGGAGTCAGGTTGCCCGACCACCACCACGATGCGCAGATCGCGCCGGAGTTGTGTTCGTGGATATCGCGTCCCTTCACCACGTCGTCGTCGGGGGTGATGTTGTAGACCTTGTGCGTGTGTCCCGTCACGAAATGGACTTCGTAGCCGTCCAGCGCCGCGAGCAGCGCCTCGGTGTTGGCCGAGTCGTGGTCGAAGGCGAAGCCCGTGCTCGTGGGCTTGTATATTTGCGCATGCATGGCCACGATCAGAGGCGTCGACTTGTCGACGTACGCCAGATCCTTGGCGAGCCACTTCAATTGTTCGTTGGAGAGCTTCTTGACGTAGTTGCGCGAGTCGGTTCCGTCGTATGCGCTGCAATCGATATTGTCCATGACGACGTAGTGCACCTGACCGATGTTGAACGAGTAGAAGGTCGGGCCGATGCAGTCCACGTACTTGACGGCCGCGTCGTAGTCGGACGTGGTCATGAAGTCGTTGTCGTGGTTGCCCATGGTGTGGTAGATTTGCAGGTTCTTGACCTGGCGGTTGATCGTCTCCCGGTACTGGGGCAGCGCATAGTTGTTTTTGTACCAGTAGAGGTCCCACGTCATGTCGCCCAGCGTGAGGGCGTACATCTTCTGGCCGCTGTGCTGGGCCATGTAGGCGTTCAGATCGGTGGTGAACTGGGTGAATTGGGCGGCGTCGTTGGTGCGGTTGGCCAGGTGCATGTCGCCCAGCAGGAAGAGCTTGTAGCGATCCTGTCCGTCGACCTTCGTGAGTTTGAAGTCCTTCTGTTCCACGACGTCGGCTGCTCCTTTCAGCGTTTGGTAGAACTGCGGGAACACGCCCTCCGCCGCTACTTCGTAGCCGCTGGGGACGGAGATGAAGACATAGCCCCACTTCTTGGCCGATTTGAGTTCGTAGATGCCCTTGTCGTCGGTGACGGTCACTTCGGTGCCGTCGGATACCACGACGTTCGCGACGGGACCTTCCTCCGAAGATACCAGACCGAAGACCGTGGTGCCGGCGCTCGGTTCAAAGTCGATCTTGTCGACGATGTTGATGTAGATTTTGCCGATCGATTTCTTGCGTGCGTCCCGTTTGAGGTAGGCTGTGTAGGAACCGGATTCGCACTCGTCGGCTAAGCGGACGGTAAAACTCTCAGAAGATGTTCTGAGGATGGGGCAAAGGTAGGAAATTCCCCCCCCCTCCAAGAGGAACGAATCGGTAGTCAGCGGGGATTTCCCCTCCTTTACCGTGAAGGTCAGTTCTCCGCCTTTGGCGACGTCGACCGTTGCAGGCAGTTCGAACCGCACGTCGAAGTCGTCCGTCGGGGCGTCGTCGGTGTTCGAGTCGCCGCAGGCGATCAGGAACGGGACGATGGCGAAGATCCATACTAAGTACTTGATCGTGTCTTTCATTTTGAAACTTTGTTTTTCGGTTGATGGATGATTACATGGAATATTAGCGGTTAATTATTCTGATAATTAGTGTTTTGCTCGATATTATCTGTCTTTCCTGTTTTGGTTTCGTATTGAAACTGTTTTACGAAATTAAAATTATTTGTTTGAAAAAACAAATTTGCGGGATATTTTTAGTATTTATTATTTTTTAATATCTCGTTCGCGGATTCCCGAACCGTTCGGAAATGCAGAATATGGCAGGGGATGATTGTCGGTTAGCCGATTATGCGGCGACTGTGCGGAGGCCGGCAGGGAAGGGGAGGGGAAACGATATTAAAATATTTAAGTATATCTCCCTTTTCTGGGCCTGATCCGGTGGGAACGGCGCTCCGGTATGGTTGCCGGTGCTTTTTCATCTCCTGTCGATTCGATCGGATTCGGATTCGAATCGAAAGCCGCAGACGGGGATTCAGCCTGTTTCTGCGATGTCGCCGGCTGTACGGAAGGATTTATCCCGTCGGAAAATTTGAGAAAACGGACGATATTTTTTATATTTGTGGTGAACAAGTACGGATACAACCTGTTCAGTCGTAAATATATAACATTCGGTCTAAAAGAGTGGATTCCCGAATATGACTGTCGAGAAACTGGACGGAACCTCCCCGCGTCTCTATGCGCTCGTCGCACCTTTGGTCATGCGGCGCAGCGTGTTGCGCCAGAACAACAACTATCCGTTCTGGACGTCGCGTTCGCACACGTGGTTCGTCGCCTGGGAGGGGGAGATCGTCTTCGGATTCGTGCCGGTGGAGATTACCGACGGCGGAATCGCCAAAATCAACAACTACTACGTGTCGGGCGACGATCCGCGGCTGATCGCCCGTTTTTTGCAGGAGATCGTGCGCTGCTACCACCGCGACTATACGATCCGTTCCGTTACGCTGACCCGCCATGCGGAGGTGTTCCGGGCCGAAGGGTTCGTGCCTGTGCGGGAGTGGAAGGAGTACGTGGCCATGGAATACGGGAAAAACCGCCGGTCATGAACGTCTACGAGCGGACACAACGGCGGCTGAAAACCGTTTTCGAGGCCTTCGACAACGTCTACGTCTCCTTCTCCGGAGGCAAGGACAGCGGCGTGCTGCTCAATCTCTGCATCGACTACATCCGGCGGTACGGGTTGAAACGCCGCATCGGCGTATTTCACATGGATTACGAGATCCAGTACCGCGACACGCTCTCTTACGTGGACCGGATGCTGGCGTCGAATCCCGACATCCTCGACGTCTATCGGGTCTGCGTCCCGTTCAAGGTGCCCACCTGCGCCTCCATGTTCCAGCGTTACTGGCGCCCGTGGGAGGAGGGCAAGCGGGAGTTGTGGGTTCGCGCGATGCCGGCCGGAAGTTACACGCGCGGCAGTTTCCCTTTTTTCAGCGAGGAGATGTGGGACTACGAGTTCCAGAACCGGTTCGCCGAGTGGCTGCACCGGCGGTGCGGCGCGACGCGCACCTGCTGCCTGATCGGCATTCGCACGCAGGAGAGTTT
>OGPU01002201.1_pt1 | contig 14372 bp, 16 predicted proteins | sample 1552991 | NCBI WGS metagenome assembly OGPU01 (sample SAMEA2580296, study PRJEB22360) | human gut metagenome | biome: human gut; feature: human-associated habitat; material: faeces | place: Denmark | collected 2008/2010 | reverse complement strand
GGCACGGTCTTTGATGGAGCCGCCAGGGTTGCGGGATTCGACTTTGACCAGAATCTCCGCGTCAAGACCTGCGGTCAGTTTGGCGAGCCGTATCAGCGGCGTTTTTCCGATGCTCTGCAACAGATCCATAACGTTTCCTTTGCTCCGAGAGCAGGTTACAGGACGGAATGATATATTTTTTCCAATTCGACACATCGCGCTTCGACGGAGTAGCTTTGCCCTCTGCGGGCGCTGTTCGCTCCCCACAGTTTCCGGCGCTCAGGATCAGAGGCCATTTCCTGTAAGGCCCGCGTTAAGGCTTCCGTATCATCCGGCGGAACCAGCAGCCCATTATTTTGAGCTATTTCAGGAACTCCGCCCACTGTCGCCGCCACTATGGGCAACCCCATGCGGATGGCTTCGAGAAGCGTATTGGGAGCCGAGTCCATATTCTTTGAAGGGAAGACAAATGCATCGGCTAGTTGGAGGTAATCGCTGACGCGTTCGGTCTGCCCTATGAGACGGACTTTTTCTCGGATTCCCAGCGTATCGCAGAGAGGAAGCCAGAGATCGGGGTTGGCTCCCACCATGACCAGATACGCGTCAAGGCAAGCGGAGGAAAAAGCCTTCAGAAGCGGTTCTATCCCCTTGGCAGGATTATTGTTTCCCACATAGGTAAAGATAAGGGCTTGCTCGGGGATGTCCAGTTCCTGTTTTACGGCGGAGGCGGGGCGCGTGGGAATCACGCGATCATCGGGAATGCCGTTTGGGATGACGTGGATTTTGTGCTTGGGGCAACACCAGCTGATTGCCCGGGCACAGGCTTCCGAATTGGGAAGGAAGGCCTTCATCGAAGGAGAAAGGTAGGGGAGGGGATTACCCGGGCGGTATATGACGCCGCGATGTGCGACACAGGCCAGCTTCCGGTTCCGCCAAAACAGGCCCCACCATGCAACGCGTTTTACAGCCTTATTGTGAAAGGCGTGAACGATGGTCGGCGTATCCGGCGAGGGAAAGAGGCTTTCCACATAGGTACGGTGTTGCGCCGGAGCTTCCGGCAACATATGCCAGAGGGGATTGGATGCCGCATTGGGCAATTCCCAGAGCGTCGAATCATGGGGGAGACAGAGCGCCACATCATGGCCCCGTTCGCTCAACCCCTGGGCTTGATAGACTGCTTGGCGTGTACCGCCGCTGCGGTTGCTGGACGAGGTAATGATGATTACGCGCATGACGTCCTCTCTTTCGGAGCGCTGTGTGTGAAAACGCGTTTGCTCAGATAAGATGGCGAAAGATATCGGTATAGGTGTTCCGCATGAGCAGGGCCAGCTTGAGCCGCTGTGCCGCAGTGTCTCCAGGCTTGCGCCGGAAGAGGGAAACGATATGCCCGCTTACGGTCGTAAAGTCCGTATCGCCGCGCTCCCCGAATTTGTCGATATACGATCGCACGAGGAGATCAAAGGCGTTGGCCTGTTCCCGTTCTTTATTGGTATGTGCCTGTTCGTATAGCCCAAGCATGAAACGTTCGAAGAGGAACTCGCCATCGGAGGGGAATGAGCGTTTCAGCCCAAGACGCCAGAGGCCGATACCCATGGCGCGCAGTTCCCGGATGGCCCGTTTTCTCTGGCGAAAATGCAGTTTCCGTATGCCCAGGAGCTCGAGCTCCTGGGCAAAATCCATACTTTCCAGTATGGCGGAGAAGTTTCCCAGCACCTCTTCCGTCATATCGGGCAGAGAGCCTTGAGAGACTGTTGACACAATCCGCTCCGGAATCAGTCGGAAGGTTTGTCGGAAGAACGTTTGCGCCCCTTAAAGCCGCGGCCGCCTTCGCGCTTGCCTTCCTTGGAGAATGGCTGGCCTTCGCGTCGGCCGCCTTCTCGGCGAGGACCGTTTTCCCCCGCGCCGCCCGCCGCCGGTATGGGGCTTGGGGGGCCGCGCTGCACCCTCCGATTCCTTACGCGGCGTACCCGCCGGAAGGAATGCCGTGGGGTTGAGGCTCTTCTGGTAACAATCATCGAGAAGCAGCGTCAGCAAATGCCGTTGTTCCGGATCTTCCGCGATGCTTTGCACCAGCGGCTCAAAACGCTTCATGCGTTCACGTTCCAGCCCGTTGAGCTGCCGGAAACGGGCTTCGAGAAGGGCCGTAACCCGCATACCGACCGCATGGGCGACTTCTTCGTCCGTAGGGGCCATGTGTTGGGTGAGCGGTACCTTGAAATACTTGGCGATCCGCTGGAGTTCCATTTTTTCCATGATGTCGACGAGGGAAATGACCACACCGGCGGCTCCGGCGCGCCCGGTGCGTCCTGCCCTGTGGATGTAGGATTCCCTGTCGTCCGGCGGCTCGTAGAGGAACACATGGGAGAGTTCGGGAATGTCAATGCCGCGTGCGGCCACGTCCGTGGCGACGAGGAACCGGATGGTGCCTTTGCGCAGCCGGGAAAGGACATCTTCGCGGCGGCTCTGGGACAGGTCGGCGGACAACTCGTCGGCGTTGAATCCAAAGCCTTGCAATACGGCGGTCACGAAGTGCACCGTAGCCTTGGTATTGCAGAAAATGATGGCGGAGGCCGGGTTTTCGACTTCCAGAATCTTGATCAGCGTGCGATCCTTTTCCATGCTCTTGCATTCGCAATAGAGATGCTGGACTTCCGCCACATGGATCTGCGTCGTGGACAGGGAGAGCATCTGGGGATCAGTCAGGAATTCTCCCGCCAGCTTGAGCACATGGGGCGGATAGGTAGCCGAGAACAGCATCGCATGGATGGACGTTTCGGGCAGGTACCGCTGTATTTCTTTCATATCCGGATAGAAGCCGATGGAAAGCATCCGGTCGGCTTCGTCAAAAATCAGAGCGGAAATATGATCAAGGTTGAGCGTGCGCCGCAGGAGATGGTCAAGCACACGGCCTGGCGTCCCCACAACAACGCTGACTCCCTGACGGAGTGCCTCCATCTGCTTGCCGTAGCCGACTCCGCCATAGACGGCGGCCACGGTAAAGCCGCTCCCTTTGAAAAGCGTTTTGGCTTCCTGTTCCACCTGAACGGCAAGCTCGCGGGTCGGAACGAGAATGAGCGCCTGTACGGCGGGCATGGCCGGGTTCAGGCGGGCCATGAGCGGAAGCAGGTAGGTTCCCGTCTTACCGCTGCCCGTACGGGACTGGACCATGAGATCCCTTCCTTCGAGCAGATAGGGGAGAGCGCGGGACTGCACGGGCATAAGGTTGTTCCACCCGGCCTTGGCGCAGGCTGTCTGAAGCAATTGAGGCAGATCGGCGAGGGAGACTTCCGGGAGGGCGTTTTCGGGCTCGTCGACGGAGATGATTTCAGAAGACGTCTGGATGGTGTTGGAGGGGTGAGACTTGGCTTTGGCCTTCTGGGCAGCCGGGGTGGCCTTGGCCTCTTGCATTTGTTCGGTCATGTGATGTCCAAAAGTGAAAAGGTGAAACGAGAACTCCGGGCTCCGGGAACGTCCCTATTTGATAGGTATCGGAAAGTCGAATCGACATAGCACGATGGTTGCCCGGTACGGAGCGGAAATTTTCTCAAACAAAAAACGGCAAAGGCGTTACGAAGGATTGTCTCGTACGGTCTCCGGCAAGCAGAGCCGACGGCATGTTGGGCAGCCAGTCGAAAAAAGAAAAAGCCAAACCTCAGCAACGCAAGCGAAGAATGATAACAGACCTGCCACACAAGGCAAGCTCTGAGAGAGGCCGTTTCGTGGGTATTTTCGGGAGAGCAGAGCCCATGAAGGATCTCGTTCCTATGATAACACCTCTTCTAAGGGCTTGTTCCAGCGCAATGAAGCATATTCACCCTCAACCCATTGGATGGATGAGGGCTGAATGCCGAGTTTCTCCCAGCGGGGAAGCAGGCTCCCCTTATGGCCAGAGAAAAAGCCTTGGCAATATTGGGGGAAGAAGAGTTCATCCGGCGGCAGGAAGCCGTGCAAAGCGAAATACGAACGGACCGTTTCGAACAGCGCTTCACTTTGGATGATATTGCCGAGTGCCGGGTGGCGGGGCCCCGCCAATACGGATTCATCCAGTTCACGCTCCGGGGCGAGGCTCAACCGGATGACGGGGATTCTCCGTGCCCATGCAGAGGCAAGGGCTTTCCCGAGGGTGGTTATGGTCGTGTCCAGTTCCCAGGGAGCATATTGGCCCATCCTCCACCGTTCCGCCAGCGGCGTACCGTCCACGACGAGACAGGGATAAAAACGCAAACAGGAAGGAGAAAACGCAAGGGCCTCTTCCACATCTTCAGAGAAGCGTTGCGGGGTGGAGCCGGGCATACCGGGGAGTAGCTGGATTCCGAGTTTGAGGCCGCTTTCCTTGATCAAACGGCAGCCTTCCCGTGCCCTATCGCCATTGTAGCCGCGTTGCACGTCCAACAGCGCTTCGGTATGGAATGACTGTATTCCCAGCTCAACAAGATCCAGTCCCGCATGGCGCAATGCCTGCAACCGATCCGGGCGGAGCGCATCAGGGCGCGTCGAACACCGGACCCGGCATACGATGCCTTTTTCTTTGGCTTGCATGGCCAACGCCAGACATTCCATCTGGAGGCGTTCAGGGAGAGCGGTGAACGTACCGCCGTAGAAGGCCAATTCGATGGGACGAGAGGCCGTCCGCTCCATGTGATGCGTCTCTAACTCGGACAAAAGATTGGCAAGAGCTTGTGGGTATGGTAGGCAATCAGAAGGTCGCGTGTGCCCCGTCTGCTTGTCTTGAGCGCAAAAGAGGCAACGATGTGGGCAGCCTGCAAAAGGCAAAAAGAAAGGGACGATGGCGGGACGCTGTCGCGGGGCTGATGCGCCGGGGTTGCCGACCGGAAAAAGGCACTCGCGCGCATGGCGTCCCGTGGAAGAGTTTTTTTTCATACCTGTTGATTTGTTTGGTATTAGACGATAAGTGTTGGTATACCTTGGCGCTTATCGATTTGTACACAGTGTTTTGTTCAGAGACTATTCCACAGTTCACCGTGGAGGTCGAGCCCGAGGTAAGAAAAAGGAGCCGCTATGCCTGCATCACAACATGAAGATTGTATTTTTTGTAAAATTGCACGTGGGGATATCCCTTGCACATCCGTCTTTGAATCCGAAGAGCTGATAGCTTTTCTGGATATCAGCCCCGTCAACAAAGGACATACTCTGCTTGTTCCTAAGGCGCATATGGAAACGCTGTTCGATATGCCCGCTGGTATAGGCGAAACGTTATTTGCTGCTATGAAGCAGGTGGGCTCTGCCGTTATGAAGGCGACGGGTGCGGAAGGTCTGAATGTCGTTCAGAATAACTATTCCGCTGCGGGGCAGCAAGTTCCGCACGTGCACTGGCATCTCATTCCCCGTTTTGCTGATGACGGTTATACGGCGTGGCCGCAGGGAGCATATCAAGATATGCAGGAGATGGCGGCCCTTGCTGACGCCATCCGGGAAAAACTATAACCGACGATTTCAAGGATGAGCAGAAAAGGGTCATATTCTCCCGCTGTAGGCGTGCAATCTTCTTGAACTATAGATAAATAGAGAGTATACTTAGGGACAGGCAAACCTCGTTTCGAGTGATAGTGCGTCTTTGGGGGAAGATGTGTCCGAAAAGGAGCGAGAAAAGTGGTTTTGCCTGTTTTTCTTTACAAAAAAACTGTGTAGGGGCCCGATAGGAGCGACGACGGACTGCACAGGGCGTTGAGAAAAGCATATTTGGGAGTCGGCAACAACGAAGAGTCTCCAGTTCTCCTCAAGAGAGGCCTTTCGTCAAAGGGCATTGCGACGGAATGTCTCGCGGAGGAAACGATACTTGTGGAATGCTCTGGATGCTCGAACATTTTGGGAAGTATGGAGGAACTATGAACAGAGCACTGACCAAAGCGGATATTGTAGAAGCCATTTATGAGAAGACCGACAGAAATCGCGCTGATGTGAAGAACACGGTGGAAATTCTGCTTGGTCTGATGAAGCAGGCCATCAAGAAGGATGATGCCCTCTTGGTGAGCGGATTCGGGAAATTCGAGGCTTACGACAAGGAAGCGCGCAAGGGCCGCAATCCTCAAACGGATGAAACCATTACGCTCCCTCCCCGCAAGGTGGTCGTGTTCCGTCTGTCTCGCAAGTTCCGTGCGGAATTGAACGGCGAGGAAGTTGAAGCCTAGCCCCTTTTAACGTTGAAAGATATGTGTGGAGAAGGGAGGGAAAAGTTTTGAAAAAAGCTTTCCCTCCCTTCTCTCGCTCTGCCTGTGCTGAGTACGTCCTTCCCCTTCAAAGGCTTTTGTGCCTGTCCCATCGCTTCCGCATTTCCCGCTTCCCGGCACAGACTGCTTTGGAGGAATACAATGAAGCGTCCTCTCATGCATCATGAGCGGGCGCTTTTGTTATGGGTATGGGCGGTTCAGCTTCGGATCCAGCCCTGTACGATTGGGGCATTGAGAAGCTGTTCGGCAATCAGCATGTTTCCCGTTTTTCCCGGATGGAGCCCGTCATCCAGATCGGCGACGTATACGGCGGGGAGCCCTTTGAGAAGATCAAGATAGGCGACACCGAGATCGAGGCAGAGCCCGGCATAGGTTTCGTTCAATTTGTTCAGCCGTTCCAGGTGATCCGGGTTTTTCACCGGGGGAGGCCCCATCATGAGGACCGGCGCTTCCATCTGCGCTTCGGAAAGAATGGCTTGGGCGTTTTGGGGGCTTTCCTGCATAGGGACAGCGACATTGCCGTTGGGAGCCGCCATGTCTACGGTGCCGAAACAGAAAATCAAATAGGGCACGGTGGCGTCATTGACACGGGAGCGGTATTCGGAAGCCCAGCGTTCTCGGATTTGAAGGCTCGAATGTTTGCGGACGCCCAGATTGTAGAAGGTGGAAGGCGGGACGGGAAGGCCGGCGCGCTGGGACGCCAATCCGGCGAATCTTCCGATCCAGCCTCCGGCAAGGGTATCGTTGACCCCCAGAGTAATGGAGTCGCCAAAAAAGAAAAATGTTTTCACAGTCCTCTCCTTGTTTCAGCAAACCAGTCTGCATGATTCCTGTGTTTCCTGCCGCAGCAATGCCTCTATCCTTTCTCCGCCACATGCAGGCAGACAATGCCCGAACACAACGGAATATGGTAAATCCGTTTGAAACCCGCCGCGCGCATTTCATCGCTCAAGGCATCCGCCGAGGGGAATTCGATGATGCTCCTGGCGAGGTAGGCATAGGCACCGGGATCTCCGGAAAGTCTGCCGACGACAGGCAATATCCTTTTCAGATAGAAATTGTAGATGCCGAGCCAGATACGCGTCTTTCCCGTCCCAAATTCCAGGATACAGGCCCGGCCTCTGGGCTTGAGGACTCGCGCCATCTCCGCGAAGGAGGCTGAGCGGGGGGCAATGTTGCGGATGCCGAAAGCCATGGTGAGGCCGTCCATACACGCGTCGGGGAGAGGCAGGGCTCGTGCGTCGGCCCCGACGGAAAGAACGAAGTCTTTGTCTTCTCCCGAAAGCTTCTTTTGCCCGTGCACCAGCATGGGAGGGCAAAAGTCCATTGCCAGCACCTGTGCGGCGGGGGGGCGCTTGCGCACCGCTAATGTAACATCCAACGTACCCGCAGCAAGATCGAGAACCCGCTTTCCTTCCGCCTGCCCGGGAAGTACGGCATCGGCAAGGCATTTTCGCCAGCCTTGGTCCAAACCCAGGCTTAAGAGCCTGTTCAGCGGATCATACCATTTGACGATACGGGCGAAGAGCCCAGAAACTTTTGCCGCGTGTGCGTCGGTCGCCGTTCCGGTTTTTTCTTCAAGTAGTTCTTGAGAGTTTTCAGCGTTCACTGGTGTCATCCTGTGTCGCGTTGTCTTCCAGCGTATCGAGAACAATCTTGTAGATGGCGGGGAAATGTTCCGCAAAGTTGCTCGGAGAAATACGCTGGGTTTCGATGAATTTGACGATGATTTCTTTCGTAACCTGCAACGCTTCTTTATTTTCTTTACCCATGAGTACCCCTCACGGTTCAGTGTCGGAAAACCCGTCCGTTGGGGAATGGCCTTGACCACAATGGACAAAACCGGACGGGGAAAACAGGAAGAAACAGGCCATGCTCCTCCCCGTTTTTTTCATACATATCACGTAAGCGTATTCCGGTCGAGCGGTGTAGCCTCCACCAGATCGGCAAAAGTCCGCATATGGCATAGGGCCGTATCAATAGTGTTGGTTTCTACCGCAACTGAGCCTGATCAAAGGAAGAGGCGTCTTCCTTTTTGGGAAGACGCCTCAATACCAAAGATGTTGCGGTGAACTATTCGAAGGTTTCCGTGCCGGTGTTCAGCTCACTGACATCCTCATTCTCCGCGAAAGGCTCCGTATTCAGATCCCCTTCACGCTTGGAAACGAGCAGGGCACCCGTGGCATCGCCGAGGACGTTGATGGAGGTGCGGATCATATCGAGCACACGGTCGATGCCAGCGATCAGGGCCAACGCTTCCAGCGGGATGCTGATCTGTGTGAAGACGAGGCTGACCATGATAAGGCCAGCCCCGGGGACGCCGGCTGTGCCGATCGAGGCGAGAAGCCCCATGAGCATGACGGTAAGCTGGTCGCTCAAGGTCAGCGGGATGCCATACACTTCGGCGGCGAAAACAGCCGCGACGCCCATATAAATGGCGGTGCCGTCCATATTGATGGTATTGCCGAGCGGGATGGAGAAGCTGGCAACGCCCTTGGAGGCCCCGAGGCGGCGTACGGATTGCAAGTTGGTGGGAAGGGCCGCCGCGCTGGAGCACGTCGTAAAGGCGATGAGCCACGGTTCGAAAACGCCGCGGAAGAACGTGGGAAGCGGGATACGGACCACATATTTGACCAGCGGGCTGTAACAGATGATGACGTGCAGGACGGACGCGATGGCCGAGACGAGGATGAGCTTGCCGAGAGGCAGGAGCACCTTGAGGCCATGCTGGCTGACGGTGTAGGAAATGAGGCCGAACACGCCGATGGGGGCATACATCATGACCATGTTGGTCATGCGGATCATCACGTCGCCGATGAGTTCAAAAATACGGAGCAGCGGTTTGCCCGTTTCGCCGAGGGAGCTCAGGGCAAAGCCGAAAATAACGGCAAAGAAGATGACCTGCAGCATGTTGCCCTTGGCGAGGGCATCTATGGGATTCATAGGCACGATGTTGAGCAGGGTCTGGATCAGGCTGGGCGGCGTGATCTGCTTTGCCTCCAGGCCTTTCGTGGAAAGATCCAGCCCAATGCCGGGCTGCATGATGTTGGCGAGGAACAAACCGATGGCCACGGCCACGCCCGTGGTGAGGAAGTAGTAGACGAGCGTTTTGGTGGCGACGCGCCCCAGTTTGCTCAGGTCATGGATGCCCGCGGCCCCCGCAATAATCGTGGCAAGGACCAGAGGCACGACTACCATGCGGATCAGGGTGATGAAAAGCTGCCCGAACGGGCGCAGGTAGGCGGCGGTAAACTCGGCGGAAGTCATGCTCCCGACGATGACGCCAAGGACAAGCCCGATGACCATCTGCACCGGAAGGCTCATTTTGGAATGTTTCTTTGACATAATCTCCTCCCCTCATACGATTGATGTAGTCAAAACGGCTGCCTGCAAAGGGGCAACCAAGGTACGGCTCTACGGTCATAGACAATTGTGGCGCAAAGGACAAGAACTAATTGTTTTTCTATTTATTAAATAAAGTAACTAGGTTGAAAGATTGTAAATCGGTATTCCATACACAATATGCCGCGCACGGAGAGGTGATCTGACCAAAAGGGAAAAGGGGCTCGTCCGGCAGGGTTGACAAGTGCACGCAAACAGGCTCAAAAAAGAACCATGCAAAGAGAAGCCTTCACCCGGTGCGTTCCCGGATGGTCTCGGTGCTTCTTCAAGCTTTCATCCGAACGGAGACGATATGAGCACAGGACAGATGGACAATAAGACCTATGACGTCATTTTTGTCGCTCGCAAGAATGCGGAAAACAAGAATGCGGGAATGATTGCGGAAAATGTGGACAAGGCAACCGCCATTCGCTTCGCCCAAAGATATTGCCACCGTAACGAAGATAACGAAGGCGTGATGATTGCCTATCACGGAACGACGGTTCAGCCGGAAGGCTCGGAATGGTGGTTCCACTAGGACCTGCTGCTTCGCAGAAAGAAACAAAGACAGCCCGGAATCCTTTCGGGCTGTCTTTGTTTTGCCGTGCGTATGCTGCGGGCGTTGAGGCGGCGGATGGAGTTATTTCAACGCGGCCTGCGCAATGGCGGGGACACTTTCAACCAGCAGCGTCGTCACCTTTTCGGCGTTTTGCTTGAAGACGAGAGAGACTTCCTCCCAGCTTACCGGGGCTTCGTCCTCCTTCCAGCAGTCGTAGTCCGTGGACATCGCCACGGCGGCATAAGGGATGCCCGTTTCATTGGCAAGCGCCGTTTCCGTGGAAACGGACATGTTGATGACATCGGCCCCCCACATCCGGAACATGCGGGATTCCGCCTTGGTGGAGAAGCGGGGGCCTTCGATGGTGACGACGGTTCCGGTGGGATGGAAAGGGAAATCGTTTTTGCGGCAGCCATCGATCAGGATTTGGCGAAGAGTGGCGTCGAACGGTTCGGCCATGGGCGCATGGACGGGCTGGCCCGGCTTGAAATAATCGTGGAACGTCATTTTCCGCTGTTTGGTGAAGTCGATGAACTGATCGAGGATGACGAGATCGCCGCGCCGGATTTCCTTCCGGAGGGAACCGGTCGCCGTCGTTGCGAGGATGTGCGTGCATCCGGCATCTTTGAGGGCTTGGATGTTAGCCCGGTAATTGACTGAAGAGGGCGCAATCGTATGGCTGCGCCCATGACGCGCCAATACGGCCACGGGAATGCCCGCGATTTCGCCTTCCCGGAGCGGCGAGGACGGCTCGCCCCATACCGTGCCGGTAAACGTGTCCCGCGCGTTGGTAAAAATGTTGAGGTTATCGAGGCCGCTGCCGCCGATGATGCCTATTTTGATGCCCATGATCAGTCCTTTGTCATGTTCAGGGAAAGAATGAGGTTGAGGGTGGAGGCGATGCTTTCACCGTACGCGAAAACACCTTCGTTATGCCCGGCCGTTACAAAGATTCCTTCGGAAGGAGAAAGCTCTTCCGTGATCAAGCGTGCCACTTCATGGGAAAGGGCAGGGGTTCCGTAGGCGACGGATTCCGGAGTCCGGGGGAAGCCTTCCGCCAGCAGGGACGTAAAGAGGAATGGGCTGTGGATGTGGATGACGCAGCGCGCTTTGTTGGCCGCGCCATAAACGGCCCCGTGCGTCATGGACTCCGAAGAGGCTTGGACGGGGCCGAAGGATGCCACGGTATTTTCGAGGGGGTCAAACGCGCGGACGAGGCTGTAACCTTGTTTTCCCAGAAGGCGGCTGGAGCCCGTTCCGCTCCCGCTGATGAGGAACAGGTTTCCCGCCAGCCGTAAAGAGATGTTCCCGTAACCGATGCCGGAAGGGTAAACGCCGATGAGCCCCGCGTCATGAAGCGTCGTGCGCGCCGCATCCAGTTCGGGAAAAAGCGTCAGCGCATCAAGCGCCGTTTCGCGTATTCCAGCGGGCAAGGTACGGAGGGACGTCTCGACGTCTCCCCTTGTATGGCTCGCTTGGTACTTGACGACGCCGTCAATCGGCTCAGCTGTCATGGCGTGCCGTTCCTGCGGATTCGGGATACAGGGAGTCGATGCCTTCTTGAGTAGCCTGACAGACGCCGCGTTCGGAAATGAGCCCTGTGATGAGCCTATTCGGGGTGACGTCGAACGCCCAGTTTCGGGCGGGGGTTTCGTCCGGACAAATCTGGACGTCAAGCACGCTGCCGTCGGGCGTTTTCCCACTCATGATGCGGACTTCCGCAGCTCCGCGTTCTTCAATGGGGATTTCCGCCACGCCGTCATCAAGGGAAAAGTCGAACGTCGAGGAGGGGAGCGCCACATAAAAAGGAACGCCGTTGTCGTGCGCCGCCAGTGCCTTGAGATAGGTACCGATCTTGTTGGCAGCGTCGCCCCTGCGGGTAACCCGGTCCGCGCCGACGATGACGATGTCTTTGTCTATCTCGGCGTGCTCTTTCAGCTCCTGCGGTATGACCACCCTGCCCGCCCGCATTGTCCGCGATCAGCGCGTGGGGCACGCCGTGCCGGGAGAGCTCCCACGCCGTGAGGCTTGCACCTTGGTTCCGGGGACGGGTTTCGTCGACCCACACATGCACGGGAAGCCCCGCGTTGTGCGCCGCGTACACGGGAGACAAGGCCGACCCGTAGTCCACGAAGGCCAGCCAGCCCGCGTTGCAATGCGTCAGGATGTTGACGGGGGCTCCGTTCGCTTTCTTCGCCGCCAGCGCTTCGAGCAGCGTTTTTCCGTGTTCGCCGATGCGCTTGCACGCCTCGGCGTCTTCGTCGGCGATGGCTTGGGCTGTAACTTTGGCGATATGCCGCTTTTCTTCCGGGGAACTTCCCCGCGTCATGGCGGCGAGCTGGCGGTCAACGGCCCATGCCAGATTGGAGGCCGTGGGGCGGGTTCGCTTCAAGGCGGTTGCGGCGTCGGACATGAACGTGTCGAAAGCTTCAGTGTCCTTCGCGGGAGCTTCGCAGGCGGCAAGCCACATGCCGTATCCGGCTGTTGCGCCGATGAGCCCCGCACCTCGGACGAGCATGTTCCGGATGGCGTCACAAAGCGCACTGAACGACGTGATCGTCGCTGTCTCGAAACGATGGGGCAACACATGCTGGTCAATGACATGCAGGCGATCCGCCTCATCAAGCCAGATCGTCCGATACGCTTTCCCGTCTATGTTCACTTCCTTAGTCTCCCTATCGGATATTTTTATGTCTCATACCCGTAGGGTGGAAGGAATGTCCAGAGGCGGACAGTGCGGGGAAAGAGGGTTTTGTTGCGGCGGAGCGGTCAGTGTGGGGGACGGAAACTTCTTGGCACCAGAGCGGTGGCCGATCCGCCGTGTGCCCCGTTGGTGTTTGAGCAGGCATGGAAAAGAGCGGGAAGAGTTTTCCTCTCCCCGCTCTTTGGGGCAGCGTGCAGGACGCTCAGGCAGGCAAGGGAACATACCGCTCAAGCGAGATCTCAGGGTTCTGGAATACGGATTCGGGACACGCCGGACGGCCGGGGACGCCCCATGCCTGAAGCTGATGGAGCGCCATGTCCACCAACGTGTCCAGCCGCGACAGCAACAGGGGGCTCAGCGTGTTTCCATAGGTCATGTCCAGAGGCTGGGCTCCGATCAGCCGGATTTCCTCCGGGAGGCAGTCCTTCAGCTCCGCAAGGGCCAGCACTTCGGAAAAGCTGTTCTGGTGTAGGCTCATCTTGTGCGCGCTCAAATAGGCCGGGATACCTGTGCTGTCCTTCTCGACGATGGTCCCCGGCTGGAGCCCGAAGTCCACGCCGTCCAGCAACAGCAGGCGCGTGGCCCGCTCCACGAAGGCCAGCAAGGGGTGCCCCTGTGTTCCGGCATCCACTATTTCCACGTTGTCGGGAAAGGCATACCGCGAATAGAGCCGTTCCGCGACCCGGACGCCGAAGCCTTCATCCCCATAGAGGATATTGCCAAGCCCCAATACGACGATCCGTTCCATGATCAGCCTCCCTTTCCTGAGCGCAGCAGCCGGAATCCGCTGAACATGGTCGAGACGAGCGTGGATTTGCCCATGATTTCTTCACGGATGACCATATACAAGTGAATGATGATGAAGCACATGAGGAACAGCATACCCAAGCGGTGGTAGCTGTGCAGATCCCGCCCGCTGTCGCCGATCCAGTAAATGAAGTCCACCACCAGATGGAACGGCTGGAGGATGACCGAGTCGGACGATTGGACGTACATGCCGAAGCCCGTCAGGATCATGATGATGAGCAGGTTGATGCAGGTCATCATGCCGAGCTGGGCCAGCGGATTGTGTCCGATGTGTTCGCGCGGGGTCCTGTCGAGAAACAGGTACCAGCGGAAGTCCGACAGCAGGTCCAGCCACCAGCTTTTTCTCCAGAACGGAATGATGAAAACCTGTCTGGAGTATTTGTTGCCGAAGAACGCGAAGATGATGCGCCAGAGCAGGCCGATGGTGATGATGAATCCGGCGATGAAGTGGGCCATGCGGGGATAGCCCATGTAAAAGAGATAGGTCGGGTCGCCGTCCAGCGAATGCCACGGCTTGCCGATGATGTACCCCGTAGGGATAAGCACGAGAAACGAGAGCACCATGCTCCAGTGCCAGATGCGGATCGGCAGCTGGAAGACATAGATGGGTTTCCCTTCCTGAATAGGTTCGTTCATGGCGTTCTCCTTAGTCCATATGGACCGTCAGCAGTTCGCTGCCGTCCGGCCCCAAGACGTGCGTCGCACAGGCAAGGCAGGGATCGAAGCTGTGGAGCGTACGCCAGATTTCCAGCGG
>OGPU01002197.1_pt1 | contig 14398 bp, 15 predicted proteins | sample 1552991 | NCBI WGS metagenome assembly OGPU01 (sample SAMEA2580296, study PRJEB22360) | human gut metagenome | biome: human gut; feature: human-associated habitat; material: faeces | place: Denmark | collected 2008/2010 | reverse complement strand
AACAGGTTATATTAACAGATTTTTCATCACTCCAAATATTGTTTTCTACACCAAAGTTTCTTATAAGTATATGTGGAGATTTTTCTGTAACAATATATGGGATTAAAGGAAATAATGAAGCTATTAATTTGTTACAACAATTGACAACTCAAGAAGGATTATTTTTGAAACAAAATAATCCTTCCTAAAAATAATCGAAATCACTACTAAAATAAATACCAGTCATCAAAATTTTGAGTACTCATTCAAATAATTTTTAATGACTGGTATTTATTATATTATTTTTTCTCCTAATCTTCTTTTTATTTCACATATTTAGAAATTTTTCAACTAATTTCAATTTTTCAATCAAGATTTCTTTTTGATATACCGTAATTTTCCCAAGTAACATATCATTTAAAATATCAAAAATTTCATATCCAACTGCCTTTAGCTCCTTCTCTAATTCTAACAATTTCTCTTGATTATCTTTGGAATATATATGATATTTTCCATAGCATTGTTGTTGACCCATATATATTTTTTCTATGTATTCTTGTAATATTTTCTGTTCTTCTTTTGTCACATAGATGCTATTCTTACATTGCTTAATGTTATTTACAATTCTATTAATCTGATATTCACATTTTCTAATTTCTTTCGATAGTTGCGGTGTTGTATGATCTACAAGTACCTGACTCCTAATGTATCCCGATATATTTGCTCCATAGCCATGTTCTCTTGCTTCATTTTGCAGACATTCATACTGCCAGTTTGTAAAACGTACTGGTACAATTTTTTCTTTTTTTAGGCTTTTTCTTCTTTCTGGTTGATTTTCTACAAATGTCATCTTTGGTTTTTCATATGGTTGTTTTTCTTTCATTTCGTATTCTTCCTTTCGATTGCATATACATAGGTTCTGTTGTTTTCCCTTTCATAACTGCAGGTTACAAATGTATAAATTCTCACTTCTAACTTTTTACGAGAAATAATCTCACTTCGATTTTTAATCTCATCTTCCCATTCTTCCTTAGCTTCTTTAGATTTAAAGGCGATCGGTATCCTTTGAACCTTTCCGGCATATGCAGACACAATCGTAAGATCTATTGTTTTTTCTGGAAGATATAATCGAATCAAATCGTGCTTTTTAACAAATCTTTGATCTCGTAATTTCACCAAATCCGCAAACATCGTTCCATTCCTCATGTGATGTCCATAAATAATATTATTTTCTGATGTAAAATCCTTTTTACACTTTGCTTCCAAGAAAATGGCTCCTGAAGAATTTCTTTTCTTTAAAAATGTCCGATGTAAATATTCTTCATCATCACTTCCTTGTACAATAGGGTAATTAATTCTTGTTCCTGGAATTTTTATCCATGCAACAATATCTTTATTAAGTTTTTTCAGTTCTCCAAAATCTATATTTTTTTCTTTCTTTTGCAGCTGCTCATATTCGGTTTCTGCCTTCTTATATTCTTCTTTCTGGTTATAGATTTTCAATGCTGCATACACAACAACTGCAACACATAATATAAACAACACATTATATATCCATTTTTTCATTCCTGATTCCTTTCTTTTTCAGCTTTCCTCACATAGAAAAGCAATCTTTCCTTACGCATTTTGTAATACACACACTCTGCTTAGCAACATAACTGGCAAGATACGCATTTTGTAATACATTTAGAAGTTCCTTCCAAATGTATTACAAACGCCCTCTTGTCAGGGGAATCTTACGCCCCTGAAACCCCAATTTTAAGTAATCATTTATATCCTTATATTGTTCTGGATATTGATATTTACACACTTCAAATCCTCTTTGCTGATACTTTTTTATTAATTTTTCTGTTGCTTCTTGTCCTTTTTCATCATGATCTAAAGCAAATATAATTTCTTTGATCTGTGGATTTTCCTTCAAAAATGTTTCAAGTGGAAGATCTGCTAACATTCCAAGAGCCAGAAGATTTTCTTCACATGATTCCTTCATTTTATTTTGAATTTCAAAATAACTCATTAAATCAATCACTGCTTCTAATACAACTAGCTTTGTCGATTTTTCATTCCTTAAATTCACTCCATATGATTTATTATTTCCTTCCACATCACCACGAAATGCTTTTTTCCCATTCAATTCTAATGTTCCATGTACTCCTGCATACTGTATTTTTCCTTTCTTATCTCTTCCTAAAAACACTATGTTATGGTATTTTTCTTCTTCATACAGTAATTGTTTTCTAATAAAAAATTGAATGGTATCCGATGATAATTTTCTTTTCTTCATCAAGTACGCATATAATCTTTGAAACCTATCTGATCTCTTTGGAAGTTTCATCTCTCTTGATGATGTATTATCATAATCTTTCCTATAATTCTTTATTTCATCCTGTTGAAAAGAGATATCAATGTTCGCAACTTCTAAACATTCTTTTACCGCCTGCTGGAAACTGTAATTTGCAAATTCTATCAAAAAATCAATGCTGTTTCCATGTGTTCCATTTGAATATCTCCACCACAGATTTTTTCTGGTATTAATCATTAAAGAATCCATTTCTTCTAATGAAAAATATCTTCCTTTCTTGACCACTGTATATCCTACGGATTTTGCAATACGTTCTACGGGCACCTGCTTTGCCTGATCAATCTGTTCTTGCGTGAATCTCATCTTTATTTCTCCTCATTCTCTGTCTCTGCATCACTGACAATATTTTGATTGTATAATTTGGTAAGTTCTTCAATTCCTTTATTCAAATACCGATAATATGCGCTTCGACTGATATATAGCTTCTGACAAATCTGCAATGGTTTTTTTCTTTCAAAATACGTTTGTTCAATACATTGCACCTGCATACTTTTTAGTCGTATCATCATATTCTCTAAGATTTTTATCTGCAGTAATCGATTATCCATATACAAAATTTCTGTCTTCAGATTCCGAATTAAGATTTGATTTTTTATTCTTTCATTTTCTAAATCTTTTATCTCTCCTGTATGTCCTCCTGTATTCGTAGAAATTTTAGCTGATATATCCACTGACATTTCAATCAGTGATCGATCTTCTTTTAATATTTCTTGGAATTCCTTGATTCTCTTTGGATATTGTTTTTTGATAAAATTTGCTTCCTGCAGAAGCATCCGACATTGATTCGTTGTAATATGATTCAGCATTTTATCTTCTCCTTCCGTTTTTTTGCATAAAGAAAGCTGAACAGGTTTATTTGTTCAGCTTTCTACTCATTCTTTATGTAATTGTTATATTATTTTAAAAATTTTCTCTTAAATCATAATTCACTCTTGCTTGATAATAACTGTCCATTGTAATTGTTGAATTATAAAGAGCTGTTAATAAATACGCCTTGATATTTCCAATATTCGTCTGATTCTTCTGCATACTATCCAACACGTATTCAATATGCAATTGATTTATCTTACAAAATCGACTCTTAATAACTGCTATAGACTTTTCTGTGCCATTCACTCTTTCAAATGCTTCATCCGGCATCATGAATATTTCTGTCATTAGTTCTACTAACTCGTCCACTAACTCTATGCGATAAAATTTATTTTGTTCAAATGCTGTATACGATATCTGCTCCTTTACAATTTTCCTACAATGATTAATCTTATCCATCTCATCTTCTGATAAATCTACGTTTTTTGATAAGATAGATTGATTATTATCAGTTTTATTTATATTAGTCTTATTTGATTGTGATTTTGAGAACTCCAGAATATTGTTTTTCACAACTTCTGAATTGTGATTTTCATCATTCTTGAATTGTGATTTTGAAAATTCTTGATTTGTGATTTTCACAACTCTTGAATTTTGATTTTCACTATTCTTGAATTGTGCACCAGAAGCTATTGAATCCTTTTGTTCTATTATTTTCTCTTGATTTTTACCAAATTCTTGGCATTTTGATTCATAATCTAACGGATTTTCTGAATTTCTTTTCTCTGAATTGTGATTTTCACTATTCTTGAGTTGTGTTTCAGATACCACCTGATTTTCCATTTTCATCATTCCTGAATTGTGATTTTCACTATTCTGTACTTCTGATTCTGCATTTTCCTGATTTATGATTTTCACTATTCCTGAATTGTGATTTTCATCATTCAAGAACTTCTGTCTCTTATCCTGTAGTTCTTCAATTTCCACAATTCTTGACTGCCTCTGTTCTGTCTGTTGTTTTTCTCCCTCCTCATCTTTAATCATAAAATTCTTTACATAAATAACATTTGGTTTTCCTAAGCCTAATCTTTTCTTTTCGATCAATCCGATTCCTGTTTTAACATCTAACTCTTTTAGTAATCGCACCGCTTTTTGTGTTCCACAATTCATAAGATCACAAATATTATTGACTGTAAAAATAATATAGACTCTTTCTTCTTCATCCATCCAATGATTTTTTAGGCTTAAACTCATACGGTCTAACATTAGACCGTAGAGTACTTTTGCTTCACATGACAAATCTTGAAAAATAGTATCTGTAAACAGCATTTTAGGGATTCTGTAAAACGAATATTGCTCTGCTTCAACCCCTCGATAATAATCAAAAATTATATCATTCATTGTACAATTCCTTTCTTATGACTCCATTCTTCTAGTAATTCGTAAATAACAGATTCCATCTGCTCCTTCGTATATTCTTCTGGAAAATAATTTTTAATCCGCTTTGATGGTATCGTTACATTCACTCTTGTTTCATTTCTTTGAGCAAAAATTTCATAGAGAGTTTCTCTCTTTAGATTTCCAGCCTGACTTAATTCTTTAATCTTTGTTGCCAATTGTCTGTTCGGAAATATTACCAAATATTCGATTCCATCCAATACAATTTTCTGTTCTTCCTCTGGTAATCCTGCAAGTTGTTCTGCAGAAGCCACTTGTAACTCTCCATTATCTACATACTTTAATAATCCTGGAACTAATTTTGACAATCTGATATATCTTTGTACTGTTCTACTGCTGTCTCCTGCCATTTCACCTACCATATCTGCTGTATTTTTTCTTCCTTTGACTCCTTGATGTTTCAGAGCTTCATACTTCATAGCATATGCATGTGCCTTTTCGCTTGGTAGAATGTGTTCTCTTTGTATATTTGAATCTACCATAATGATGGTTGCTTCATCATCTGTATAGTTTCTTATGATTGCCGGTATTTTGGCCTTTCCTGCCAATTGACATGCATATTTTCTACGATGTCCAGATATGATTTCATATCCACCACCTTCTCTTGGTCTGACAATGCAAGGATTTAAAACACCATATTCTTTAATACTGTCCACAGTTTCTTGCATTTTTTCATCATTTATCACATAAAATGGATGATTCTTAAAGCCATATAAACAATCTATCGGTATTTCTGTTATCTTATCAACACTATTTTCTTGGTTATCCTCAATTCCTAATAATTCTTCATAACTTGTTAAATGTATTTCCTTTTTGGGTTTACGCATGATCCAGCACCCCCTCTACAAGCTTCTGATAGCTTTGAGCGCCTTTTCCACTACCATCGTAAGCAAATATACTAATTCCTTCTGAAGCCGTCTCTGCGATCGTTACAGCTCTTGGAATAGACTCTTTGAAAATTCTTATTTTGTCTCCATATGTACTAATGACTGCTTTTTTATTTCGTTTTGAATTATTAAATGTTGGAGTATCAAACGTAAAGACAATTCCTTCAATTTTGAGGTCTGGATTAAACTTCGCCTTAATCGCACTATATACCTTTAACAATTCCATTAACCCATCTGCTGCATAATATTCTGGCTCCATTGGAATCAATATACTATCTGCGGCTGTCAGAGCATTGATTGTCAACATTCCTAAAGATGGCATACAATCTATAATCATAAAATCATAATCTTCTTTGAGTAGCATCAAATATTCTCTTAATATTATTTCTCGATCCTCTGCCATAATCAATGACACATCCAAACCTGAAAGTAATTTATTAGACGGAATTACATCGACTCCTTCTTCATGATGTAAAATTACTTCTCTAGGATCAAATTTAATCCCCATGACAATATTTTCTAACATATTTTTTAAAGTTACTGGAACTTTCTTAGAAAATCCAAGACCTATCGTTAAATGTCCCTGTGGATCGAGGTCTACCAATAATACTCTTTTTCCTTCTCTGACTAATCCAATTCCTAAATTGATTGCTGTTGTTGTTTTTCCTACTCCACCCTTTTGATTGGCGATTGCGATTACTCTACACATAACATTTCCTCTCTTTCTACTTTTCTTTTTTATTTACTTCTGCATAAACTCGAAAATATTTATTTGTTCCTTTGTTTGCAAATGGTTCTGAAATCCCAAGTACTCTAATTCTTTTATCTTCCTCTAAGATTTTTTGGAACCATTCAATGTCGCTTGTCATTCCTTGCATTCTGATTTTTAACATCTCATGCCTCCTCCCATTTTTATTTTTTTGGAAATGTTATGTTATGAGTATTCTTTTTTGTTGCACTTATCGCTGTGTTCTTCATTGCATTTTCTCCCTTCTTTATAAATTTTGTATAAAAAAATAGAGATACTTTGTAATTAAAGTATCCCTATAATTTATCATCTATTTGATGATTTACTTTTATTTATAAAATCAGGATTCAATGTTCCTATAACAACATCATCAAGGACTACAGAAATGTCGATTTCTTGTAAAAACTGTTTTTTTCTAGAATTTCCTTCTATTTTCTTATAAATTAAATTCTTAGTAACCAGCGTAAACTCAAGGATTTTCAGGCATTGATCTAATTTGTTCCCATTGTAATCTCGACGGATGTAGAAATAAAACAGCACATTAAAAACACTCCTGGAATCAAAAATGTTACTGGAATCACATGAAGACATAGATTAACAACAGAATCTTTTCCTCCCATTGCCGCTGCTGCTCCCTGAAATCCCCCTGCCATCAGATAGATCAAAACGATCATCATAACTCCAGAATTTCCCATGTTTGTCGTCATAATATTTAATTTATCTTTTACATCTATACTTCTGTTTAAAAGAAGTGCTACCGCACATCCTGCCAAAAGTGCGACATGACGTGGAAATTTTCCAAATGGGTCGTCTGCTCCCATCAAGGTAAATGTAATTCCACATCCTACATAACATACTAGAAATACGATCAGTGGAAGAAAGGCCACAGATCCTAGATTTTTCTTTTGTTTCTCCATTTCTTTTCCTCTCAATCTTAATATATATCCAGATAAATCTGTCTTATTTCTCTGCCAGATGCTTATCCAGTGCATTTTTTAACTGTGTCAGTGCCTGCTCAACCATCACTCGTGGACACGCAACGTTGAAACGCTCAAACTGTGCTGTCTCTGGTCCAAAGATGATTCCAGAATCCAGCCACAATTTTGCTTCTTCTAACATTAAATGTTCTAATTCTTCATTGCTGAATCCATATCCTGAGAAATCAACCCATACTAAATAAGTCCCTTCTGGTTCTACCATCTTTGCTTTTGGAAAGTTCTCTTTTACATATCGGCTCATATACTTTACGTTTTCATATATATATTCTACCAATTCATCTACCCAGTCAGCACCTTTTGTGTAACATACTTTCACAGCAAGCTGTCCCATTAAGCTTCCCTGACTGTAAGCTGCCTGTGTATTAGCCCATTGATATTTTTTTCTTAATTCTTCGTTTGGAATAATGATATTTGCTGGCTGTAATCCTGCAACATTAAATGTCTTTCCTGGCGAGCTGTAAAGTGCAATGATCTCATGAAATTTTTTATCCAGATTCATACAGCTTGTAAACTCATGTCCTGGAAAAATAAAATCACAATGCATCTCATCAACCATCCAGATTACGTTGTATTTTAAACAGATTTCTGCGACTTTTTCCATTTCTTCTCTTGTCCAGACTCTTCCTACTGGATTGTGTGGGTTGCAGAAGATCAGTGCTTTTACATTTTCTTCTTTGATCATTTGTTCCATTTTTTCAAAATCAATGGAATAACGATTGTTTTCATAACGAAGCTGACAGTTTACCAGTTTTCTTCCATCATTTTTGATAACTTCACTAAATGGATAGTACACTGGCTGCATAACCATCATGGCATCTCCTTCTTCAGTAAATGCCTTAACACTTGTTCCAAGTGCATAAACGATTCCTGCTCCAAGTGTTACCCATTCTGGTTTGATCGTATATCCGTATCTTGTTGAAAACCAGTGGTTCATTGCATCAAAATATTCATCTAAGGGATCCGTATATCCAAAAATCCCATGATCAATTCTTTTATGAAATTCATCAAGAATCTCATCTGGCAGACGAAAATCCATATCTGCTACCCAAAGAGGAAGCAGGTCATCTCTTCCTTTTCTCTTCATTCCAAAATCGTATTTCAAACAATCTGTTCCATGTCTGTCGATTACTTCGTCAAAGTTGTATTTTCCCATTTTCTACTCCTGTGTTGTTTTTTCTGTCTTTTTATACTGGAACATATAATATTTCATTTTTACCACCACAGATCATGCCAAGTGTTGCACTCTGTGCATTCGATAGATCATATTTTTTCCTTGTGATCTCTTTCATCGATGGTGCTTCTTCCATAACAGTTTTTTCTAAGTTTCCTCCACCAATACTTCCAATAATTCCATCTTTTGTGACAAGCATCATACTTCCAACACCTCGTGGAGATGAACCGGATTTCTTTGTGATAATGCACAGCACTCCTGATTCTTTTGTCTCAAAAAGTTCTTTACTCATCGTACTTTCTGTTTCGTGATTTTTGATTGCGATCATCTCTGCTGCGATACTGATTGCAATCTCTTCTGGCGTTCTTGCACCGATCTTTAATCCGATTGGTGCATGAATCGTGCTGATCTGTTCTTCACTGTATCCTTCTTCTTTCATTATCTCGAAGGTTTTTGCAACTTTTCCTTTGCTTCCGATCATTCCAAGATAGAGATATGGTCTTCGTAATACCGTTTCTGCACATAATCTGTCATTTGCATGTCCACGTGTGACAACCACATAAAATGCGTTATCTTGTTCTGGCAAAATATCTTCTATGTCATGAAAATCTCTGCAGTAAACTTCATCTGCTTGTGATAGTTTCTCTGGATCTGCAAATTCCTCTCTGTCATCTATCATAATCGTGTAGAAATCTAAAAATTTCGCAATCTGGAGTAACTGGATCGCTACATGTCCAGCCCCGAAGATAACTAATTTCGGCTGAATCTTAAACCAATCGTCCTTGATCTGTGCGACATCTTTTTCTTCCTGTAAGAATCTAGCGATCACTCTTTGATATAGTGTATCTGTCTGTCCTGGATATACTTTGATTTTTGTATCTTTATATTGCTCTCTCAATGGTCCTAGATATCCTTTCTTCAGTAATTTTTGTAAATGCAGCGGTGTAAGGATCGTATCTTCTTTAATCTCTAAATCCTTATCCGCTAATGAAAGTCTGTGAACAACCTTGCTGGCTGGTTTCCCAAGTGCTGACATTCCGATCACAATATGAATCTCATCGATATTTTCAGGGATCACTGGTTCATAATCCGCTGGAATCTTTGCCGGCATTCCCCTGGAACCATCGGCTTCTATCAGCGTGATATCTGCTTCTTTTACTGCAGTTTCATAGAAATCTTCTGGTAATGGTCCGATCTTTTGTACTAACGCATTTTCTGGCGTTGCAGGCATTCCCGCCATACAATATCCGGTTTCATTTAATTGCTTTCGAATATCTTCTATATTTTCAGGGATCACGGTATCGGATTCCTTTTTCATATGAGTTGTCGTTGTGACAAAGACTTTCTTTCCAAGACTTCTATAATACTGTGCTAACTTATGAACTCTCGTTGTTTTTCCACCGGAACCTGCAACTGCAATGATCATATCTTTTTCCTCTTTATTCTTCTGCAAGAGTCTTAACTGCATTTATTATCTGGTTGATTTCTTTCATTGTTGTCTCATGTCCAAAACTGAATCTTACCATTCCCTGCTCTATCGTACCGAAATGCTCATGTACCAATGGTGCACAATGAGCACCTGATCTTGTCTGTATCTGAAAACGTTCCATTAATTCATCACTGACACTTCCGGAATCATATTCTTCCAGGTTGATCGAACAAATGGCGGTTTGTTTTGTCAGATCTAATTGCTTTTCATGGTAAATTTTAATTCCTTGGATCTTCTGAATTTTTTTATAAAATATTTCAATAAGATTCATTTCCTGTTCACGGATTTTATCAATTCCATATGTATTGATAAAATCAATCGCTGCCCCAAGTCCTACGATTCCGATCCCATTTAATGTTCCTGCTTCCAATGCCTGTGGCAGCACTCCTGGCTGTTTTTTCGAAAACGATAAGATTCCTGTTCCACCTGTTTTTAACGGACGGATCTCTACACCTTTTCTAATACAGATCCCCCCGATACCCTGTGGTCCCATCAAGCCTTTATGTCCGGTAAAACATAATATATCGATATTATCTTCCTTCATGGAGATCGGAATCACTCCAGCACTTTGAGCGGTATCAACGACAAATAAAATTCCTTTTTCTCTACAAAGTTTTCCAACACTTTGGATATCAAACATTTCACCTGTCACATTGGATGCATGCGTCATCACGATCATCTTGGTATCTTTTGTGATCGCCTGTTTGATATCCCCCACATCTGGTGAAGTGATCGTTAAGCAAACTCCTTGTCGTTCCATCTCATATAATGGACGAAGAACGCTGTTGTGCTCCATAAACGTTGTGATCACATGATCACCATGATTTAAGCTTCCTTTGATCACTGTGTTTAAGCTTTCTGTAATTCCACTGGTAAATACAACTTGTTCTGCTCCATAGCCGTCAAAAAACTGATCTACTTTCGTACGAACTTCGTAAATCTTTCTTGCAGCATCCAGAGAACTTTCGTTGACACCTCTTCCGCTGTTGCCAAGTGCCAATGCATTCATAACTGCATCCTTGACACACTCTGGTTTCGTGATATGCGTTGCTGCATAATCTGCATAAATTGTTTCTACCTTTTGTTTTTCATGGGTATATATAGGAACATTCAGTTCTTCCTGCTGATCAGAAAGATTATTTTTTAAATATAATAATGCTTCCAAAACACCACCTGCAATGCACCTGGCTTTATCTGAAATTGTAAAGCAGTTATCGTATTCTTCAGCTCTCGGATCGATATCTGCGATCTTAAATCCTTTTGTCACCGGATATCCATCACGAATTAAACCTCTCAGTAATCCATCCATACTTGCAGCTACATCAACAATCGTACCTTCTGGTGTTTCTATCTTTGCTAATAACTGGCCTTTGCTTACCATATCTGTGATATGACAGATATTTCTTAAGATCCCTTTAGCTGGGGAATGGATCACTCGTTCCTTTCCAAAGCCTTTGATCACTCCTGGAATTCCTGTGTTCGGGATCGCACTGCCTTCTTTGATGATCCTTCCAAGCCTGTGTCCACGCATCGTCTCGATCACAACATCGACATCTTCCCCTGCTGTAAATCCAGGTCCTAAAGCGATCGTGATCGGTGCCATATCTCTTGTTGTACCAAGATTTTTCTTCGCAAGAATGGCATCAACAACTGCGATCGGATGCAACTGTTTGATCATCTCTCCATTTGGATCGATCATTAATGCCGGATTCCCTGCTTTCATGATCTGTTCTGCTTCTTTGATATCATGTGCAAGATGGCAGGTCATATCCTCAACCTGCCACTTTTCTTCATAAACTGCTTCTGAAAATGCAACATTTCTACGAATTGCAGATGGATGTGCAATTTCTAAGATCAATACATGAAAACCACTTTTTACCAATTTATAAATTGTACCTGTGGCGATATCTCCACCGCCTCTTACAATGATTAAATCTTTCATAGATATTCCTCAAGGTTTGATCACTTTTCCTGCTTTTTCCATCATTTCTACGATATCATACATATTTGTGATGGAACCAACCGCTAATTTATCTGTAATATCATAGAAATTTAAGCATGTTCCGCAAGTATATATTTCGACCCCTTCTGCTTCTAATGTTTTTAAATCTTCTAAAGAATCAGAATCTTCGCATGTAAGATATGCTCCTGAATTATAAAATAATACCTTTGATGGAAGTTTATCCTGTTTTGTTACTGCAAATAAAAACGCTTTGATCAATGTCTGGCCAAGAGCTTTCTCTCCTTGTCCCATCTCGTTTGATGATACAGCGATGATAAAATCATCCTTTGCAGATGGTGCACAGACAATCTCTTCTTCCTCATCTGCTGGTGTATAATTCTCTGCCATGATCTCAATCTTAAATTCATTGTCTGAGATCTTCTCGCTTTTAACTTCGCAGTTTTTACCTTCTGCAAATCTTGTAACATTCTGGACAGCTGGTTCATTATCTACCAGAACGATTAATTTTGTCTCTCCATCCATTGATTCTAATGCTTTCTTTGTGTGTACAACCGGAATCGGACAAGCATTCCCTCTTTCATCAATCTGTTTCATACTTAACCTCCAATTTAAATTTCTACCTGAAATACCCCTTGTGGGATGATTTCATATTCTGACATAAATTGTACCACAGATTCTTCATTTTCTAAAGGGGTCATCCATTCCACATCCTGCTGTGATCTCTTTTGGTACTGGGATCAATCTTCCTGCGATCTGATGTTTTTTGCAGGCACTTTCCATACCGATTGCCTGTGTTGTTGTCTCAAATGTGATCACTGTTTTTAATTCTTTTTTTCTCATGATATTTTATGATTCTCCTGAATTTCCAAAGTTTTTTATAAAAGAACGTTTTACTGCTTCAGCAACTTCTTTCTGAAAGTTTTCATAACGATTCAGAATATCTTCGCCTTCTGGTGTAAGGTGTGAACCTCCCCCTTGCTTTCCGCCGGATTTTCGTTCTACTAATTTGACTCCAAGGTCTGCTTCCGCACGATTTAAGATCTTCCATGCTTTGCTTGCAGCCATTCCCATGGATTTATATGCAGCAGATAAAGAACCTTTCTCTCTTGTTAATGATAATAACTGTGCAACTCCTTTTCCAAAATCTGGTTCTTCCATAAAAACTCTGACCCTGAAATCAAAATGTTTTGGTAAATATGATTTCATGTCTACCACCCTTTTCCGAATCCACAGTTTGGATAAGTACAAACTTTACATCCAAGACATAATCCGCCTTCTCCAAGGTGTGCAAGTTCTTCTGCACTTACTTTATCATCTGCCATGATCCTTGGCAGAATAAGATCAAAAACAGTTCTCTTTGAATACATAACACATCCTGGAAGTCCCATGATCGGAATTATCTGATCTCCTTTTTTATAATATGCAAGTAAAAACATTGCTCCTGGCAAAACCGGTGCTCCATAAGATATGATATCGGCTCCTGTATTCTTGATCGCAAGCGGTGTCTTGTCATCTGGATCAACACTCATTCCTCCTGTGCATAATACCATTTCTGCCCCATTTTCGATAGCTTCTAAGATTGTTTTTGTTAAAAGTTCATTGTCATCTGGCAACTGTTTTGTACTGGTCACTTCTGCACCGTATTCTTTGATCTTTTCTGCCACAACTGGAGTAAATGTATCCTCAATTCTATGATAATACACTTCATTTCCTGTAGCTAAGATCACGGCTTTTTTCTTCTTATAAGGCAGAAGAGACAGGATTGGTGTATCCCCAACCCTGTCTTTGACTTCCTGCATCTTATCTTTTTCAATGACCAGTGGAATGATTCTCGTACCTGCTAGTTTGTCCCCTGCTTTGACTGGAGTATTTCCAGATCTTGTCGCGATCATCATCTGTCCGAAAGAATTGACGGTAAATAGTTTTTCTTTGTCGATCTTTAAGAGTCCGTCATATTCGGCAGATAATTCAATCTTACCTTCCTTAACTTCTGACTCTTTCATTCCTTCATTCTTGCACAGATCACAAAGGATCCTTGCTGCATCATTTTCATGAAGCATATCGTCTCCGGCTTCCCAGACGTATAAATGATCTTTTCCAAGGGATAACAACACTGGGATATCTTCTTCTTTGACTACATGACCTTTCCTGAATCTTGCGTCTTTTGTAACACCTTTGATGATCTGTGTGATATCATGACATAGCACAGTTCCTACAGCATCTTTTGTATCCACTAATTTCATTGTTTTTCACCTTCTACTTCTTATTTATTAATTGTAAATCCATAAGATCTGAAAACTTTTAATGCTTTTTCACTCTGTAAGAATTTTACGAATTTATCAGCTGCATCTTTATTTTTACTTTTCTTTAATGCTGCAACTGGATAAATAACTGGCGTTTTTAAAGCATCTGCTGGTGCTTCTGCAAGAACTTTTACATCCTTGTTACTTGTTGCATCTGTTGCATATACAACACCGCAAGAAGCACTTCCTTTTGCTACCCAATTTAAAACTTCTGTTACATTAGTTCCTAG
>OGPU01002196.1_pt1 | contig 14401 bp, 7 predicted proteins | sample 1552991 | NCBI WGS metagenome assembly OGPU01 (sample SAMEA2580296, study PRJEB22360) | human gut metagenome | biome: human gut; feature: human-associated habitat; material: faeces | place: Denmark | collected 2008/2010 | reverse complement strand
CCCCGCCGCCTTGCCTTGCTCACCGCCGCCGGGAGCTCCGTTTGCGGGGCCGCCGCCGTACTCGCCACCGAACCCGTGGTTAAGGGCGAATCCTACGAAAGCAGCATCGCCGTGGGCACGGTCGTGGTTTTCGGCACCATCGCCATGTTCGTCTATCCCTTCCTGTACAGCCACGGCTTCCTCGACATGAGCGAAAAGGCTTATGGCATGTTCGTTGGCGGAACCCTGCATGAGGTCGCGCACGCCGTAGCCGCCGGACAGGCCATTTCCATTGATGCGGGCAACACCGCCGTCATCGTCAAGATGCTCCGCGTGATCATGATCGCTCCCCTGCTCATCTGCCTCGGCTTCTGGCTGAACCGCTTCCCCGAAAAGACGGAAGAGGAAAGCCGCGTGCCTTCCTACGGCACCTATAATTTCAGCAGCTTCCCGTGGTTCGCCGTCCTGTTCATCGCGTGCATCGGCATCAACTCGCTCGGCATCATCCCCAAGCAGGCCGTCAGCGTCATCAATTCGCTGGATATCTTCATGCTCACCATGGCCATGTGCGCCCTCGGCATGGAAACCAGCCTCGAAAAGGTCCGCATGGTCGGCCCCAAGCCTTTCCTCCTCGCGGGCGTGCTCGCCCTGTGGCTCATCGGCGGCGGCTATTTCGTGACCCGGTTCATCCTCTCCCTCAACTTCTAGCGCGGACGGGCAAAGTATCAGATTTTGGGGGAAGCGTTCATTGAAACGTTTCCCCTCCCCTTTTCAGAACCTTTGCGGCCCCTCTTCCCGAACGCGTTACCCTCCATACAGAGTTTCCCATAAAAGACAGGAATGCCCCTCCTGTCTTTTTTCTTTGCAGCACGGAGCCTGACTTTCCGTACCGGGACGGAGCCGAATCAAACGAAAGGAGGACGCCGGCGGCGTTCACAAAAGAACGTGCAACAAATGTTGTCCGGGCAACATCCGACAGCACATTCTCGCCGCTTGACGAAAAACAAATGTGATTTAATGATGTTGCATGAACATGTTCCTGAATGAAGCATGAGGGGGCATATACGGGGTTCTTTCAAGGAGAGGCCCAAACACTCCTCAACAGCGTAACCCTGCCGAAAAAGGCATGGGAAAAAAGAAACATCTTCCATATGTTGCGGTGCAATCCGGTTGCCGTCTCATAACGGATCCGTTACCACGGAAGAATGGCGTTGCGGTTTGCCGCAGACAACCGACAGCAGACAGGAGGGGTTCATGACGCTTCGGTATCTGGAAATTTTTTTGGCCTTGGCGAGGACGCCGAACATGCGGGACGCCGCGGCCAAACTATTCATATCGCAAGCAGCGCGCTCCGGGATTTCGAAGCTGAACTGGGGGTTTCGCTGTTCGATCGCATGGGCCGAGGCATCCGGCTCAATGACAAGGGGCGGCTGCTCGAAGAACGGCTGGCCCCGCTGTATAACCAGCTCAAGAATGTGCTCGCGCTGGTGGCGAGTGACGAACTGGCGGGCAAGATTCGCATCGGCGCATCCACTACGCTGTCCGACTTCGTGCTGCCGCAAGTGCTGTACAATTTCAAGATGCGGCACCATCAGGTCGAAATCGAATGTGAGTCGGGGAATACGGCGGATATCGTGCGCCATGTGGAACACGGCCTGCTTGACGTCGGGTTCGTGGAAGGGGACGTCCACAACCTCGCCGTGGAAATCACCCCCCTCGCCAAGGAATCCCTCGTGATCGTCACTGCGGACAAGGCATTGGCCGAGGCCGGGCCATATCCCATCGAAGCGCTGCTCGACCGCCATTGGCTGTTGCGCGAACCGGGATCGGGAACGCGGGAAACCTTTCTGCGCCAGCTCACCCCGCGCGGCCTGCGCCCACAGATCCTTCTCGAATTCGAGCACAACGACTCCATCAAGCAGGTTCTCCACAATCCGGGTATGCTCTCCTGCCTCTCCCCGCGCATCGTGCAGCGGGAAGTCCGCGCCGGTGAACTGTTCATCGTCGGCGTGAGCAATGCCCAGTTCGACCGCACCATCTATCGCGTCGAGCACAAGGCCCTCCCCTTTTCCAGCCTCAGGGAGGCGCTCTCCAAAGAAGTGGAATCCTGTCTTGAGGAAGAGGAACGCCTGTGCCATCTCGTCCTGAAGACCGGCGGGCCTCTTCCGGAACATGAAAAAGAAAGGGCGGCACCCCGAAAGGCGGCACAGCACGCTCAAGCGTGAAGATTTTTTAGGTTCCCCCGGTGTGTGGAATTCCGGATCTGAGTGTGATATAAGAAGCATATTCCGGATTCAATCGTAAATACCATGTGCCGCCGGATTCCCTCAGCCTCCTTTTCTGCTATACCGAAACGGCTTTTTTATTTTTACCGATTAGCAACATAATGGGCCTCATCCTGATGATGAAGCCCATTTTTATGATATTTCCTCAGCCTGAGGCGGAAGGCCTCCAGAGCTGCATAACGTTTTTTCCATTTTCAACCGAAACGGAGCCGACACCCGGATTGGGCGCAGGAAAATCTGGACAAAAACAATGGGCAGACGTTATCTTGACAGAAAATACGTTTCTAAAAATCACTTGTCGATAGGGGGATAGACCACAAAAAAATTTTCGTGCCCTGAACGCTTTTTTTTGAATTCCCCGAAAGGATACACATGTCGCTTACAACCCGGATGCTCGCTCCCATTGCCCTGATTATGAGCATCGCTTTGGCGTTCGTGGCCGGGAGCGCCTACGACAACGCCAAAAAAATCGTTTCATCCAACATCGTCACCATCGAAGCCACTGTGGTGGAAGCGGTCAGCCGTGAAATAGCGTTCATGCTCGAATCCACCCGCAACTACATGCGTCTTTCCGCACAGCGGCAGATCGTCAAGCAATACGCCGAATGGCTCCTCACTCAAAAAAAAACAGACCGCAGCGCACCGGAGCAAAAGATCTTCCTTGAGCAGATCAACCAAAGCGTCGCTATCTATAATTACGTGGACTCCCTTATTTTTCTCAATAAACAGGGGACGGTCGAGGCCTCCACGGAAAACATGGGCGAAGGGCAGAATCGCTCCGACAGGGAGTACTACCGTGAGGCCATGCTCGGCAAAAGTTCCGTGCAGGGACCGCTCATCACGCGTACCAAAGGGTATTACGCCTTTTTCCTAGGCGAACCCGTCTTTGTGAACGGCGAAGTCTCGGGGGTGCTCGTCGGGGCCATCAACATGGACTACATCGCTTCCCATACCATCGATCCGGTGACCATGCACGGGAAAGGGATCGTCTATGTCGTCGATCCCAATGGGCAAATCATCCTCCACCCCGACAGGCAGAAAATGATCGGCAATGCCATGATCGAACAGGCCATACTCGAGGCCATATCCGACGGTGGAGCCGGATCCTTCGAAAACGAACGCGACGGCATGGCCTATTACAGCACCTTCAATACGCTGCCCAACGGCTGGACCGTCATAGCCACCGTCTCCCGCGATTTCATGATGTCCGACGTCCAGCTCATGCGCGACCGCACGGTCGCCGTGGCCCTTGCCGCCGTGTGCATTGCGCTGTTCTTTATGTTCCTTGTCGTCTGCCGCGTGGTCGCGGCCATGCGCAAGGGAGTCCAGTTTGCGGAAAGCGTGGCGGAGGGCAATCTCGACCAGACCTTCAATATCCGCAGGAACGATGAGCTCGGCGCACTGGCTTCGGCTCTCAATACGATGGTCGGCAAACTCAAGAACAGCTTCGAGATAGCTAACCGTCAGACCCGCGAGGCCGAAGAAGCCCGCGCCGGGCCACCAGCACCTACCGGGAACTGCAAGCGCTCATCGACAGCGTGGACGGCGGCGTGGCCCGTTTCGCGCTCGACGACTCGTTCCGCGTCATCTGGGCGAACACCGGATTTTATGCCCTTTCAGGCCGTACACGGGAAGACTACGCCCGCGATGTTGGGAACCGTGGGATCAACGTCGTCCATCCCGAAGATGGGTTGACCATGCTCAAAACCTTCCGTGAACACGCCCAGAAAAATGACTCCCTCAAGGCGGAATACCGCATTCTGCGCAAGGACGGCGGGACGTCATGGATCTACCTGCGGGCCAAACGTGTTGGCGAGTGGGAGGGGTACCCTCTCTTTCAGGGCGTCTTTATAGATATCACCCAGCAAAAGAATATCATCCGCGCTCTTGAAATGGAGCAGCAACGGTATAACGTCGTCACTGAAATCACAGAAGAAATCCTCTTTGAACAGGATATCGCCACCGATACCCTTACCTTTTCGTCGAACTTTGAAAAACTGTTCAACCGCCCGCGCAGCATTGAACATTACCTGCGTGACAAGCACTTCTTGGAGATTGTCCACCCTGACGATCTTCATCTCCTCCCCAGTACGAAGAGCACCGAGCTCTCGGAGGACGATTTTATGCGGTTCGATGCGCGGTTATTGACCTCGGAAAACACGTACCAATGGTTTACGATCTGTTTCAAAGTCCTACGCGATAACGCCGGCAAGCCCACCAATGTCATCGGCAGGTTATCAAACATCAACGACAAAAAGCTTGAAGAAGACCGCCTGCGCCGAGAAGCACAGACGGACATGCTCACCGGCCTTTACAACAAAATGACTTTTAAGCAGCTTGCCGAGGATATGCTCTCCGAGGGCACCCATGCCCTGATCATCGTGGACATCGACGACTTTAAAAATGTGAACGATACGTACGGCCACCTGTTCGGGGACGAGGTAATCCTCACCGTCGCCTCAGTGGTGCGTGACGGGTTCCGTTCCTCGGACATCACCGGACGCATCGGCGGGGACGAATTCGCTGTCTTTGCCCGCGACGCCCTGGACGAAAATGTCATCCGAAACCGCTGCCGCCAGATCACTGCCCGTCTTGCCGAGATCGACTCCCCCAATGGCTACCGCATCTCGGTCAGTATGGGCATCAGTTTCTATCCCCGGCACGGTAAAGACTACCCCACCCTCTTCTCCCACGCCGACGCAGCCCTTTATCATCTCAAAAAGCACCGCGGTAAAGGCGGGTATGCCGTATACGGCGAATAACGGACAGAACCGGAAAAAACCACCAAGGCGGGGAAACATACGCTTCCTCGCCTTTTTTAGGCTTCCCTGCGGAGAGATACCTCTGAAAATTCAACATCACTAAGAAGTGCTTTTCTAAACCGCATTAATGGAACCTCCGCGCTCTGGACGTTTCGCCTCTCTTTACCGCGGTGGGTCTACTGTCCGTCTCCTAGGGGAATTACCTTCAACGTACGATGCGCAAGCCTCCCATTCCGGGGGGGGGAAGCCTATACCATGCCCTGAAAGCAGTTCTACCTCCAAGGCGTAGGCAAGATGTACAGCAAAGGCTGTTCATATTTTACTCTTGAGTAACATATTTTCCAAATACAAATACCCTCCAAAAAATAACAACCCCTTTCTCTGCTCTAGAAAAAATGGGCTGAGCCAAAATGGGAAAATTCCATTTTCCCTATTCGTCACAATGCCCACTTTCGGCAAAACGGTTTCTTCCATACGGTTAAATGCCCACCTTTTCTCGGTCAATCCCCCACCGAAATACGGCATAATGCCCACCACAGGTACCGCAAAACCCTTGAGCAGCAATAGCCAAAAGCCCCCTATAAGGATTTCAGTATTTCAAAGGAGTTCAATAAGAGCATATTTTCTCCCAGTAAAAAGCAAAAATGCCCCTTAAAGAAGAAAATAGCAGAGAGAGAGAGAGAGAGAGAGAGAGAGAGAGTGTGTGTGTGTGTGTGGTGGGAAATTCCTCATGAGAAATAACACTACCATCAACAGACGCTGTCTGTTGATGGTAGTGTTGATGACTGCTCATAACAGCTTGTTAAGCTTTGGAGATTTAGGTGATGCAACAAACAATCAGAAACTGTTCGTATTAGTCAACAACTGTCATTAACTGTTTTTAATAAAAATATGATATCCTAATGGACAGTCATGGATGGGATGCCTGCGTAGATGACGGACATCGTGTTGCTTCCGGTAAGAAAAAGAAAGGGGAAAGGAATTACTTGAAGCGGGTACGGGCTTCAGCGAGTTCGCGTTCCTCGTCGGCTTGTTGGCGAAGACGCAGAACTTCAGGGTCTACATATCCTTCTGGACGAGGATAGTGCCCTTGCCGCTGCATGGTGCGGAGCCACGCGGTGACGTGTTCAGGTCCTGATGAGACGCCATTGGCAAGTTCCCAATCAAGATAACGCAGACACCGCGATACGTTTTTCGGTTCCCATCCCTGTAGCTGATAGGCACGCTTCAGTTGTGCCAGATGGGCTGGTCCGAAACCGGCATCCGCTGCGAAGGGCCACAAAATGGCGATAAGATCCCCATCCGTATTCCATATACACGTGTCCTCAAGTGGTAAAGAGGGGGGTATCTCAGTTTTCATGACTGTCTGTGGCTGCTGTTGATAGGGCATTGACTGTCTAGCGCGTGAAGAAGCAGTCATTGTCGGTAATGGATTGTCATCAATGAATTCAACACACACACCATGAGCATCCCCCGTGCGAACTTGCGTAGTACAGATGACGCCCTCACGTACAAGGCGGCTGATGGTGTTACGGACGGTGCCGTAGGAAAGCCCGATAGCCGGAGCAAGGCGTTTTAGGTTAACGACGACCTGGGGGGATTGTTGCCTCAGCGCAGTGAGTGCATCTAAAAGGATCTGGCGGGCTCCGCCAAGGTGGGCGTCTTGAAGGGTGGCCGCAATGATGGACGGCGAAATACCTTGGGTGATACCATGTTGTGTGGTTATATCTTGTTCTTGTTGAACTTTTCTAGATCCAATAGGTTGTTTATGGTCATCCTCCACTATAGTGATTGCTTGTGACAATTTAAAGCTGTCATCTTGCAATGGAGAATGTGCGACGGTGGATCTTGGAGTGGTAACAGGCTTAGATTGAAAAGGATCTCTTGGAAGAGGAGTCTCTCCGCCAGAATAAGGGGACACCGTTATTGCACTTGAATAAGCTTGACAGTCAGTGACTGTTTGTGACTGGCTATAAGATAGCTGTGAATACATTGAGCGGCTGGCTGCATCCGGTGACTTTTTTACTTCATCAGAACTGAGGGCAGTGGCTTTGTAATTCTGTTTTGGCGTAAAACTGTCATTGACAGCTGATATGCTGTTATGAATCGCTGGAGACTGTTGGTGACAGTTCGTGCCTGTACGGAATGTTTTTGGAGGAGTAGTGGTAATGGACGGTTTTTTACTGTCTATTCCTGCTGATTCCTGTATATAGCTATCATCAGCTGTCATTGACGGTTTTTTATCGTAATTTAGGCCGGTTTGAGCTGCCTGTACGGGAATATCAGAAGGTTCATCCTGAATATCTGAGAGAGTGTACGCAGAACCTGTTTCTGGTGCACAAACAGCGTTTAGAGCCTCTACTGAACGTGATTCAGAAGAAGGACTCTGAAAAGGTTCTGTTTTCTCTCCTCCAGTGAGTAGAGTAGAAAGGTCTACCTGAGGAGTTCCCTCCATATTTTCCCTTTCAGGGGATTCAGCAGGTATCTCAGGAGTCTCTACTTCCTTCTGTACAGGCGTTTGGAAGGACTTGGATGTAGTCCCTTCAAGAGGCTGCAAGGCATCAGTTACAGAATAAGTAGAGTCTACAGGTGCAGCAATCTCTCCGGATTGTTCGATTATGACGGTCGACTCTTCACAATATGGTAAATCTGTTGAAGAAACGTCAACGCCAATGGTTGCATCAGAACTTGGCGGCGTTAAGCTCTCTTCAGCAAAGGGAGGTTCTACTGCTGAGGATTCGACGGTGATTTCTGCATCGTCGGACATGGCATCTATGGCCTCATCAGATTGCTGGGCAGATTGATGCTTCGGCGGCTGGCTCATTTTGCGCATCTTAGCGGCCGCTTCTCGAAGGTCGGCACCGAGAGCGAAGGTAAAGTCCGGCATGCTTGATTTCTTAGCCATGTCAGTTCCTTACGGAAGGAAGAGGATAAAGTGGACGGAGAGGAAGGGAGCCTTTTCTTGTCGAGAGGATATTTTTACTTACAGGTAACATGTGCGGGGGACAATAGAATTTGGCTCATAAGTGTACACTTTGTTTCTTCCGGGAAAGAATTGAATGTTACCAATTGTAAACTTGTAATCCGAAAATTTAGGAATATAAAACTACAAGACAGTCATCTTTTATTCCATGCCCATCTTTGAATAATCATGCGTTCTTGGGATCAAGGCGGGCTTCCATTTCCTGTGCCAACTCACGATAGCTGCGGCAGGAAGAACAACCGTCGTCATAGTCACAGACCGCAAGGTTACTCATAACAGCTTTATTTAGTGTAGTATTTCTGGGGATAGTCGTACGGAAGACCATTTCTTCGCCGAAGGTCCCGATTGCCACATTACGGATGGTTTTCGCGGCGTTATTGCGGCCATCGTACATGGTCAGCAGTACGCCCATGATCGCAAGATTCGATTCGGTGTCAGCGCGCAGGGTTTCCGCGACTTTGATAAGATGGCTTACGCCGGAAAGGGCATAAGTGTCCTCAACCCCAACCGGAATGATGATATAGTCCGTAATGATAAGCGCATTGGTCAGGAGCGCACCCTCAATGGTGGGCGGGCAATCCAGCAGAATGTAATCGTAGGTGTTCAGAGCTGCCTTATCGAGCGCTTGCCGGAAACCGAAAAAGCGCTTGATGGAATTGGAAAGCGTGCTTACCGTAGCGTATACGTTCAGATTGGCAGGGATCAGATCCAGCCCTTCGTATTTGGAAGGCACGGCCGCTGCCGAAAACGAGAGCCCGGTAAAGAGGTTTGCCACTGTGCGGGGTTGCTCGTATGGGGATACGGTTCCGAGGGTCAGCGACGCGTTTCCCTGAGGATCACAGTCCACAACAAGCACACGGCGTTTGCGTTTAGCGAGGCAATACGCTACGTTAACAGTGCTCGCGGTCTTGCCTACGCCACCTTTGTGGTTTGCAAAAGCAATGACTTTCGCTGCCATGAGATCCTCCAATTTGCGTGTGATGTGTCGAATTTTTTGCATGATACTCAAAAAAAGTCAATGATCATCCTCAATAAAAGCGGTAAATGGATGCGGGCAATACTCGCCATCAGTGTTTTTTAGAGTCGGAAATGGACGGCTGGGCCGAGGGAAGAAAGGCCTTTTGCGGAGTTTGACACCTTTTTCTTCTATGGATGCGTGCCCGGCACCTCCGGGGTTCAGCACTTTCCGGCGGCTCTTGCGCCGTCCGGATGGCAAGCTGGCGCTCTAATGCGGAATGTTGCCATGACCAATAAGATGAAATCCGTGGGTGAAGCGTTGCAAGGCTTTCTTGAGACGGCTGTCCCCTCCCCTCTTTCTGCTGAGGAGCGGGAACGCCTGAGGCTGTATAATCCTACGCTTGCCGCACAGATCGATGCGCTCGACTGGAAGGATGTTCCGTCGTTTATCGTTGCGATCATTGAAGAGTGGCGTAGAAGTGGAAGCCCTTCCTCCAAAGCTTGTCGTGCGCTTGCCGCGCCTGAGGAGCGGAAACGGCCCTCGCCTGTGAGCCTTGAGGAGCTTGCTCGTGAACAGGCGCGAGAGGTGGCGTGCGAGGTTGTCAGGACGGCTTCTCCAAAGCCTATCCCTGCGCCTAGCCCGGTTGAGAGCGCCCCTGTCGCAACACCCCTGCCAGCTCCTAAGGAGGAGGAACGCCCTTCGCTTTGGTGTGGCTATCCAACCAGTATTGCACGTGTTTCGCCATTTTTTCCGATGAATAACCTTGAAAAGGGACGTCGGGACGCGCTCATGCGTGATCCCGATATTACGTCGCGTGAAAAAGGCAGCATCGCGGCATCAGGGGCTTTCTTCTTTAAAGAACGCATTTCTTCGGGGCCGTGGGGTGATATCCTTTATACAGGGCCGAAACTCAGTGTTGAGGAAGAGGATGTGCTGATGGCTCTGCTGGCGATCATTGAATCCGGGGCGGAAGGGGCCGAGGCTCGTCATGCCCGTTCGGCAGGAGCACTTCCCGTGAAGGATACGGAAGAAGGTTTTGTGCCCGTCGCCCCAAATCTTCCCGAGGCGCCGTATGTTTCTGGCGGCGTGGAGGCTTTTCCGGAACCCGTGCGTTCGGCATTCCCGGAGAGCGGTACGGGAAAATTTACGTATCGTGGCCCATTGCTGCCGATTCTGCGTCTGATGGGGCATAAAAGGCCGGGAAAGAACCATTATACGCGCTTGGTAACTGGGCTCACATGCCTCGCGCACGGGACTATAGAATTAGTGGTGCGTGAAAGAGGGCAGGAGACGTTTTACGACCTCACGCACATTATCTCGAATTTGCGCCTGCGCGGGAAAAATGATGCGGAACGGGATATTTCAGTAACGATCAGCCCGTTCTTCCGGGAAATGTATGTGGCCAATCGGCTCACTTGGATTGACGTGGCCAAACGTTTTCAGATCAGGGGAAGTATTGCGAAGGCTATGTATCGCTTCTGCCAGTCGCACAGGGAAAACCCTGTTTTTCGGGGGGATATCCGCACGCTGGCATTGGCGCTGAATATGGATCTGCGTTCGCCGTTAAAGGAAACACGCCGACAGATTCGGGACGCCATCGCGGAACTGGCGGAAAAGAAGGTGTTGGAGAAAACCAGTATTCTGACCAAGGGGAATATCGTGATCCTCAACCGTACAGCTGAAGCCCTCCCGTCCCGGAGGCGAGGGCGCAGGAAAGAGGACTAGACACAAGCGAGGCCGTGTTAAACGGCCTTTTTTATGTGCTACTCTGGCGCCTTACGCGCAAGAATGGCCTCGTAGTCCTCACTGGCGTTCCATCATTATAATATATATTCCCCTCCGTTTTCCCTGTTGGCAGTGATGGGACATCTCTTCTGCCAGTGGCCGTTTGAACGTTTTGTGTATTAATAAAATATACAATATTTTTTTCAGTATGTTAAATATATTTAGTGGGCATATTGCCGTATGGGTGCCCACCAATGTTCTTCCATGCTTTCTTCTGAAAAGCCATGTGACAACTGATGCATGTCATAATCCGTCACGAACTCACCTTAGCTGTCATCACCGATAACATGCTGTTTTCGTTGACACCTGGAACAACGTTTCAGAATTTCCCGTTTAAGCCCTCGGCGGGCTTAGGGGAATCAAACATAAGGGAATATGATCTTTTTGAATCATTTTAACATAATATTTCAATATATTAAGGTAAAATAGCGAGTATTTTGCCGACTTGTTTTGGATGGAAAAAATTTATGGCCTCCGCTTTGAGATGACACCTCTCTACCGTATTTCAGCGTTTGTCATTGATGCAAATAAAGCTTGTTATTTTAACATAGTATAGTTTATTCGTGACCATTTTGCCGTGTTGTTTTTGTATGTCTGACAGTGCCAGTCCGGAGCTATCATTGTCAGTCATCCACTGCTGTTTGCAGATGTTGTCTGGCGGTAACAGGTGGTGATGACTAGAAACAGTTTGTTCAAAGAAACCGACGGAGAAACGCGCTGGATGGATACCTGTTGAAAGTTGTCAGTGACAGCCGTTGACTGATGAAAATGACTGTGGAAACAGTATGCTCAAGAAAAGTCACTCTCAGAGAAGATGTTCTTAGCTCTTATGAGAAACGGTACGGGCTGGGAGTGCCTGAAGGGCGCCAGCGTACAAGAAGCTCGACGTACCACACTCGCGGAAGATTCCGCACGTCAAGGATTACGGCAAGACAGCCTCATCCGGTGGCCATGCTACCGTAAAAACCTCATGATGGGGAAAAAGTATCGCCCCGGTTCGGCGGTCGAACCGGGGCGCAAGGAGGAGGTTGGGTCGAAGAGGTCGAGAGGGCTCCGACCCGTTGTGCTCGTAAGGAAACGAGCATTTCGAAGGAAGACGTTCTTAGCGCTTACAGAGTTTCGATGACAGCCTTGGTCCATTCCTGGATTTCCGGCTGGTCGGACTGGGCCTGTCCGTCGATTTTAAGGCCTTCAACGACGACATCCGCGCCAAGCCGTTCAAGAGCGGCTTCGATAACGTCGACAGCTCCACAGAAGTATGTGAAGTTGCTGTCCCCTGTAGCGAAACAGGCTACTTTGTGCCCCTTGGCGTTGATGAGGTCGAACTGCTGGAACAACGCGTCAAAGTCGTCCTGCAGGATTATTTCGTCGTCGCCCCATGCGGAACAACCGAAAAGGATCATATCCCATCCATCGCAAAGGCCGGGTGCACTGGCGTCAGCGGCGTTGAGGAGGGTAGTCTCATGCCCAGCTTCTTGGATAAGGCGTCCGAGGATTTCCGCGAGAGCTTCCGTGTTGCCGGTCGTGGAGCCGTAAACAATCAGTACTTTGCTCATGATGTACTCCATGATGAAACGGTTTTGTCCTTGCACACTCGCTCTTTTTGGCTGGAAAAGGCAATGAGAACACGCGAAGCTGAGAAACAGCCACGTATTAGGAAATTTCTTTGCCGGATGCCGAAGGACTGCTTCCGAGGGGGGGGATCGGCATCCGGCTGGGAAGCCGGGCCAACCACTTCCCGGCTTCTGTGCCGATTTCTCGGCAACAGTTTGACTGGAGACGGGATACTGCCTGTTTCCTCGTCGTCCGTAAAAAGATAATAATGAAATTGAAATTCTTTTTCAAGTATAAAATTTGTTTTTATGGAATTCCCGGAAAGAATATATGCTAATACATTGAAAATAAAAGATAAAATTTATATTTTGTAAAAAAGAGGATTCCTCTAAAGAGATGAAAAACAGAAGATGGAACCGTTCCTGGGCGTATCCGGCTGCATCTGCCATCCGGAAGCCCCATGTCGTTGTTATGCGAGGAGAGGGAGAGATTTGTGCATTTCCAAAAACACGCCGTACATTGTGGCCTGCCTCTAGAGACAGTGGCTGGAGCGTTGTTCTTTAAACGAGCTCTCGTTTCAAAGGGAAAACACTTCAGAACGCTGCGGGCAGAAATTCGATCTTTATGGAACCCTCTGGGAAGGGAGATAGATGCAAAGTGACAGCGTTGGGGAAGGGGGGCAGAAAAGCCTCCCTTCCCCAACGCTTCTGTATCCTCTCAAAAGAAATGTACGCTTGCCGAATCCACCATCGCCGATCATCGATCCTTGGCAAGCGGTTCGAAGGCGGTGTACTGCGGCAGGAAAGCCAGTTCTACGGTCCCGACGCGCCCGTTGCGGTGCTTGCCGATGATAAGTTCCGCGATGCCTTTTTTCGGCGTATCGGGCTTGTATACCTCGTCGCGGTAAAGGAAGATCACGATGTCCGCATCCTGTTCAATGGCTCCGGATTCACGCAGGTCCGAGAGCATGGGGCGGTTGTCTTTACGTTCTTCAACTTTACGGTTGAGCTGCGAAAGGGCCACGACCGGTACGTCGAGCTCTTTGGCTATAGCCTTGAGCGAGCGGGAGATATCCGAAATTTCGAGTTCACGGGAGTCCGTGCGCCGTGAAGAGCGCATAAGTTGCAAATAGTCGACCACGATGAGCCCGAGGCCGTGCTCGGCCTTGAGCCGCCGTGCCTGTGAACGGAGTTCAAGAGTGCTGATGGCGGGCGTTTCGTTGATGAACAGCGGCGCGGTCCGGAGCAGATCTGCGGTTTCGAAGAAGCGTGCTCCCTCGGCTTTGCTGAGGCGGCCTGTGGAAAGCTGCTCCTGCGGAATCTTTCCCCACAGGCTGATCATACGCTGGACAAGCTGGTGTTCGGACATTTCCAGCGAGAAAATGCCCACGGGCGCGCCTTCGCTGATGGCGGCACGCATGGCGAGGTTGAGGGCGAGGGCGGTTTTGCCCATCGCAGGGCGCGCCGCGATGATGATCAGATCCGAAGGCTGGAGCCCCCGTGTGATGGCGTCGAGTTCGGGATAGCCAGTAGCGAGCCCGGTGATCCCCCCCTCTGCGGGTTTGAGCACGGCGTCCACCACGTCTCCCACGAGCGCCTGCACCGGTCTGAATCCGCCGGAACTGGTACGGCTGGATACCGCCATAACGGATTGCTCGGCCTCGTCGATGAGCCCGGCCAGATCCTTTGAAGTGTCGAAGCCCGTCGAAACGATTTTAGCCCCCGCCTCGATGAGCCCGCGCTGGATGGATTTGTCGCGTACGAGCTTGGCATAATACTCGGCGTTTGCCGCGCTGACATGCGACTGCGCCAGATCCGCGATATAAGCCGCGCCGCCCGCCTGTTCCAGCGAGCCTTGATCGCGCAGATGTTCCGCAAGGGTAACGAGATCCACTGGTCGGTTATCGGTGTGAAGCCCGAGGGCGGCCGCGTACAGCGTCTGATGCGCGGGCAGGTAAAAATCTTCGTCAGTGAGCTGATCTGCGATGGAGTGCATGAGCTGGGGGCGCATAAAAACGCCGCCGAGCACAGCCTGTTCGGCTTCTACACTGTGGGGGGGCACACGCCGCAGAATGTCGGCCTCGGCCTTTTCCGCG
>OGPU01002187.1_pt1 | contig 14455 bp, 8 predicted proteins | sample 1552991 | NCBI WGS metagenome assembly OGPU01 (sample SAMEA2580296, study PRJEB22360) | human gut metagenome | biome: human gut; feature: human-associated habitat; material: faeces | place: Denmark | collected 2008/2010 | reverse complement strand
TTTTTAAAAACCGGACGAAAGGTCCGTCCCGGAATCCCTAAGGAAGTTCCCGAGCAAGATAAGGAGCAGTAACGGAATTTGTGGATTCCAGTAAAGCTGAAGGAGTTCCGGCAAAAAGTTTTTCCCCTCCCATCAGCCCTCCCCCCGGCCCCAATTCGATCACATAATCCGCAGCTTTTAAGACATCCAGGTTATGTTCGATGAGATAGATTGTATTTCCCTGATCGACCATCGTATCGAAAAGCCGGAGAATATGGTGGATATCTTTCACATGGAGCCCGTCGGTGGGTTCGTCTAAAATGAAAACCTTACCTTTACTATCCAGGTATGAAGCCAATTTGACCCGTTGCAGTTCACCTCCGGAAAGGGTAGAGAGGGATTGATTCAAGTGGAGATAACCGAGCCCGACTTGCATCAAAGGCCTGAGTTTTTGTTCTATACTACTACCTTCAAATCGAAGGGAAGCTTTACGTACCGTCAAGTCCATCGTTTCTGCTATATTAAAGCCATCGACCCGATATTGCAGAACTTCCTTCGAATAACGCAAACCTCCGCAGGCCTCACATACCGTCTCGATCGAATCCATAAACGCCATGTCGGAAACAATGACCCCTTTTCCATTACAAAGTGGACATCCCCCCTTTCCGTTAAAAGTAAACATACTCAGGCTAGTTCCACACCGGCGGGTTCGGATATCGTCAGCTACACCGAGATAAGTTGCAGGAGTAGAACGCAAGCTGATCCCGATACTCTTTTGACTGATATAGACCACTTCTTCCGGGTAATTCTCCCGGAAACATTGCATCAGAGAACTTTTTCCCGATCCGGCAACTCCGGCTACAACTGTCAGTATCCCTAAAGGGAATCGGATAGTCAGGTCCTTCAAATTATGCATCCGGGCATGCTCTACGGTAAACCAGGCAGTAGGTTTCCTGAACTGAGCTTTAAGGGGCGTTTTTCCGGCTATCATTTGTCCGGTCAGGGTATTACTCCGGAGGAGGCCCGGATAATCTCCTTCATACAAAATATAGCCTCCTTCAACTCCCGAGCCTGGTCCAAGATCGACAATATGGTCCGCAATTCGGATCAATTCCTTGTGGTGTTCGACCAAAAGTACCGTATTTCCATGGTCCCGGAGTTTTCGAACAGATTCCTTCAAGAGATGGATATCATGGCTATGTAAACCGACACTGGGTTCATCCAGAATATAAAGGATATCGGATAATCCGGAATTAATGTATTTCGCAATTTTACAACGCTGCGCTTCTCCCCCGGACAGAGTTCCCATCCCCCGGTCGAGTGTCAGATATCCCAAGCCGATTTCCAATAAGGCGGTTAAACGGGTTTGTAATACCTGTTTCAGATCTCCAGCCAAAGAATCGGTGATTCCTTCAAGCCAAATAAGTATTTCGGGAATGGGGAGTTGTGTAACCTCTGCAATATTTTTTCCTCTAATCCGACAAGTCAATACGGTGGGATTCAACCGGGTACCGCAGCAATCAGGACAGACTCCCATCGTTACCATAGGCTCCAGAAGCTTTTGATGTAACTTTCCTTCTTCTGAATTGATAATACTACGATACATCCGGGTCACCAGACCTTCGTACTTCGCAGTTTTAGGCCAATTGGAAGGAGGATTCTTCAATTTGATTTGAGGAGAATATAAAAACAGTTCCAGTTCTTCCGGTGTATAATCTTTTATTTTCTTATTCAAATCGAATAATCCGGAATGGGCATATCTGATCCAGCGCCATTCACCCGGTTGGAAAGCTGCATAATGAATCACATCCGGGTCATTCAGCGATTTGTCGAAGTCCACCAACTTATGTACATCGAGTTCTCTGACTTCTCCCAGTCCGTCACAACGGGTACATCGGCCTTGAGGGTGATTGAAAGAAAAAGTATCGGAATAGCCGACATGGGGTGAACCGATCCTCGAGAACAACAAACGGAGGAGGGAATAAATATCGGTGTAAGTACCTACTGTCGAACGGGCATTGGCTGTCGGTTTTTTTTGGTCGATCACGATGGCTACCGGCATATTCTCAATCTTATCGACATGAGGCCGACCGTATTTAGGCAGATACTGCTGAACAAAACTAGGAAAGGTTTCATTCAATTCGCGCCGGGAAGTCGCCGCTATCGTATCCAGTACCAACGATGATTTTCCCGATCCCGATACACCGGTAAAAATCGTGATTTTCTTTTTAGGGATTTGTAAGGAAACATGCTTCAAATTGTTTTCATAGGCCCCTTTAATGACGATGTATTCTGTTCCAGCCATAGCTTATTTCGATTAAAGTCCGTAAAGTTCAGTTTATAAAATTCATCGTCCCGATAAATTCAGGACAAATATAGGGCAATCGGTTTGTTTTAAATTCTACCCTCACCCAATATTTAAGTCTGAACTTTTCATTTTGGCCATTGTTTCTGTATCTTTGCCATCATCAGAAGTTTTTTAGTGACCATTTTATGAAGAGAATATTTTTATGTTTGTATTTTTTGCTGACACTAGCAGCAGGATTACAGGCCGAAAATCTGGTAGAGGCAACCTATAATCTAAGGAATGCCTATCGGAGCGATTCTTTGAAAGGCAATGACTGGGGACAGCATTATCCTTATATTGCCGGGGTAGTACAGTTCTACGGATTCGATATATTCGGAACTCAGGAAAGCTTCTGTGATCAATTACAGGATTTAAAGCGAACTTTACCCGAATATGATTATATCGGAGCGAGACGTGACGATGGAAAAAAAGCGGGCGATACACAGGAAAAAGTCAACACTGCCGGTAACTTTCCGCAAGAAGTGTTTTCGGATAAATATACAGCATATACTCCATCGGATCATTTTCCGGTGATTTAATTGTTAAAGAACAAAAATAAACAAATATGGAATATCATATAGATCCCGTTGATTTTATCGTAGGAAAGACCGGAGGAGAAAACCGGGCGGTACGCAACCTACTCGATTTATTTGCAGAAGGGGCTACGATTCCTTTTATTGCCCGGTACCGTAAAGAGAAAACCGGTAATATGGATGAAGTACGAATCGGGGAAATCAAAACTTTATATACTCAGTTTCAGGAACTCGAAAAAAGGAAAAATGCTGTTTTAGATACGATCCGGGAACAGGAAAAACTGACTCCTGGTTTAGAAAAACAGATCCGGGAATGTCAGGATATCCGGATACTGGAAGATCTCTATCTGCCCTTTAAACCTAAAAAGCAAACCCGGGCAGCGAAGGCCAAAGCGAAGGGATTGGAACCGCTGGCAGCTCTTCTGATGCGGCAGGAAAACGGGGATATTGCGGTCAAGGCAGCCCGTTTCGTAAAAGGTGAGATACAGGACACAGAAGAAGCTTTACAGGGAGCCAGGGATATCATGGCCGAATGGGTAAACGAGAGCGAAGCAGCACGTAACCGGGTTCGCCGTCTGTTGGAACGGGAGGCGGTTATCACGGCCAAAGTAGTGAAAGGCAAAGAGCAGGAAGGTGAAAAATATACCGATTACTTCAATTTCCAGGAAAGTCTGAAACGTTGCCCTTCTCACCGGATACTAGCTATCCGGCGTGGAGAAGCAGAAGGGATTCTCAAAGTTTCTTTAAGCATCGACGAAGAGAACGCCTTAAAGAATTTAGAGCGGATTTTTATAAAAGGAGACAATGAGAGTGCCCGGCAAGTCTGGCTGGCAATGAAAGACGGCTACAAAAGATTGTTGTTTCCGTCCATCGAAGCCGAATATATGACCTTATCCAAACAGAAAGCAGATAGCGAGGCTATCCGGGTCTTTGCAGAAAACTTACGGCAACTGTTACTCGCTTCTCCTTTAGGTAATAAACGGGTATTGGCTATCGATCCGGGATTTCGTACAGGTTGTAAAGTGGTATGCCTGGATGAAACCGGCAAACTGGTTCATAATGAAAATATTTACCCCCACCCTCCCCGCAATGAGTATAAGCAAGCGGCAGCCAAAGTGACGAATATGGTAGCGACCTACGACATTCAGGCCATCGCTATCGGGAACGGTACGGCCGGACGGGAAACAGAAAAATTTATCCAGACATTACGCTTCGACCGGAAGGTACAGGTGTTTGTCGTCAGTGAAAGTGGTGCTTCCGTTTATTCTGCCTCTAAAATTGCCCGGGAAGAATTTCCGGAATACGATGTGACGGTGCGGGGGGCCGTCTCGATCGGCAGACGATTGATGGATCCTTTAGCCGAATTGGTCAAAATCGATCCTAAATCGATCGGTGTCGGACAGTATCAGCATGATGTGGATCAAGGCGGACTGAAAGAAGCGTTGGATCGGGTTGTCGAATCGTGTGTGAACAAGGTCGGAGTGAATGTGAATACCGCCAGTAAATATTTGCTGACCTATATTTCCGGTTTAGGACCGGCCTTAGCTGAAAACGTGGTGGCTTATATTCAGGAAAACGGAGCGTTGAAAAGCCGTGAAGAACTGAAAAAAGTGAAACGTATGGGAGCGAAAGCTTTTGAACAAAGTGCCGGTTTTCTGAGGATCGAAGGGGCCGGAAATCCTTTGGATAATTCTGCTGTTCATCCGGAATCGTATTATATCGTTGAAAAAATGGCCCGCGATCTGGGTGTCGGCGTTCATGAACTGATCGGAAACGAAACACTGTGCGGCCGGATAGAACCTCAACGGTATGTGGATGAAAAAACGGGCCTGCTGACCCTGAAAGATATTGTGGCAGAATTGAAAAAACCGGGGAGAGATCCCCGGACAATGGCGAAAGTATTCAGTTTTGCCGAAGGCATTTCAAAAATCGAAGATCTGCAGGTGGGTATGGTAATTCCGGGAATCGTTACCAATATTACCGGTTTCGGAGCTTTTGTCGATGTCGGAGTGAAACAGGACGGTTTGGTACATATTTCAGAAATTGCCGATCGTTATGTAACCGATCCTGCAGCAGAACTGGTACTGAATCAACAAGTGATGGTAAAGGTTGTACAAGTGGAACCCGGGCGTAAACGAATCGGCCTTTCAATACGCCAGGCGCAGAGTAAAGATTAAATTTAAAATCCATAGATTTATGAAAAAACAGTTGTTTTTTATAATCCTGTTGGGAGTAGTAGAATTATTGGCCGGATGCCGCCCCGAAGGGAAGGAACCGGAAACCGGAGTAAGCATCGGGTTGGCCCGGCAACGCAAACAAGATATAAGCAATTTGCAATACCGGCTGAAATTCCGGATTCCTGAAAATAAACAGGAAGAGGTCATCGGGAAAGTACAGATCACACTGAAGCAGGAAAAAGTACAGCCTGTCGTATTGGATTTTCGCGAAGATCCCCACAAAGTGAAACAACTGAAAGTGAATGGACGACCGGATTCGATCCGGATTTCGAATGAACATATTGTAGTAGGGACCGATTACCTGAAAAAAGGAGCGAATGAGATCGAGATCGATTTTATTGCCGGTAATCAATCCCTGAACCGGAACGATGAATTTTTATACACCTTGTTGGTACCCGAACGTGCCCGAACCTTATTTCCTTGTTTCGACCAACCGGACATGAAAGCTGTTTTTACCTTGCAGCTGGATATCCCGGAGCAATGGGTAGCCGTAGCCAATGCAGCCGTCGAGTCCGAAACCCTCAATGAAGGCCGGAAACTGATCGCTTTTCAGCCGACCCAACCCCTGAGTACCTATTTATTTTCTTTTGTAGCCGGGAAATGGCAACAACTGGCAGAAAGCCGGGACGGCAAAACGATAGTCATGTATTACCGGGAAACCGATCCTCAGAAAGTGGCCCAGCATACGATCATTTTCGATCAGGTTTTCGCTTCTCTGAAATGGCTCGAGGACTATACCGGAATCCCCTATCCGTTCGATAAATACGATCTGGTGATTGTACCGGGATTTCAGTTCGGTGGTATGGAACATCCGGGTGCGGTGTTATACAATGATAAACGCATGTTCTTAGGGCCGCATCCGACCATAGAAGAAGAACTGGGACGGATGGAACTGATCGCCCACGAAACGACACATATGTGGTTTGGAGATGCCGTGACAATGGCCTGGTTCGACGATGTGTGGACCAAAGAAGTATTCGCCAATTATTTTGCCTCCCAGATGACCCGGCCGGAGTTTCCGGGAGTCAATCACCTTCTGAACGATTTGCGTAATTTTTATATTCCGGCTTATGCGGAAGACCGTACAGCCGGCTCAACCTCGATAAAACAACCTTTGGAAAACTTAAAGGATGCCGGTTTGATTTACGGACAGATTGTCTATGATAAAGCGCCCATCGTTATGAATATGTTACTGAAACTATTGGGAGAAGAAGCTTTTCAAAAAGGTATCCGGGAATATTTGCAGACTTATTTATATGGGAATGCCACATGGGATAATCTGATTACTATTCTCAATAAGTATACCGATAAGGATCTGGTGGCCTGGAGTAATAGTTGGGTAAATGAAAAAGGGATGCCGGAAATTTCCGCTTCGTGGCATGACCGGACCTTGGTCGTGCGGCAAAAAGATCCCTGGCATAGAGGATTGAGTTGGCCACAAAATATAAGTGTAGCCCTCTATGAGGGAAAAAATGCAGATACACTCCAGTCCTCTGTGCATGAAGTGACTTTGGTATCCGATTCTGCGGTGACCGTTTTTCAGAACCGGTCTGCGGATGAGTCCTGCATTTTTCTGAATCAAAATGGTGAAGCCTATGGCTATTTCGTACTGGATCAGCGGACGATTACCTATGCTTTAGCGCATTTGAATACTTTCGCGAAAGCACCTGAAACCCGTTTGGCTTTATTGATCAATTTGAATGAAAACCGTCTGCACGGCCGTGTAGATGGTTTGGCTTTTGCCCGGATGTTGATCAGTAATTTGAAAACCGAAACCGAACCTTTGATTATTTCTACTTCGATCGCCTATTTGAATGAGATGGCCCTGCACGGACAGATTGCAGGAAGTGAAGAGCTTGAAGAAAGCCTGCTCGGATTAGCACGCAAACCGGGAGGAAAAGGTTGTCAACAGGCTGCTTTCAGGGCTTTGCTCGGAACCTTCCGGCAACCGGCGACGACACAGAAAATTTACCGGATGTGGAAAGAACAGAAATCTTTTACCGGCTTGGCTTTAGGAGAGAGCGATTATACTAAAATGGCTTATGAATTGGCTGTACGTATGCCTGAAAAATATGAGGAAATCAGGGCGACACAGGCGACCCGTATTCAGGACCCCGACCGGAAAAGAGAATTTAACTTTATTGTCCGGGCCGTAGCTCCTGAAACAGAAACGCGGGATTCCCTATTTCGGTCTTTATTGATCGCCGGGAACCGTCGGATAGAACCTTGGGTTACCCAGATCGTCGGATATCTCAACCACCCTCTCCGGCAACAGCAAGCCGTGAAGTACATCAGGCCGGCTTTACAGGAATTACAGGAAGTGCAGCGTACCGGAGATATCTTTTTCCCCAAGAACTGGATTTCAGCTACATTGCGCGGACATAATTCCCCGGAAGCGGCACAAGTAGTCCGGCAATTTCTGGAACAACATCCTGATTATCCCGTTCTGCTGAAAAATAAGATTTTACAAAGTGCCGACCATTTGTACCGATAAAATATTCAGGCATATACGGTGATTTTAATGGTGTCCTTTACTATTTGAAGGGCAATATAAAGAATATTTCCATTTCGTATAAAATCGGAGTAAGTACCAATAACCAGTTGGCTTTCCGGTATACTTACAGAGTCTGGCATTTCATCGGCCAGAAGTTCCCTGCTTTACGTCAAACGGTCAATGATTTCGAATATCATGTGTTTATTGCAGAGGAAAGAGGAGACAAATACCGGAGGATCTCTACCGGGATTACCATCCATGATGCCTTTCGGAAACAGGAGAAATAGGATTTTATAACTGATTTGAAACTAAGCCCCTGAGTTCACGTAAAGGGATAAAACGGATAGGTTATGAATGAAAAAAAGTCATTTTATGTGATCGGTATGAGTTGTGCCGGTTGTGCTGCCAATATTCAACAGGCATTATCCGAACGTAAGGGTGTCATAGAAGCCAGAGTAAATTTCGCCGCTTCAGACGTCATAGTGGAATATAACCCTACGCTTGTTTCCGATAAAGATTTGCAAAAAACGGTACAGGAAGCAGGCTACGATCTGTTGTTGGAAAATGAGACAGAGCCTGAACAGGCCGAAATTTTACAACGAGAAGCCTATGATAAACTACGCCGGAAAACGATAGGAGCGTTATTGCTATCCCTCCCTGTTTTTGTGATCGGGATGTTTTTTATGCATATACCCTATGGCAACTGGATCATGCTGGGATTTACCTTACCGGTCCTACTGGTATTCGGAAGGGATTTTTTCATTAATGCCTGGCGACAATTGAAACATGGACATGCCAATATGGATACTTTGGTGGCGGTCAGTACAGGAGTTGCCTTTCTGTTCAGTCTGTTCAATACCCTATGGCCCACCTATTGGACGGACCGGGGACTGGAAGCTCATATTTATTATGAAGCGGCAGCAGTGATCATCGCTTTAATTTTATTAGGCCGTTTATTGGAAAGCCGTGCAAAATCGAATACTTCGACAGCTATCCGTAAACTGATCGGATTACAGCCCAAAGAGGTGATCCGGATTCTCGAAGACGGTACGGAACAGGTGATCCCGATCAAAGCAGTACAACCCGGAGACATACTATTGGTGAAACCCGGAGATAAAATTCCGGTCGACGGCAGTGTCACAGAAGGAGTTTCTTTTGTCGACGAGAGCATGATTACCGGCGAACCGGTACCTGTCGAGAAAGTGACCGGTACACATGTCTATACAGGTACGATCAATCAGAAAGGGAGTTTTAAATTCATGGCCGAAAAAGTCGGGAGCGAGACTATTTTAGCCCAGATTATCAAGATGGTACAGGAGGCCCAGGGTAGTAAAGCTCCGGTACAACAGTTGGTCGACAGAATTGCTGCTATTTTTGTACCTGCCGTAATCGGTATCGCAGCGCTTACTTTTATCGGCTGGATGATTGCCGGTGGAGAACTCGCTTTTACACATGCCTTGCTGACCTCGGTAACTGTATTGGTTATCGCCTGTCCCTGTGCATTGGGATTGGCGACCCCGACGGCAATTATGGTAGGTATCGGCAAAGGGGCTGAGAACAATATTCTGATCCGGGATGCACAGAGCCTGGAACAATTGTGTAAAGTACAAGCCGTAGTTTTAGATAAAACCGGAACGATTACCGAAGGGAAACCTGTGGTTACCGATATTTTCTGGAATCCGGGGATAGATTTACGGCACAGTATGGAAGTTTTATTGTTTATGGAAAGCCGTTCCGAACATCCTCTGGCCGATGCTGTGGTACTCCATCTGACGGAAGAAGGGATAAAGACGAATCTGAAGGGAGAATTCAATAGTCTGACGGGACAGGGCATACAAGGTATGATCAATGGGGAATCCTATTTTGTAGGGAATCGCCGTTTGCTGGAAATGAACGGAATCTCCCGGGAAAGTAAACAGGCAGAACAAGCCGATGCTTGTAGTCTGGAAGGGAAAACCGTCGTTTATTTTGCCGATAGCAAACAAGTGTTGGCTTTAATTGTCATCGCCGACCGGATGAAGCCAGGGGCTGTAAAAGCTATCGAACGTTTGCAGGCAGAAGGTATTGAAGTATATATGCTCACCGGAGATAATCGGATCACAGCCCGGGCCGTAGCCGATAGTATCGGCCTGAAACATTTCAAGGCAGAAGTCATGCCATCGGATAAAGCCGATTTCGTGAAGGAACTACAACAACAGGGCAAGATTGTAGCGATGGCAGGTGACGGTATCAACGATTCGCAGGCTTTGGCCCAAGCCGATGTCAGCATCGCAATGGGAAAAGGTTCGGATATTGCAATCGATGTGGCGAAGATCACTTTGATTACCTCTGATCTGAATGCTATCCCGAAAGCCTGGGCCCTCTCGAAGCAAACGGTCGCTGCTATCCGGCAAAATCTGTTTTGGGCATTTATTTATAACCTGATCGATATTCCCCTGGCAGCAGGCATTCTCTATCCCTGTTGCGGTTTTTTACTCAATCCGATGATAGCTGCCGCTGCGATGGCTTTCAGTTCGGTTTCCGTCGTTACGAACAGCTTACGCATCAAAGCAAAAAAAATCTGATTTCAATTTTTAAATCTCAATTTCCAATTATTGGGTAACCATTCTGAAGTTTAAGCGTTCGTATGAGTGTAGTTAAATTTATCGGGACGATAAATTTAAGTTTATAAAGTTTTTTAAGAATAGGACATGAAAACATTTAAGTTTAAAACGAATTTGAAATGCAATAATTGTGTTGCCAAGGTTAAATCACAATTGGATATAACAGATGAAATCCAAAGTTGGTCGATCGATCTGAAAAGCCCTGACCGGATTTTGACAATAAAGGCCAAAGATGAGAAAGCTGTTGCATCGGTAGAACGGATACTTGCTGAAGCGGGCTATCTTGCAGAGGTTTACCCGGTTGAATCATATATAACTAAAAACGACAAAACTATGAAGGACGTGAAAAAAGAATCCGATAAACAATCCAAGCCAACTACAATTAAAGGCTGTGGCTGTGGTAATACCGAAAAACCAGGAAAAAGCCAAAAGATGGCTAATGATGAGACTACCGAGGACGATATTCAGGGAGCTTCAAATTACGAACGGGCAGAAAGTGACCAATCGAAAGGGATTTTTGCCCAACAGACAAAGGCTTATAATAAAACTATGGATGAGCTTATCGAGAATGACGATCAGAACGCCAAAGACAACCTCTCCGATTATATGGATGAGCTGAAGGAAGAATCGGAGACTTTAGACGATCATCCGAAACCTTATGGGACAACGGAAAATTCACCGGATTTTCCGGCAGAAGGAAAATTTACTCCTCCCTATTAGATAATAATACCTGAAGAGACGGTTAGTTATTAAGATAAAACGGGAACAACGGAGCAAACGGAGCATATGCTGTTTTACTCCGTTGTTCCCGTTTAGAAGAAATTTATTTCTTTTTAAAGAGATTCTGTATTCCCTGTAACAGATTACCTTTCAATTCTTTCTCTGCTGCTTTGGTGACCGCTTTGATCGCTTTGGAAAGGTCGGGTTTGATAACCGGCTTCGACAGCGTTCCCTCGACCTTTGCATCGATATCCAGATTTTTAATATTGTCCGAACCCGGAATAGATTTCAGGAGGTTGTCGATGTCCTTGCCGAAAAATTTACGGTCGATGTTCATCGATAAGGTATAATCGAGCTGCCCGTCGACGGTTTGATTTCCATAAATGGTCACCGGATTACCTGCAAAACTGGTCTTAAACGGTTCGACGATAATATTCCCGTTTTCGAGTTTGAAATCGATTTTCAGCTTACTGATACTCAACCGGCTAAGTTCGTCGTTCTTCATCACACTAGCCAACTGGTTCATCGCCGGATTGTCGTTGATCAGAATACCTTTTGATTCGAGATATCCCCCACCGTTTGCTGTCGTCATTACCGGACTCATTTCTTTATCCAGGGTAGAACTGAAGTTCATGGCAGCCGAAACTTGTCCGCTACAGTTCATCGCTACCGGAATACTCTTCCGCAGGAAAGTGAAAGCCTCGTAGGCGGCATGGATATCGAAGTCGGATATATTCAGCTTGAAATCTACTGTCGGAATCTTCGGATTGGCTGTATTATATTGTCCGTTCATCACCATTTTACCTTCCAACATATCCATACTGAGATTTTTCAGTGTGGCGACCGCATTATCCAAAGAAATTTGCCCTTTTACATTACGGATAGTCAGATTATCGAAAAGGATAGTACTGATATTACTGGTAAATTGTACGTCGATGTTTTTGGGAATCTCCAAAGCTCCTTCTGCTGCGGTCGGTTTGTTCGTCAAGGCGATAGAGTCGGCCGAAGCCCGGGCCGTAGTATCGCTCTTTGTTTGGCGGGCCGCTTTGGCTTGGGCGATGATGAATTCATTCAAATTTATTCGGTTCGAATGCAGAGAGAAGTTACCTTTCAGCGTTTCATTTTTGAAAACATAAGGAAGATAGTTCGAAATATTTCCTTGTAAAGTGAAATCCGAGGAAAAAACTTTTGCCTGTAACTGTTTCAGATTCAACTGAGCCGGAGTAATCGTAACAGATCCCTGCGGGATAGAAATACCTTCCGGAAATTCAGCATTGACCAAAAGAAGATCTTTTAAAATAATATTTCCTTTGGCAATAAATTTCTCATATTGTTCTTTCTCGATATATTGATATTTCCCGTTGAATGTCATATCGGTCGTGACGATTCCCTGCAGGGTAATATCTTTCAGTGGAAGGGCTTTCTTCAGATTGGAGAAATTAATAACCCCGACTGCACCTCCGGCAAGCACCGGATCGTTAGGATTACTGATATTCAAATACATACTGAATAGATTACCCGCTATATCGAACGATAATTTTTTCAGGTTCAGTTGTGTTGAATCGACAGGTCCTCCGGGATTGCTCACGTTCAGATCGATATTGATTTGACGGATAGCTTCCGGTAATTCGGGATATTTTACAGAAGCATTATTGACAAGTAAATTTGCCTGCAGAGCCGGGAGATGATCGGCATAATATTCTCCTTTAGCCGTAACATTCAGCTTAAAATCACCACTGGTTTCCAATCCCTCGATATAATGTTGCAACGTTTTGGGCACCATAGCCAACAAACTGGCAAATTTGGTATCCGGAGCATTCAATTGCAAATCCAGTTTATATTTGTCCTCTCCGATCCCGATATTTCCGGTTAAATCGAGTTTGAGATCGTTCAGGGCCAGGTCATTTTTCTGAATATCGAAAGTCATCTCTTTGAGATTGGCTCCGATAACGGCCTGCCATTTCAGATCGGTCTTATTGATCCAGACACTGTTTTGGTGCCGATATGAAATATTTTGCAGAGCAAGGAAAATATCGATCAGCGTATTGGTTTCCGAAAAATTCCCATTGAGTTTTAAATCGATATCTGCAATGCTGGCATAAGTCGAATGCTGAAAATCATTGTAAGTGATGAATAAATTTTCAATGGCGATATCATTTAAACGAAGGCCTCTCTCCGCCTTGCCTTTCGGTTCATCGGGCGGAGTTTCCGTAGTGGCGGAAGTTTGCGAACCGGAAGACAATAGAATATCCCAGTTGGCTTTCCCTTCGCTATTTACTGTCGGAGCGATACGGCAATTTTTAAGCAAAAGTTGGTTTACAATGAGTTCATCTCCTGCTATCAGTGACTTCAAATTCACCGAAGCCTCGAACAACGGGATGTAAACGACGGTATCTCCTGCAAATTCATCCTGCCCGGTAATCATCACCTCTTTCAAGGCAACATTCAGATTAGGAAAACTTTTGAACATGCTCAGGTTCATATCGCCGATTTTCAATTTCGCATTGATGTATTTGGCGGATTGCTTTTCAATAATTTGGAGTATATCTCCTTTAAAAAAAGTAGGGATGACCATTAAAGCTGTAATTACAACAAGAATGAGTACACCCAGTGTAATGAATACTTTTTTCATCGTCAGTATTTTTTAGTTGTTTTAAACGGCCGGTGTCCACCGGATTGTTCACAAAGTTATTCTATTTTGTGAACTTATTGGAAATAAGGCTTTATTTTTTTGAGTTTATAAGCCGGAAGTACTTTCTTTTCTTCGAGCAGTTGGAAAGAAAGAGAGTCGTATTTGCGCTTGGCATTGAAGATCATCTGTACATCCTCATATTCGAGATAGGGATGCCGGAGTATAGCTTTAAAACTCATGGTGTCCAACCTGTATTTCACGATCTTTGAAGGATCGACGGTAAATACCCCAGCGCACGAATCGACATTGAAGTGATTCATCTTTAACTCTTTCAACTGCCGGACGGCATAAAAACCTCCCAATCGCTGTCGGTATTTGATGATTTTACTTGCATAGTAAGGACCGATTCCCCGGATTCTGACCAACGCACTGCTGTCCGCCGTATTCAATTCCAAGGGAGGAGAAATTTCCCGATGTGATACCGGACGAAGAGAATCCTTTTCTATATTGATTACTTCCGGCAACAAAAAGAATGCAGGTTTCCCCGACCGGACAAACCGCGGAATAACAATAAGGCCTGTGATCAATAACAGCATGACCAGTACCCCTTCCCGTTCTGTACTATTGAATATCATGACACACCCGATTTTAAATGGCCTATAAAAGTTACAACATTTTTCCGGGATAAGAAACAAAAATCCTACCTATTTTGCATTTTTTTTAATATGCTATATAACTTATAACGAATAGATTAAACGAAAGCATATAAAAATATTCAGAAAAAACAGCAACCATTTTTTGCAACTAACGAAAAACTCCCTATATTTGCACCCGCAATTGAGACACATTGTGACCCGATTCAGTAGCTCAGCCGGTAGAGCACAACACTTTTAATGTTGGGGTCCTGGGT
>OGPU01002186.1_pt1 | contig 14459 bp, 10 predicted proteins | sample 1552991 | NCBI WGS metagenome assembly OGPU01 (sample SAMEA2580296, study PRJEB22360) | human gut metagenome | biome: human gut; feature: human-associated habitat; material: faeces | place: Denmark | collected 2008/2010 | reverse complement strand
CCTCCCAGATAAGCGGATCGTCGGAGGCATCGGCAGCCGACGCGGCGCCCGATGACGAGCCCGACCCCGTCGAAACCTGCTGACGCAGTATCTCGAGATGGTACTCGGGGGCACCTTGCGACTTGAGATGCTCGACGGTCGAGGCAATTTCCTCCTCGCTCACGAAGCAGCCCTGGATGCGCTTGGGCTTGCCCCACTCGGGTTTGGAGAAGAGCATGTCGCCGTTGCCCACGAGCTTCTCGGCACCGGCTTGGTCGAGGATGACGCGAGAGTCTACGTTGGTGGCGACGAGCAGCCCGATGCGGTTGGTGATGTTCGCCTTGATCATGCCCGTGACGACGTTGCTCGAGGGGCGCTGGGTTGCGATGATGAGGTGGATGCCGGCGGCACGTGCGAGCTGGGCGATGCGCACGATCGAATCCTCGACGTCCTTGCCCGCGACCATCATGAGATCGGAGAGCTCGTCAATGACGACGACGATGAAGGGCATCTCGTCGGGATGGTCGCCGTTTTCGTCGGTGAGCTCGCCCTTCTGGATCATCTGGTTGTAGAAGCCGATGTTCTTGGCACCCACTCCCTCGAAGACCTTGAGCCTGCGCTCCATTTCGGCGACGGCCCACTTCAAGGCGCTTGCCGCCTCCTTGGGCTCGGTGACTGGCGGGACGAAGAGATGCGGAATGCCGTTGTACAGGGACATCTCGACGCGCTTGGGGTCGATGAGTATCATGCGCACCTCTGCGGGCGTAGCGCGCATGAGTATGGTCATGATCATGGCGTTGAGGCAGACCGACTTGCCCGAACCGGTGGTGCCGGCGATGAGGAGGTGCGGCATCTTCGCAAGGTCGACGCATATCTTCTCGCCGTCGACATCCTCGCCGATGGCGACCTGCAACGGACCGGGCTTGCAGCTCGGAAGTATGTCTCCGAGAAGCACGCTCGAGCGCACCTTGTTGGGAATCTCGACGCCCACGAGCGAGGTGCCGGGAATCTGCGCGATGCGCACGGCCGACGCGGCGAGCGCAAGGGCTATGTCGTCAGCGAGGTTGGTGAGCTTGGCGAGGCGGACGCCGCTGGGGAGCTCGACCTTGAACATCGTGACCGTGGGACCGGCGAGCCAACCGACGACCTTGGCCGGCAGGCTGAACTCCTCGAGCGTCTGCTGCAGGATGTTGGCGGTCTGGCGCAGCTCCCCGGTCATGTTGGAGCGCTTCACCTTGGTGACGCCGAGCACGCGCGCATCGGGCAAGGTGAAGCCCTCGAGTGCCGAGGGCGTGGAACCGTCGGGGATGACCTGCGTCTTCTTGACGATGGGCACGGTGATATCCGGCTCGGGCTCCTCCACGTCCGTTGCAGGAGCCGCTTGCTTCCTCTTGCGCTTTCGTGGTTTGGGATGTGCCTGTCCGTCAAGCGAGACGGTGCGGTCGGGATCTTCGTCGAACACGACCGTCACATCGGGGTCTTCGCCATCGAAGGCGACCGTGTAGAGCGGATCGGACGAGATTTCGTCGTACTCATCTCCGGATGTGCCGGTATCCCCGCCAAGCTTTGCCTTGAAACGCGCCAGGGGCGATTTGCCCTCATCGGAAAAGGCGTCGTCATCTGCCTCCTCATCCGCATACTGCGCCTGTCCCGCCGTGTAGATGGTGCGCTGGTAACGGGTCTGCGCACGATCCTCCCTCTTGCGCGAGAGGAAGTTCTTGAGCGCGAGGAAGGGCGTCGAGATGGAGACGCCGGCGATGACGAGGCCCGCGACGAAGATGCCGACGAGAATGATCGCGGTGATGATGCGTCCGAACAGCGTCATGAGCCCCCAGGAAATGCCGCTGCCGACATATCCTCCCCCACCGACAAGGACCTCGTCGGAGAACAGGCTATAGGGCAGCGCCTCGATGGTGCCGGGCGAGAACAGCGAGAGCAGCGCCATGACCGCGACGAGCATGATGGCGAGCCCGATCACGAGACGCCCGACCTTGACCCCCTCGGTCTTGAAGAAGAAGGTCGCGCCCCAGAACACGAGGACGAAGGGGACGACGTAGGCCCCGAGCCCGAGCGCGTGCTTGAGCGCATCCGATATGGCGACTGTGAGCATGGCGTTGCCGGGCACGATGACGGCGACGAACAGCGCGATGCCGATGACGGCAAGCGCGATGCCGATGAGGTCCTCGCGCATCGACCCGTCCACGAAGCCCGTGCGCGGAGCCTGCTCTTTGGTTGGAAGGCCCTGAGTCCTTCCGGCGCCCTTCTTGGCGGCGCTGGAAGATGACCTCGAGTTGCCCTGGTTGGATGCTGCGTTTCTCGAGCCCACTGCTACCTCCGGTTGCTATGCGCAGTATTGTATCGCATCTAGATTTCGATGACGATGGGCATGATGATGGGCCTGCGGTGCGCACGCTTCCACACGAAGTTCGAGAGCGCGTCGCGTTCCTGCTTCTTTATGCGGTTCGCGTCGACCTTGTGATTGTCGAGCGACTCGCGCACGACCTTGGAGACGGCCTCGCGCGCCTCGACGATGAAGTCGTCGTTGTCGAAACCGGGGATGCCGCGCATCGTGATGACGGGACCTTCGACGAGCTTCCCGCGCTTGCGGTCGATGACGACGGCGACGCTTGCCGCGCCCTCGCTGCTCATGGACTGGCGGTCGCGCAGGACGTTGGCGCCGATATCGCCCACTGACGACCCGTCCACGTAGACGATGCCGCTCTCGACGGGATCTCCGCGCTTGACCGTGCCGTTGCTCATGACGAGCGAGTCTCCGTTGTCCAGTATGAAGATGTTGTCCGAATCGACGCCGACCGCCTCGGCAAGGTGGGCATGCGCGCGCAGATGCGTCGCCTCTCCATGCACGGGGAGGAAATGGCGGGGCTTGACGAGCGAGAGCACGAGCTTGAGCTCCTCGGCACCCGCATGGCCCGAGACGTGGACGAGCGCGCGGTTCTTGTCCCAGACGTCGGCGCCGACCTTGGAGAGCTGGTTGACGATGCGCGTGACGGACTTCTCGTTGCCGGGAACGGGAGTCGCCGAGATGATGACGGTGTCGCCGCGCTCGATGTCGATGGTCTTGTGCTCTCCCACCGACATGCGCGCGAGCGCCGACAACGGCTCGCCCTGGCTTCCCGTGCACAATACCACGGTCTTCTCAGGTGGATAGTTGCCCACGTCGTAGGCGTCGATGATGAGGTCGTCGGGCACGTTGAGATAGCCGAGCTCGCGGGCGATGCGCGTATTGGTGAGCATGGAGCGACCCGTCACCGCGACCTTGCGCCCGGCGAGCTGCGCGGCATCGCAGACCTGCTGGACGCGATGAATATGCGAGGAGAACGCGGCGACGACGACGCGTTGTCGCGCGGCACCGATTACGCTGCGCAAGGTGACGCCGACCTCGGCTTCGGATTTGGTGAACTGCTTGCTCGTCGCATTGGTCGAGTCGCTCATGAGCAGGTCGACGCCCTGGGCGGCGAAACGCGCGAGGGCAGCGAAATCGGTGAGTTCTCCGTCAATGGGCGTTTCGTCGAGCTTGAAGTCGCCGGTGTGCAGCACGTTTCCGGCCGGGGTGTGCATGAAGACGCCCATGGCACCCGGTATCGAGTGGTTGACCGTGAAGAACTCGAGCTCGAAGCAGCCGAGCTTGGCACTACTTCCCCTGTGCACCTCGACGAGCTTGGGTTGCCTGGGGAGCCGATGCTCCTCGAGCTTGCCCTCTATGAGGCCCAAGGTGAGCTTCGTGCCCAGTATGGGAACGGAACGGTCGAGATCCTTGAGCAGGTACGGGAGTGCGCCGGTGTGATCCTCGTGGCCGTGCGTGATGACGATGCCGCGCAGCCGGTCGGCGTTCTCGAGGACGTAGGTGTAGTCCGGAAGGATGAGGTCGACTCCCGTGTGCTCGTCATCGGGAAACATGAGGCCGGCATCAACGAGGATGATGTCGCCCCCGCATTCGAATGCGGTCATGTTCTTGCCGATGGCGTCCAATCCGCCAAGCGGTATGATGCGAAGCGTCGGACCACCCTTCTTCCTACCACCCTGGCTGCCACGACCCCGCTTGTGGGGACGCTTGTTCTTCGACGCCGTTTTCGCAAGCGTCTTGGGAGAACCCTTGGCAAGGCCCTTCTCGTTCGTATTCTTTTCTGGCATGAGAAAAACTCCTCAGCCTGTGATCATGTACAGGTATTCTTCGTTTCTAGGCTTCTATTCTACGGGCGCACAGGCGCGCATGACCTCGGCGAGCCGGGCGGATTGCTCGGGCGTCGCCTCGATGAGGGGAAGACGCAGGCCTCCCACGGGAAAGCCCACGAGCTTGAGGGCCTCCTTCACCATGATGGGGTTCGAGGTGACGAAGAGCTCGTTCATGAGCGGCAGGAGCGCGGCATGGGCGGCAAGCGCCTCGTCGTGTCTGCCGACTGCCTCGAGCTCGACGATTTCCTTCATGCGTTTCGGTGCAACATTGGCGATGGTCGAGACCACGCCCACGCCGCCCAAGCCCATGATCTCGAGCGTGTCGGCGTCGTCTCCGGAATATACGGAGAAGCCGGCCGGAGCACCCTCGGCTATGGCGGCAATCTGGTCCATCTTTCCGCTCGCCTCCTTGATCGCGATGATGTTCTCGTGATCGTTGGCGAGCCTCAGGGTCGTCTCGGCCGTCATGTTGATGACGGAACGGCCCGGGATGTTATAGAGCATGATGGGGACGTCCACCGCATTGGCGATTGCGCTGTAATGCTGGTAGAGACCCTCTTGCGGCGGTTTGTTGTAATACGGAACAACGCAGAGATAGCCGTCGAAACCCATGGGCTCGACCTTCTTGGCGAAGTCGACGGTATCCTGCGTGCAATTGTCGCCCACGTAGGCGATGGTCTTGCAGCGACCGTTCACGGCCTCGAGCACGGCCTCGAAGAGCCTGATCTTGTCATCGTAGAAGACGGTCGGGCACTCGCCGGTCGTGGGACACACGGCGATGGAGTCGACTCCCGCCTCGACGAAGCGCTCGGCGAGCTCCTGCGCGCGCGTGAGGTCCAGGTCGAGATTCTCGTCAAACGGCGTCACGCTCGCGACGATCGTGCGCCCGAAAAACGGCTCTGTCATGCTCGGCTCCTAATCATTTCCATACGTTCGAACAAAGTAGGCGTTATGCAAGATTATACAGGCAAGGGCGTCGGTTAATCCATGAGCTTTTCGAGGCCCACGACGACACCGTCCATTTCCGTCACGGCGCGGGTCGCCATGAGTATGCCGGGCATATAAGATGCACGGTCAATCGAGTCATGACGTATGGTGAGCGTCTGGCCCACGCTCCCGAAGATGACTTCCTGATGCGCGACGTATCCTGCCGTGCGCACGGCATGCACCGGAACGCCGTCGACCAGGGCGCCACGTGCGCCCTCGAAGCCGGCGAGCTCGGTCTCCTTGCCCGGCGCGTCGCCCTCCTCGGCGCGTGCGCCGGCAATGAGGCGCGCGGTGCGGATGGCCGTGCCGGAGGGGGCGTCCTTCTTGCCGTCGTGGTGAAACTCGATGACCTCGACGTCGGGGAAATACTTTGCCGCGGTCTGCGAGAAAAGCATCATGAGCACGGCGCCGGTCGTGAAGTTGGGCGCGTGGAACAGGGCGGCGTCGCCCGTGGCGGACTCGTCGTATATCTCTCGGAGGCGTTCCTCGGAAAGGCCCGTCGTGCCGAGGACGCAGCTGACGCCGAGCTCGAGTGCGCAACGCACGTTTGCCTCGGCGACATCGGGGCGCGTGAAATCGATCACGACGTTGGGCCTGGTGACCTCGATGGCGGTCTTGAGGGACGCGAACACGGGGGCGTCGTTCGAGCCGATGGTGGTGTCGTCGGTCGCAGCCGGATCAACGCCGCCGGCGAGCGTCATATCGTCTGCGCCATCGACGGCCTTGCAGATTTCCGTTCCCATGCGGCCGAGTGCGCCGCTGACCAGCACCTGAATCATCTGAGCATCCTTTCGATCTTCTCCTGCTTGTATGGACTCACGACGGCAAGCGTCATGTCCTGCGTAAAGAGTGCGCGTGCGGCATCGTTCACCTCGTCGATTGTCACGGCTCGGTATTTCTCGATCATCTCGTCGATGGAGTCGACGGGCAAGTCGAGCACGGCCAGGCGCCCCAGGCGCGACATGCGCGTGCGCGTCCCGAGCACGAAGCTACCGGCGGCGAGCTCCTTCGCGCGGGCGAGCTCGTCGTCGCTTACCCCGTCCTGCGCCGCGAGGGCGAACTGCTCGGTCGCGACCTTGACGACCTCGGCGACGTTTTCGGGACGCGTGCCCGCGTACATCTCGAAGATGCCGGCACCCTCGTAGGGCTGGGAGGACGCGTAGACGGAGTAGACGAGACCACGCTTCTCGCGTATCTCCTGGAATAGACGCGAGCTCATGCCACCGCCGATGATGATGTCGAGCAGCGAGTAGGCGAAGCGACGGGGGTCGTTGTTGACGACGCTGGGGGCGCCGAGGATGATATTCGCCTGCTCGGTCTCCTTCTTGACGCAGGAGAGCATGGTACGCTCCCGCGAATCGACCTTGGGACGGTCGAGCCAGGGGCCGGCGGGCAAACCGGACAGACAGCGCAGCGCGAGGTCGACGAGCGCGGCGTGGTCGACGTTTCCGCAGGCGACGACGGCAAGATTGCCGGTCGTGTAGTGGGCGTCATGATAACGCAGCATCTCGTCGGTATCGAAGCCCGAAACGGTGTCCGGCGTGCCAAGTACGGGACGGCCGAGCGGGTCATGCGGGAACATCGCATCGGAGAACACGTCGTAGACGTAGTCATCGGGCGTGTCCTGGCTGCGGGCGATTTCCTCGAGAACGACCTCGCGCTCGGGGAGAATGTCCTTGTGCGCGAAGGTCGAGTTGACGAGCATGTCGGCGAGAATCTCGAAGCCGAGGGCGAGACGCTCGTCAAGCAGGCGCGCGTAGAAGCAGGTGTACTCGCGCGAGGTGAAGGCGTTGAACTCGGCGCCCAGCGCATCGAACGCTGTCGAGATGTCGAGCGCACTGCGCGTCGTCGTGCCCTTGAAGAGCATGTGCTCCATGAAATGGGACATGCCGTATTCGGCCGGTGACTCGTCGCGACCGCCCACGCGCACCCAGAAGCCGAGCGCTGCGGAGCGCACGCCCTCCATGTGCTCGGTGATGACCGTTATGCCGTTGTCGAGTACGGTTTTCTCGTAAAACATGAATCCTCCGAAAGCGCACGTGAAGAAGTATTGTAGCCCAAGCGGAATGGGACTAGAAATAATTCTTGTAGCGCACTTCCCCATTGAGCGGATCGTCTGGAAAAAGGAACGCGTACAGGTCGACGAAGTAATCATCGGTCATGGAGGCGATGTAATCCACCGCGATGTCCTCGGGACGGAACTCGAGCTCGAACGAATAGGGATAGCGCAGCATGGGCTGGTCAAGATAATGCCTGAATATGGGTGACTCCTCTCGACCCATGCGAATATCGTCGACGAAGGTCGTGAACATGCGCTCCATCATGGGCTGCACGAACGTGATGCGCCCCGCGACCTCGTCGCTCTTGTAGATCTTCTCGTAGTTCTCCCTGCGCATCGCGTCAACCGCGGCAAAGACCTCCTCGTCCATCGCGAGGTAGTCGTGACCGAGGGAGTTCTTGATGATGTTGCGCGTGATGTTCTGGATGATCTGGTGGTTGAGCTTGCCCACAAGCGGGCTTTCGTCGTAGTCACCCGTGTCGAGGAGCTTGATGCGCGCGGCATCCTGACGGTCTTTGCCGAGATAGGCGATGATGTCGCTGATGCGCACGACGCAACCCTCGAGCGTGGAGGGGCGCAGGTCGCGGATGTTTGACTGGTCGACATAGCAGCTCTCGATGAGCTCGTTGAGCGCGGAAAAGTCCGGACACGGCGCGGGGCGATATTCGAGAAAGGTCTTCTCACCGCAGTGCGTGAGTATGCCATTGTAGGTTTGCAGACACAGGTTGGTGCGGGCGATGGTCTTGAGCAGGCGCACGCTATGCACGTTGTGATTGAAGTAGCGACCGGTACTTGCGTGGTAGAGATCGGAGAGGTAGTCCTCGCCCTGATGGCCAAACGGCGTGTGCCCGAGGTCATGACCGACGGCGATGGCCTCTATGAGGTCGAGGTTGAGGCCAAGCGCCATGCCGATGGTGCGCCCCACGCGACTGACCACCTGAAGGTGAAAGGAACGACGCGTGATGTCGTCGTTGCGCACGAGCGAGAAGACCTGCGTCTTGTCCGCGCAACGCGAGTAGAACGGATTGTGGACGATCTTCTCGACGTCGACGACGAAGCACGGGCGCCCGAGGTAGACGTCCGGGTCTTGGTAGCGCTGCGTGAACTCACGTATGCCCTCGTCATCACGGCAGGCATAGGGCGATAGCATGGCCTGGGAGGCGGCATGACGGGCACGCAATTCCGCCTTCTCGTCCTCGGTAAACTCAAATAGCCTGGTATCGAATTCCACGGTGCTTCCTTGCTCGTGCCGACATCACGCGCATAGCGTAACGCGTGGGTGTGACATGGTTTTCCTAGCGGAAGCTGGCCGATTGGGCCGAGGCCGAATCCTTGAGCAGGACGTCATGTGCGCCGCCCTCGACGATCGAGACGCTCGACACGCGCGTGATCTTGGCCTTCTCGCGTAGCTCGGCCAAATCCAGCGCGCCCACGTTGCACATGGTGTGCTTGACCTTGGAAAGCGAGAGGGTCACGTTGTCATGCAGGGAGCCGGCGTAGGGCACGTAGCTGTCGACGCCCTCCTCGAAGGCGAGCTTGCCGCCCTCGCCGTCGTCGTAGCGTTGCCAGTTGCGGGCACGGGCCGAACCCTCGCCCCAGTATTCCTTCATGTAGTTGCCGTTTACGCTCACACGCTTGGTCGGGCTCTCGTCGAAACGCGCGAAGTAGCGGCCGAGCATCATGAAGTCCGATCCCATGGCAAGCGCCAGGGTCATGTGATAATCCTGCACGATGCCGCCATCCGAGCAGATGGGAATGTAGATGCCCGTCTCGTTGAAATACTCGTCGCGCGCCTTGGCGACCTCGATGACGGCCGTCGCCTGACCACGGCCGATGCCCTTCTGCTCGCGCGTGATGCAGATGGAACCACCGCCGATGCCGATCTTGATGAAGTCGGCACCCGCCTCGGCCAGAAAGCGAAAGCCCTCGGCATCGACGACGTTGCCGGCACCGACCTTGACCTCGTCGCCATACTGCTTGCGCACCCACTCGAGCGTGAAGCGCTGCCAATCCGAATAGCCCTCGGACGAGTCGATGCACAAGACGTCGGCACCCGCGTCAAGCAGCAGCGGTACGCGCGTCTCGTAGTCACGGCTGTTGATGCCCGCACCCACGACGTAGCGCTTCTGGCTGTCGAGCAGCTCGAGGGGATTGGCCTTGTGCGAATCATAGTCCTTGCGGAAGACGAGCGAGGCGAGATGCCCGTCCTTGGTTACGATGGGAAGCGCGTTGAGCTTATGCTCCCAGATGATGTCGTTTGCCTGCGAGAGCGTGATGCCGTCCTCGCCCGTGACGAGACGCTCGCGCGGCGTCATGAACTCGGCGACCTTGGTGGACGGATCCATGCGGCTCGGACGGTAGTCGCGGCTCGTCACGATGCCGAGCAGCTTGCCCGTGGAGGAGCCGTCCTCGGTGACGGGCATGGTGGAGTGGCCCGTCTTGCGCTTGAGCTCGACGACGTCCTTCATGGTCATGTCAGGCGTAATGTTCGTGTCGCTCGGGACGAAGCCGGCCTTGTAGGACTTGACCTCGCGAATCATCTCGGCCTCGGACTCGGCCGACTGCGAGCCGTAGATGAACGAGCAACCGCCCTCGCGGGCAAGTGCCTCGGCCATGCGCGGACCAGAAACAGACTGCATGATGGCCGACACCATCGGAATGTTGAGAGAAAGCGGGCACTCCTCGCCGCGTTTGTACTTGACGAGCGGCGTGTGCAGGCTGACGTCTGACGGAATGTTCTTCGCCGTCGTGTATCCGGGAACCAGCAGATACTCGCTGAAGGTATGAGATGGTTCATCGTAGTAAAACGCCATGCCTGGGGCCTCCTCTATCTCTCAATGGTTTCAGAGAAGTGTACTACACGCTGTCCCAAATGGCGCGTGATTTTGCGCAGACATGCCGATAGGAACCGGCAATGACAGAAGGTGCAAGGCGCCTTTTGTCACGCGCAGGCTAACACCAGGCGAAATATCCGCCCGATGCGGTCATCTTCGAAGTCCAAGTAGATCCTCACTGCGCTCGGTGATATCCTCACGCAGCTGAGCTGCGTCAACCTGACGTATGGAGGCGAGCTCGTCCACGACATGCACCAAGTCACCCATCACATCACTAGGGGCCGTAGATGCACCTGGTGCGGATGGCAAATCGCTTTCAATGAGCAGCCGTTCTGCAGGCACAATGCGCGCGTATTCACGACCGCGCTTTGTCGAGAGCATGCGCGTGCCGACGGAGAAGAGGCAACCATCCTCGACGGCTCGCATGAGTTGATCTGACGGACCGCCATACGAATGCAGAATGCAGGTGCAGTTCCGCAAGCAGTCGGAATCCTCGAGAATGTCGAGCAGCTCGCGCTCGGCCTTGACCGCATGCAAAGAGATGAGGATGTCCCCTCGCATTGCGCAGAGCTTTGCGATGCGTACGAGAGCTTCGATTTGGAAGTCCTTCGTGAAAGCATGCGATGGCCATAAGTCGAGGCCGATTTCGCCTACGAAGCGCGTGGATTGAAGCTCGTGTTCAAAAACGGCAAGCACCTCGTCAAGCGGGCCAAGCTCAGACGACCCAATCCACCAGGGATGCAGGCCAAGGCCCAAACGCATACTCGATTCGCCATGGAGAAGCGGAAAGAGTCGCTTGAATTCCTGCGGCGTAACGGTATTCGCGAAGACGTCGATACCGTTATCGCCAAGCTCACGAGCGAAGCGTGCGGGATTACCCGTGAACCCTGCGTGCATATGCATGTCGACAAGTCGTGTCATGAAAGCCCCTCAAATACGCATAAGGGTATTTTAGCCGCAGGATAAGCCTCAGCCAAAACGTATCAACATATGCACGAGGAAAAGAAAAGGGGCCTTGTGGCCCCTGATGATTCTTGGTGGAGATAAGGGGGTTCGAACCCCTGACCTCATGACTGCCAGTCATGCGCTCTCCCAGCTGAGCTATATCCCCGTGGGTCTTTGAAAAGACGCGAGGGCAATTATACCAATACGCGCAGTCATCGCAAGGGGTAATTTGACGCGACCCTAATATCCTCGCGTGGAATCTTGCTCGCGTCGAAGATGTCGAGTAATTCGGGTGCGCCCATGCTCTCCCCCACCTCGACCTGTCCCGCAAGATACGCGAGATAGCCGACGATGGCTTCAGGGGCAACGCCCCGTGCGCGCATGCCCGCGATGGTACTATCGCCATCGCGCTTGGACAGACGTCGGCCATCGGGGGCGAGAAGCAGCGGATGATGCGCGAACTTGGGCACGGGCGCATCGAGCAGTCTGTAGAGCAGTGCCTGGCGTGGCGTCGAGGAGAGCAGGTCGCTCCCCCGCACGACCTGCGTCACGCCCTGGGCGATATCATCGACGACGCAGACGAGCTGGTAGGCGAACACGCCATCGCTGCGACGCAGCACGAAATCCCCGCACTCGCTCGCGAGATTCTGCGCATACGGCCCCTGGATCGCGTCGACGAACGATATCGTCTCGTCGGGAACGTGTAGGCGCAGCGCGTGTCGGCGCTCGAGCGCCAGCGCGTCGCGCTCATCCGGATCCATCGAAAAGCAGGTTCCGGCATACAGGGGCGTGCCATCCGAGGCATGGGGTGCGGACGCGGCATGCAAATCGGCGCGCGAGCAGAAGCAGGGATACAGCTCGGCCTTGTCCGCGATATGGCCGAGCGCTACCTCGTAGGCGGCCACGCGCTCGGTCTGCACGAAAGGCTCGCCGTCCCATTCGATGCCGAGCCAGCGAAGGTCGTCGAGGACGCCTTTGACGTAGGCGGGATTCTGGCAGCGTTCGTCGAGGTTCTCGAGGCGCACGACGAATTCCCCGTTTTCCGAACGCGCGAACGCCCAGGCGAGCAACGCCGAAAACGCGTTTCCCAAGTGCATGAGCCCGCTGGGACTTGGGGCGATGCGCCCGACGATGCGTCTATCACGACCCATGAAACTCCCCTATTCGACGTAGGTCGCGCTCACGTTGTAGGGTAATCCCGACGGCATGGGCTCGATCTGGATGTCGGATTCGGCCGCAAGGCCCCGCAGCCATTCGTCAAAGAGCTGGTCGGCCTTGGCCTCGGTCGCGTCGATGACGATCTGGTCGTATATCTCGCGCGGCATCGTCGCGAGGACGACCGATTCCCCACCCGCACCGACGTTGAAGGCGGCGTCGCAGAAGATGAGCGTCCATGCGCCGTCCGCGTAGACGGGCTCGGACACGGTGCCGACCTCGAGGGCGTTGGCTGCCTGGATGTATTCGCCGCCCATGACGTCACGATTGGCCGGAAGGGAGTTCCACCCGGCATGCACGGCGTCGCCGATGCGCTCGAACTCGCCGAGCGTCACGCGCTCGCCGGAAGCTGCAAGGCGACTGCGGGCCTCCTGGGCGTCTTGCTGCGAGGCGAAGGTGATGTAGTAGGTATCCTTGCCGTTGTAGGTCGAGGCCGACTCGTTCGCCTGGGCCTGCACCTCGGCCTCGGTAGGCGCGACGGCATCGATGACCATGGAACGCAACTGCTCCTCGAGAAGGCGGTTGAGCTCGTTCTCGCGCCAGGATTCCTCGTCATAGCCGTAAGATGCCAGGACGCTATCCCAGGAGTTCTCCCCGTAGCGCCGCTCGTAATACTCCTTTTCCTGCCTGATGACATCGTCGAGGTCGGTATCGCCTATCTGGATTCCGAGCTCGGCGCATTTCTGGCGTATGAGCTCCTGGGAAATGAAGACGGTATCGAGCACGTAGCTGCGAAGGGTCTCCGAGGTGTAGCCATTCGACTTGAGGAACTCCGCCCAGGCGGAATCGGTCTCGTACTGCACGTTCTTGCCGCGAAAGTCTTCGATGAACTCGGTGACGTCATCCTCCTCGATGGCAACGCCGTTGACGTAGGCGGCAACCTGGGGCGGTTGCGCCATTCCGAAGCAGCCCGTGAGCGCGCAGGGCGCGGCGAGCACGAGCGCGATGAGCGCGCAGACGCATGCGACGCGTATGAGGTGCTGGCGAATCACGCCACGCATCCACGCCCGGCATCGAACGCCGCAAGATTGGCCTCGATGGTCTTGGGGGGAACGCGCTCGGCGATGACGGAGCGCCATGTGTCCGCCTCGAAGGGTAGCGCCGTGGAAAGCGCGCCCATGAGCACGACGTTGGCGGATTTGGGGCTCCCCGCCTCTCGTGCAATGCGTCCGGCCGGAACCCTCACGGCATCGAGCTCGGCTAGGGAGGCGTCGATGTCAGCCGGCATCTGCCCCGTTCCGATGGCAACGCTCACCGGCGTGATGACCTCGTCGTTGACGAAGAGACGACCCGTGCCGGGAACCAGGAACTGACGTGCGCGCAACGCCTCGATGGCCTCGAAGCTCACGATGACATCCGCGCAACCGGGGTCGCAGACCATGGAGGACACGTCGGAGCCAAAGCGCACGACGGTCGAAACGGACCCGCCGCGCTGGCTCATGCCGTGAATCTCGGAGATCTTGACGTCATAGCCACTTGCAGCCGCGGTTTTGGCAAGCAAATCACCCGCGAGGATGGTACCCTGTCCGCCGACGCCGACGAGCAGGACCGTCGTTGTCTTCTGTGCCTGCGTCATATCACTCCCCCTCCTTGGCTATGCAACCAAACGGGCACACCTGGATGCACTGGGCGCATCCGATGCACTGGGCGGGATCGATGGTCGCATGCCCTTCGTCGTCCTTGCCGATGGCCGGGCAGCCGATGCGCACGCACTTGCCGCAGGCACGGCAGTCGTCCACGACGGCGACGCCGTCCCTCGACCGGTCGACGAGACGGCAGGGGCTGCGAAAGACGAGGACGGAGAGCTTGTCCGCCGCCCCCGTCGCCCGCTTGAGGGCGTCCTTGACCGCAGCGTAATCCTGTACGTCGACCGTTTCGACCTCGTCGGCCCCGAGCGCGAGGCACAGCGCCTCTATATCGAGCCGCTTGCCCCTCTCGACGGCGAGCGGGTTTGCTCCGCGTACCTGCTCATGCAGGGTGATGCCGTTACAGGGATTGCCCTGGCAGCCGGTCATGGCCGTCGTGCGGTTGTCGAGTATGCAGAGCGTGCCCGCTCCGGCATTGTAGATGGTGCCGAGCATGCTCGTGATGCCCGAATGGGCAAAGGTGCTATCGCCGATCACTCCGACGACAGGTCTCCCGTTGCGCACGGGAACGTCCGCGAGTTCGAGTCCGTGCGCGACGGACAGGGACGCGCCCATGTCGATCGTGGAATGCACGGCGTTCAGCGGAGCCGTTGCGCCGAG
>OGPU01002183.1_pt1 | contig 14475 bp, 5 predicted proteins | sample 1552991 | NCBI WGS metagenome assembly OGPU01 (sample SAMEA2580296, study PRJEB22360) | human gut metagenome | biome: human gut; feature: human-associated habitat; material: faeces | place: Denmark | collected 2008/2010 | reverse complement strand
ACTCATCAACCGCCGCTTTGTTTGCCCTGTAATAAACCCGGTTGCCCTCAAAGGACGAAATAACCAATCCGCATTTTTGCAGCTTGCTCATGTGATGTGAAATCGTGTTCGGTGAAAGCTTCAGTTTTTCCGCAAGCTCAAGCCCGTAAGCCTGTTCGCCGCAAAGCAGCTGCATGATTTTCATTCGGTTTTTGTCAGCAAGGATTCGAAACGCTTCGTCGTAATCCATTTTTTCGATGCCGCGCAGCGGAAGCCTGCCGATGGCGCGAACACCGAGCCCGACATAATAAACGGTGCGGGTGCCGTCGGATTCGCCGGTGTGAACGGTGAAACTGTTGCTCCCGATAACGGTCGGATAAACCCTTCCGTCTTTTGAGTCGGTGTCAACGCCGTTTTCATCCTCAATCACTTCGATTATATCCGAAATATCGGAGTAATCATGTTCAAAATCCTTCAGCGCATATGCATAAAGCTGCGGGTTTGCTTCAATAAGCCCGACTGCGGAACGCAGAGAGTTGCAAATCAAGCGCACATATTGCTCATAGTGTTGAAGAACGAAAAGGATCTTCCACCGAGAATCGTTTGTGAGCGGCAGACCCTCCAGCACGGAAAGCAGGCCGTTGTAGGAATGGGCTTCCGCAGCGGCATGGATATTGGCCGAAGTCAGGTTAATTGTTATGTTGCTGATTGCCTGCGGCTGTGTCTGCGAGAGCAGCAATTGCTCAGCCTCGTCAATATTTCGTATCTCGCTTCTCAATGCCCTGTCGGTCAGAAGAGCGGCGATGCATGTGTTAAGGCTGTCCGCGCCTTCGATGCACGGAATATCGCCGAAAAGCTCTTCTGCGCATGACGGCATAACAATGTTTTCGTCGAGAAATCTTTCCAACACCATTGCGGGGTGCATTATCGCCTCTGCCTGTTCCGCCGTCACTTCGCGGTTTCGAATGATATTATCGATTTTCTGCCGGATGCAGGTGTTGTTCGCTTTCAAATAAAAATACTTTATTGCTTCGAGTATTGGATTTATAACAGCAAATGCTTTCATTAATAATTATTCTCCGAAAAAATTTTGATCCGCGCCGCATACGCTCCGCGGGGACCGCTCACTGTCCGTCCTTTGTTTTCAACTTTTCTGCAAGACGGCGGATGAATTCATCCACAACTTCTTCGTTTGTTTTGTAATAGACCTTGCAGCCCTCAAGTGTTGAGGTCGTGAGCCCGCTTTTTTGCAGTTTGTTCATGTGGTGCGATACGGTGTTGGGTGAAAGTCCGAGCATGTCGGCAAGCTCCTGCCCGTAGGATTTTCCCGCACTCAGCTGCTGCATTATTTTCATGCGGTTTTTGTCGGCAAGCGTGCGCAGAATCTCGTCGCAGTCGATGGAAAGCCTTTCGCGATAGGGAACATGCATCATCGGACGGACGCCGACGCCGACGTAATATGCCATAAATTCCGAATCGGCGGGGTCGGCAACGGTGAAGAAGTTCCCGTTGCCGATTATCAGCGGATAAACAACGCCCCTGCCTGTTATGAAGTCAATATGAAACCTGCCGCAAATATACTTTAGAATATCGGTAATATCCGCATAATCGCGGCTGAAATTCCGAAGAACATCCGAATAAACCGCGGAATTGTCCGCAATCAGCTTTACGGCGGGGCGGACGGTTTCGCAAATATCGCAGACATATTCGTTGTAATGTTTATAAATCTTTATTATTCGCCAACGGGATTCCTCCGTCAGCGGAAGCTGTTCGAGAAGTTCAAGCAGCCCGTCGAGAGTCGGTTCGAAATCATTCAGCGAAACATTGAATGTGGTAAGCTCTTTCATGATGCCGGAGAGCCTTTGCTCATCCGTTTGGGCAAGCATGGCGGATTTTACTTCATCCAAACTTGTGAAACTTCGGCGGAACGAGTTCAAAAAGACGAGTATTGCAGGGCAGGTGCTCGTGGCGTCGCTCCCGTCCGTGAATTTAAAATAGCCGAAAAACTCCGAAATTCGTTCGGGCAGAACAATGCCCTCATCAAGAAGTTTTTCAAGCTCAAATGCGGGCCCGAAAAAATCGGTTACCTCGCCCGCAGTGGTGATGCGCTTTTTCAGCACACGGTCAAGCACCTGAGCCTGGGTTTCACCGTTTGCTTTCATTTTAAAATAATAGATTGCCTCAAGCAGCGGATTCACGACGGCATAAGCGTTCATAACAAAAACCTCCCGACTTGTCGATCTTATCTGTCAAAGGATCACTGAGCAGCCGTGCTTTCGGCAGACACGTTTCGGAAAACGGCAGATTTTTCCGTGTGTTTGCCGGATCGTTCGTCGGACAGCAACTTTGAATCATTATTGAATATTATCGAAAAAACCGAACAACCTGCTGCCGCTCGGCAAAAAACATTGACCGTCTGCCTGCTTTGCGAAAAAACGAAACCAACGGACAATTATTAGTATGCAATTTTTTTTGCCGGTTGTCAATAGCAAAAGGCAATGTTTAACATATTTATGGAATAAAGCATGCGATGACTATTGACTACAGGCGATTTTCGTGCTATGATACTGAATATACAGAGGCGGAAGGTTGTTTCCGTACATTTTCACCGAACAAAGCTTACGCCCTGCAACAACAAACATGGAGGAAGAGTATGAAAACAATGAAGAAGCTGCTTGCAGCAATGCTCGCAATTGCAATGCTCCTTACCTGTGCGGCATTTAATCCCTTGACCGCAACGGCTGAAGGTGCAGCAACCGACAGCAGCGAAACGACCCGCTATTGCGGAAATGATGACTATCCCGCAAAGTCTCTCGGCGGAAACTATTCGGGAATGCCGCTGAATATCGGCAAAAAGTCCGATGATTCAACAAAGGCTGCATCGCGCGGCGGTCAGACGATTCTGGCATATGCCCGCAACAAGTACACGTCGGACGGCAGCTACCTGCCCTATGCGGCATGGGTAACTTTCAACACCGAGGATCCCGCAGGCAGCTTCACCGAGCTTTCCCGCGGCGGCGTTGAATTCTATGAAGCTGCATACGACGGCGAACTTATTTACGGCTTGGATACCGACAACAATTTCTATTCCGTAAACCCCGAAACCTTTGAATCCACGCTTATCGGCAGCATTTCCGACACTGCGAATTCAATGACCTATGACTGGGAACACGACACTTTCTACATTGTCAACGGCAACCTTCAGATCCGTGAGCTCCGCAAGGACGGTTCTCTCGGTTCCGCAATCACGCCCGCAAACGTTGTTTGCATTGCCCCCGTTACCTATGTCGGCAACGGCGAATTCCTGAGCCTTGACTTCAACACCCGCAACTACGTTCGCATTGCGGCGGACGGCAGCACCACTCAGCTTGCCCATTCCGACGGGCTTCAGGGCTGGTCCTCCTCCATGGTTTACAACCGCGAGGACGGCAAGTGCTACATCTGCTACACCAACATGCAGAACGGCGACGATACTTCCAGTGTCGGCTTCTGGGGCAAGCTTTTCGCAATCGACCCCGTGACCGGTGAAGGCGAATACCGCGGCTTTATCGGCGAGGATTACGGCACTTACGTAAACGGCATGTGCTTTATCGATATGGGCGGCGGCGAAGAACCGCAGGCAACCCTTGACGAAGCGATGAACCTTGTTGAAAACAGGCATCATTTCGTGACCGAAGGCGAATATCCCTGGGTTCCCGTTGTGTTCAACGATGAACTCTGCGGCGCAAGCGGCAACCAGGATCATGTCGGCACGACAAGCACCGTTTCCGCCACCGTTCAGCTCAATGCGGGCGATGTAATGCGCTTTGACTGGGCTGTCAGCTGCCGTGAAGATTTCGAACGCCTCACCTTCTCCGTGAACGGAACCGAAGTTGCTGCAATCTCCGGACAAAGCACCGATTTTGTGCCCTATAACTATGTTGCCGAAGCAGCAGGTGAATACACCTTCAGCTGGACTTATCACAAGGAGACCATGTGGACCGAAGGTCAGGATCGCGGCTATGTTAAAAATGTTTACGCCGGCGCACCCCTTCCGGATGAAAGCGTTGAGTTCGCACCCGATGCCGTGACCGTCCGCAAGGGTCTCACCGCTCAGCTCAGCTGGACGGTTGCTCCCTACTATGCTTTCGATCAGTCCGTGACACTTACAAGCTCCGATGCAAGCATTGCTTCCGTTGATGCAAACGGCGTTGTACGCGGCGTTAACGAGGGCACCGCAGTCATCACCGCAACAACGGCACAGGGTCATACCGACACCTGCACCGTAACGGTTATTGCGCCCGTTCCGCATACGAAGATTTATGCTTACCAGACTCAAACAACGAACCTGATCTCCTTCTTTACGGATGATTCCGCCCACGTTCAGCAGCTTGGTGCATTCCCCGCTGACACTTACGCAATGACTTATGCGCACGGCGTTGTATACGGCATCGACAGTGAGAACAATTTCTTCACAAGCACGCCCGGTTCAACTCAGCGCACGATCATCGGACAGACCGGCACCGCAATGATCACCGCAATGGCATATAACTATGCGAACGGCAAGATCTATGCAGTCGGCTACACTCAGCAGAGCCGTTGGGATCTTTACGAAATCAACATGCAGACCGGTGCCGCAACCGTTATCGGACAGCCCGACACCGTGGATCGCGATCCCCTGTGGACATTCGCAATCACCACCGAGGGCAGGGCATACGGCATCACCGCAACCTCCGGTCTTCTGTACGAGGTAAACCTTGAAACCGCACAGGTTACCGAAATCGGCTTCACAGGCTGCCCCGGCGTCGGATTCTGCCAGTCCCTTGTTTATGACCATGACAACGGCATAATGTTCTGGGCGGCTTATTGGAAAGACGATGCAAACGGCCTGCGCGAAGTTAACCTTGAAACAGGCGAAAGCGTTTCGATCGGCGATATTCAGGATGCGGCACAGGTTTGCGGCGGCTACACCGTTCCCTCCTGGGACGATCCCACTCAGCCCTCAAACGTCACCGTCACCTTCAACTATATGGTAAACGGTGAATGGACGAGCAACGAAGTGACCGTCCCCGCAGGAACAACTCCCGCTGCACCCGTTCCCGAGAACCAGCCCCATCAGCCCACGATGCTGATGTTCATCGGTTGGGATGTTGATTTTGCAAACGTTCAGCATGATATTACCGTCACCGCGCAGTATGCTGCTCTCGGCGACGTTGATATGAACGGCGAGATCCAAACCGCCGATGCACTCCTCATTGCACGCAATGCAATCGGTGTTGCGGAGCTGACCCCGGCGCAGATGATTCTTGCCGATGTTTACGGTTCGGACGGCGTCATCACCCTTAACGATGCTCTCGTTACAATGAGAATCTCTCTCGGAATGTAAACACGGTTCGGGAAAGCACCGAATTTCTTCCTTTCAAAACAGGATGAATCGGTGCATTAACAGAGCGGAAAATCCGACAGGATTTTCTTTATAAACCTCCTGTCCGACGGGAAGGGGCGGTTCGCCCGCCCTTTCCCCGGGCGCTCCTTTTGGAATTAGGAATTAGGCACGTTCTTTCTTTGAGTGATGTGCGGTTTGTGCAAGTTAAATGCGGCCGCGCTTGACACAACTGTCGCTTGCGGTTATAATGGAATCGACCAACATAATCTTGGTCTATTGCCCCCCATCGCGGGGATTGATACTAATTCATGTGCGCATTAATGTCAGTTTTTTCGCTATTGCCCCCATTGCGGGGATTGATAGTCATCCTCCTCTTCGTATTCAAACGGAAGGTTCTATTGCCCCCCCATTGCGGGGATTGATAGTTTTCTGAGTAAATGCTTGATGGTTTAGACACTATTGCCCTCATCGCGGGGATTGATACTCCATGCCGCGAGCGGTCAGCTGCTCAACAGCGGCGCCCCTTCCGCACTCTTCCATCCGCCTTCCGCACCCCCTCTTTGCGTTCCCCTCCCCACTTTCCGTTCAGGTGAGGCGGCTTCTGCGATTCGAAAACGATTACAAAAAATATATTTGATTTAACTGTTGCACCCCCCCGAAAAGATGATACAATATACATGAATAAAGAAAATTTATTGCATTACGCATAAGATTCGGTTCAGTCGGTATGTTTTTGAAATCGGAAGGGAGAAAACCATGAAAAAAAATCTTAAGCATCTGTTCTCTGCGGCGATATGTGCAATTATGCTTTTCGCCTGCGTTTTCCCGAACTTTGCGGCGGCGGATACGGAGCTGAGCTCCGTTGATGCGGAAAAGCTGGAGGCTTTTTTTGCCCAGTCGGCAGGTGACGGAAGGCATAACTTCGATCATCCGGATTATGCGGGCGGGGTGTACGGAAGCTACACTGTCAGCAACTTTTCGGAAAGTCCCTGTGTCGGCATTGAGGACGGTGTCATTCGTTGGTTCGACTTTAACCCCGATGCAATGGGAAGCATTTTGCGCACTTCCCCGGTTTGGGATTTTCGCCCCCGCTTCTGCGGCGTTTTCGATTTGTCCGGAACATCGGTAACGAATGTTTACTCCCCGGTGCCGGGTCAAACGCATATTACGGCGGTGAACCTTGACGGCTGCGCAAACCTTGAGTGCCTTGAATTCGGCGATCAGAATGAATGCTTTGACATTTCCGCGCTGAATTGCCCGAACCTGAACATCATCGACCTTCGCACATATCACAGCGGGAATGTTGCCGTTCAGCCCAAGAGCTTTTCCGCTCCGGTCATGCTGAACACGCTCGGAAACGGCGGTGCGGGACTTTACGGCAGGGACGGAAGCTATGCACTGATCGCGCAGGGCGTTCGATATGACGAAAACGGGAACCTGATCGAAAACGACGGCTTCCTCGGCTGGTATGCGGACGGTCAGCTTCTTTCAACCGAAAGGGAAATGCAGCTTTCGGACGGGATCCGCGCAGCCGCCTGCTTTGCGGGTGACGTTAATGAGGACGGAGCGATAAATATGGCGGACGCACTGCTCATCATGCGCTGCGCAATGGAACTCGGCGGAGAGCTTCCCCTCAGGCTTGCGGATGCGGACAGAAACGGAAGCATAGGCATTCCCGATGCACTGCTTGCGGCAAGGGTTGCAATGGGAAACTGAATTAAAATTTAAAAACTGTTCGCGGACATTGCTCGTTTCGGGAAAACGGCTGTTTCGGATTGCCGGAAACACACCGGGGACGGAGAAATCACCGTGACATACTGATTTTACGGACATGAACCTTATTGATTTTATTATAATATTGATATTATCTGCGGCAATATGGCTTACGGCGTTTGCCGTTAAGAAGGGAAGTATTTGGAAATATGTTTTCGGAGCGGCGTTTACCGTATACCTGATGTGCGCTGCATCGATAACCGTTTTTCCGATACAGTTCAGCCCGACAATCAGAGCAATATTTGCGGAAGAAGGGTGGAAGATTACCGACTGCATAGTGCTTGTTCCGTTCAAAGACGGGATAACGGCGGATGATATTCTGAATGTTGCAATGACAGTTCCGTTCGGAGTTTTAATCACGTTGATAAGAAAGAAAACAACGTGGAAAAATGCGTTGGCTGCGGGTGCGGCTTTCGGAACGGCGACAGAATTGCTGCAATTGGCAATTGCGGCGATACAGGGGTTTTCGTTCAGGTATATCGATACGGCGGATATAATCTGCAACCTTGCGGGCACAATGCTCGGGTGGATGCTCACTGCCCTGCTTATCCGCTTTTTGCAAAAAAGCAAGCCGGCGAACGTCGGGGAAAAATCCCTGTATGCATACATTTCGGAAAAATGTGTGAAGCAGTGATTCCGTAAATGCGGAGTGGCTCAATGCGGGCGGTTCGGAACACGAACCATCGGCATTGAGCCGTTTTTTTATGCCGTTTTCGCATCGGAACGAACAAACGCAGTGTTTTCAAAACTTAATACACAAACAGAATGCACAACGTCAACATATGCTTGATTAAATATAAATATATTTAAAAAACCGCGCATTTCGGGGTTGACATCTTGACAACAACCTGTTAAACTGTGATACTGCATTATTATGGGTAAAATACGAATTTTTCGCCGCCGTCATGTGCGAAAGCATCGTTTAACGCTGTGGATCCCGCATTTTTTGCGCGGAACGGCAGCCCAAGGAACGCGCAGGCAGCGAATACCGCAGGCGGGGCTTCGGCCGCACTCAATGCGGCATTCCGAAAATGCGAACAATGCGTAAGACACGACACAATCAAGTTTTCTGCGGAGAGCCGCAGAGGTTAGGGGTGAAACAATGTTGCATAAAGTAAACGTGGGCAAGAAAACACGCATGAGCTTCTCCCGCATCAACGAAATTCTCGATATGCCCGACCTTATTGAGGTTCAAAAGGATTCATATCGTCAATTCATCGAAAAGGGTCTGGGCGAAGTTCTTGACGACATCTCTCCCATTAAGGACTTTTCGGAGCGGTTGGTGCTTGAATTTGTCGGCTACAAAATCGACGAATCAAAACCCAAGCGCAGCGTTGCGGAATGCAAGGAACGCGATGTTAACTATTGCGCGCCGCTGTATGTTATCGCGCGGCTTATCAATACCGAAACCGGTTCCGTGAAGCAGCAGGAAGTCTTCATGGGCGATTTCCCGCTCATGACGGAACAGGGCACGTTCGTCATCAACGGAGCGGAACGCGTCATTGTCAGCCAGCTCGTTCGCTCGCCCGGCGCATATTATACCGAAACCGTTGACAAAGTCGGCAGAAGGCTTTTCAATTCTCAGGTCATCCCCAACAGAGGCGCATGGCTTGAATACGAAACCGACAGCAACGAAATTCTTTACACAAAAATCGACCGCCAGCGCAAGCTCCACGTCACCACCCTCCTGCGCGCTCTCGGTTACAGCTCCGATGCGCAGATCCTTGAGCTGCTCGGCGAGGAAGAACGCCTTAAAAACACCCTTGAAAAGGACCCCACTCACGACACGGTTGAGGGTCTTATCGAAATATACAAACGCCAGCGTCCGGGCGAACCGCCCACCGAAGAGAGTGCGCGCAACCTTATGACCGCGCTGTTCTTTGACAAGAGCTACGATCTTGCCCGCGTCGGCAGATACAAATTCAACTATAAACTCGGCATTGGTGCGCGCCTTGAAGGCAAAACCGCCGCCGAAACCGTTGTTGACCCCCGCACGGGAGAGATCCTTGCGGAAGAAGGTCAGCTTATCGACCGTGAGCTTGCGTTCCGAATCGAGAACGCGGGTGTTCTCGGCGTGTATGTCGCCGTGAACGAAAAACGCATCCGCGTTGTCGGCAACCAATTTGTCGATGCGGCATGCTATCTTGACTTTGATCCTCTTGAAGTCGGCATCAACGAACATGTTTACTACCCCGTGCTGATGGATATGCTGGCTCAGAAAGAGGCTCTTTCCGACGACGAATTCAAAAAGCTTCTGCACGACAATGTGCTTGAACTCAGCCCGAGGCATATTCTGCCCGCGGACATGATTGCCTCCGTGAGTTACCTTATGGGTCTGCCCTACGGCATCGGCTTCTGCGACGATATCGACCATCTCGGCAACCGCCGCATTCGTTCCGTCGGCGAGCTGCTCCAGAACCAGATCCGCGTCGGCTTCACAAGGCTTGAGCGCGTTGTTCGCGAGCGCATGTCCATTCAGGACGTTGAAAGCACAATGCCGATAAACCTTATCAATATTCGCCCGGTAACGGCGGCCGTCAAAGAGTTTTTCGGTTCGTCCCAGCTGTCCCAGTTCATGGATCAGACGAACCCTCTTGCGGAGCTGACCCATAAGCGCAGGCTTTCCGCTCTCGGCCCCGGCGGTTTGAACCGCGACCGTGCAACGTTCGAAGTTCGCGACGTTCACTATTCTCATTACGGCAGAATGTGCCCTATCGAGACGCCCGAAGGCCCAAACATCGGCCTTATCAACTCCCTTGCAACCTATGCAAGAATAAATAAATACGGCTTCATCGAAGCTCCCTACCGCAAAATCGACAAGGAGAACCACTGCATCCTTGATGAGATCGTTTACCTCACCGCAACCGAGGAAAACGGCAAAATCATTGCCCAGGCAAACGAACCCACCGTCCGCGGCGAGGACGGCAGAGTTTGGTTCGAAAAGGAGCGTGTCGTTGCACGCAGGCTGGATCAGATCATCGAGGTGCGCAGCACCGATATCGACTATATGGACGTTTCCGCAAAGCAGCTCGTTTCGGTTGCAACGGCAATGATCCCCTTCCTTGAAAACGACGACGCAAACCGCGCCCTGATGGGCTCCAACATGCAGCGTCAGGCGGTTCCCCTGCTTGTGACTGAATCCCCGGCTGTCGGCACGGGCATGGAATACAAGGCGGCATACGACAGCGGCGTTCTTGTTCTTAACGAAGAAGCGGGCGTTGTTCGCTATGTTTCGGCAGATAAAGTCGTTGTTGAATCCGATTCCGACAGAAGCCTGCATACCTATCGCCTCATCAAGTTCAAACGCTCCAACCAGGGCACCTGCATCAACCAGCGCCCCGTTGTCGATGTCGGCGAACATCTTGAAAAAGGTGCGGTCATTGCAGACGGCGCATCCACCAAGGACGGCGAAATTGCTCTCGGCAAGAACATTCTCATCGGGTTCATGACTTGGGAGGGCTACAACTACGAGGACGCAGTTCTCATCAGCGAACAGCTTGTTCGCGACGATGTTTACACGTCACTCCATATCGAAGAACACGAAACCGAGGCACGCGACACAAAGCAGCTCGGTGCGGAAGAGATCACGCGCGATATCCCCAACGTCGGCGAAGAGGCACTGAAGGATCTTGACGAACGCGGCATCATCCGAATCGGTGCGGAGGTTCATTCCGGCGACATCCTTGTCGGCAAAGTCACGCCCAAGGGCGAGACGGAGCTCACCGCGGAGGAACGCCTGCTCAGGGCAATTTTCGGCGAAAAGGCGCGCGAGGTTCGCGACACCTCCCTGCGTGTTCCGCACGGCGAGGGCGGCGTTGTTGTTGACGTTCGCATTTTCAGCCGCGAAAACAAGGACGAACTCTCTCCCGGCGTTCATGAACTTGTCCGCGTTTATATTGCACAGAAGCGCAAAATCTCCGTCGGCGACAAGATGGCGGGCCGCCACGGCAACAAGGGTGTTATTTCAAGAATCCTTCCCGAAGAGGATATGCCCTTCCTGCCCGACGGCACTCCGCTTCAGATAGTTCTGAACCCGATGGGCGTTCCGTCGCGTATGAACATCGGCCAGATCCTCGAGCTGCATCTCGGCAAGGCCGCAAAGGGACTTAACATGAAGGTTGCAACTCCCGTTCTTGACGGCGCGGGCGAGGACGATATCAAAATGCTGCTTGCAATGTCAAACAAGTCCAACAAGCCCATGCAGGATCTTATGAAAATGACTGCGGGCGACGTGCTGAAGCTGATTGAACTTGCGGACTCCGACCCCGTTGTCGGTGAAAAATTCCGCGAGGCATACAAACACGAGGACGGAAAGACCGTGCTTTACGACGGCCGCAGCGGCGAACCCTTTGAGAACCGTGTTTCCGTCGGATATATGTACTACCTTAAGCTGCACCACCTTGTTGACGACAAGATCCATGCAAGAAGCACGGGTCCGTACTCACTGGTCACTCAGCAGCCTCTCGGCGGCAAGGCACAGTTCGGCGGACAGCGTTTCGGCGAAATGGAAGTCTGGGCACTTGAAGCATACGGTGCGGCAAACACCCTTCAGGAGATCCTGACCGTCAAGAGCGATGACGTCGTGGGCCGCGTAAAAACTTACGAAGCCATTGTCAACGGCGAAAACGTTCCCGAGCCGGGCGTTCCCGAGAGCTTTAAGGTTCTTATCAAAGAATTGCAGTCCCTTGGTCTTGATATCAAGGTTCTGTCCGAAAATAATGAAGAAATCGTTATCGGAGAGCTTACGGACGATGACGATGTAAGAGAGTTGGGCGTCAATATTGCCGGTTATGAAGATGCACCCGGCGGCATGCTCGGAGACGATGATGTCGATGACTTTAACTTCGGCGACGACGACGGTGAGGATGACGACGACAGCTATGAGGAAGACGAGCATGATGAATTCGACGGCTTCACCTTCGAGGACGCCGACGGTAACTACGAGGAATAAAGTAAAGTCGGAAGGGAGATAAGAACTTGTTTGAACTGACAAATTTCGATGCAATCCGAATCGGTCTTGCATCCCCCGAAAAGATCAGAGAATGGTCCCACGGTGAAGTTAAAAAACCCGAAACCATAAACTACAGGAGCCTTAAACCCGAGGCGGACGGCCTCTTCTGCGAACGTATTTTCGGACCGACGAAGGACTGGGAATGCCACTGCGGACGATATAAGCGGGTGCGCTACAAGGGCGTTGTCTGCGAAAAGTGCGGTGTTGAAGTTACGAGAGCAAAGGTGCGCAGAGAGCGCATGGGCCATATCGAACTTGCGGCTCCCGTATCCCATATCTGGTACTTCAAAGGCATACCGTGCCGCATGAAGATGCTGCTGGACATGTCCCCCCGCAATCTTGAAAAGGTACTTTACTTCGTCGCATTCGTCGTTACCGATCCCGGTGACACCCCGCTTGAATACAAGCAGCTGCTCACCGATGTTGAATACCGTCAGGCGCAGCGTGATTACGGCGCAAAGAGCTTCAAAGCGGGCATGGGTGCAGAGGCCATAAAGGAGCTTTTGCAGCAGCTCGATCTTGAAAAAACCGAAAAGGAGCTTCGCGAAGAAATCGCAAATTCCGGCGGACAGAAGCGCGTGAATGCGATTAAACGCCTTGAAGTCATCGAAGCTTTCATAAAGAGCGGAAACAAGCCCGAATGGATCATAATGGATGTTGTTCCGGTTATTCCGCCGGAGATCCGCCCCATGGTTCAGCTGGACGGCGGAAGGTTTGCGACAAGCGACCTTAACGACCTTTACCGAAGGGTCATCAACCGCAACAACCGCCTTAAAAGGCTGCTTGAGCTGCGCGCGCCGGACATCATTGTTCGCAACGAAAAGCGCATGCTTCAGGAAGCTGTGGATGCACTTATCGACAACGGCAGGCGCGGGCGCCCGGTAACGGGTCCCGGCAACCGCCCGCTGAAGTCCCTTTCCGATATGCTGCGCGGCAAACAGGGACGTTTCCGCCAAAACCTGCTCGGCAAACGTGTTGACTATTCCGGCCGTTCCGTTATCGTCGTGGGTCCCGAACTCAAGATGTACCAGTGCGGTCTTCCCAAAGAGATGGCATTGGAGCTGTTCAAGCCCTTTGTCATGAAAAAGCTCAATGAGCTTGGCTATGCCCACAATATCAAGTCCGCAAAGCGCATGGTTGAGCGCGTGAAGCCCGAGGTTTGGGATGTTCTCGAAGATGTTATCAAGGATCATCCCGTTCTTCTCAACCGTGCACCCACGCTGCACAGGCTCGGCATTCAGGCATTTGAACCCGTTCTGGTTGAAGGCAGGGCGATAAAGCTTCATCCCCTTGTCTGCACCGCATACAATGCGGACTTTGACGGCGACCAGATGGCCGTTCACGTGCCGCTGAGCGCCGAGGCCCAGGCCGAGATAAGCAGCATCGCCCAGAGCGAGGAGGAGTATGACGAGCTCTACGCCCTCGCCCAACAGCAGCAGTGGCGCAACAAGGCCATCTCGGACACCTACGAGCCCGGCTCCACCTTCAAGTCCATCGTCCTGGCCGCCGCCCTGGAGGAGGGCGTGGTCAGCGAGAGCAGCACCTTCTACTGCTCCGGCGTGGCCCAGGTGGACGGCTGGAGCGGCGCCCCCATCCAGTGCTCCGACCGGGACGGCCACGGCACCCAGACCCTGGCCAAGGCGGTGGCCAACTCCTGCAACCCGGCCTTCATCGCCATCGGCCAGGCACTGGGGGCGGAGAAGTTCTACAACTACCTGGAGGACTTCGGCTTCCTGGAGAAGACCGGCATCGACGTGCTGGGCGAGTCGAACATCAATCCCGTCAGCGCCGGCCTGATCTGGGATCGGGATAAGTTCACCAACGTGGATCTGGCGGTGGCCTCCTTCGGCCAGCGCTTCCAGGTCACCCCCCTCCAGCTCATCACCGCCGCGGCGGCGGTGATCAACGGCGGCCACCTGATGCAGCCCTATGTGGTCAGCCAGGTCACCGACACCGACGGCAACGTGGTGCAGCACACCGAGCCCACCGAGGTGCGCCAGGTGATCAGCGAATCCACATCCGCCACCTGTGCCGAGATTCTGGAGGGTGTTGTGTCCAGCTACACCGGTCAGAACGCCTACCAGGCCGGCTACCGCATTGGCGGCAAGACCGGTACCTCGCAGACCCTGGTGGATGATGAGTATATCACGTCCTTTGTGGGCTTTGCTCCGGCAAATGACCCACAGGTGATTGTGCTGGTGGCCTTTGACTCGCCCAAGGTAGAGTCTGCGGGCAGCAACTACACCACCACCGGCTACTATATCTCCGGCGGCCAGCTGGCGGCGCCCATCGCGGGTCAGCTGATTGCCGATATTCTGGACTATCAGGGCTTTGAAAAAGAGTATAC
>OGPU01002177.1_pt1 | contig 14507 bp, 12 predicted proteins | sample 1552991 | NCBI WGS metagenome assembly OGPU01 (sample SAMEA2580296, study PRJEB22360) | human gut metagenome | biome: human gut; feature: human-associated habitat; material: faeces | place: Denmark | collected 2008/2010 | reverse complement strand
GTCTGCTTTGTAGATCGGAGTCTCGATCTTGGTTGTATCTTTAACTGCCACGGTCGGGAATACTTTCTCAAGAGTGCCCTTCCATGCAGTCAGCGCCTCATCGGAGCTGATGGATACATTTCCATAGGAGAAATCCTTCTCGGTCACTTCACCGATCACAGTGTAAGTGATAGACAGCTCGCCCACTTTGCCAGCCGGAACTTCTGCAACAATAGAACCAAATCCCGGTGCAAATGCATCTCTCGGATCCAGGTTGTGCTCCAGCTTCACTCCAAGCTTATTACCAAATGCCATCTTCGCAACGGCATCGGCAACACCGTTGCCATCAACTGCCTGTGCGGAACGAATTACACCATCACGCATCAGTTTCGTAATCTTCTCATACTGACTCATAATAAATGCAAAATCCGGAAGGTCATACTCATCCTTCTGAATTGTGAATTTCACAAGACGGCTTCCTGCTTTTTTCAGTTCGTTTGTTACAACATCCGAAATCTCAGCCACATCAACAGCAAAGGAACAAAGGGTAGGCGGTACATCAATATCGTTAAAGGTACCGGACATACTATCTTTACCACCAATGGACGGAAGACCAAGTTTAATCTGTGCATCATATGCACCTAACAAAGCTGCCATCGGCTCGCCCCAGCGTTTTGCATCTTCTGTCATACGTTTGAAGTATTCCTGGAATGTAAAACGGATCTTGCTGTAATCTCCACCACAAGCCACGATCTTAGCCATAGACTCTGTGACAGCATAGACAGCTCCGTGATACGGACTCCAGCTTGACAGATACGGATCAAATCCATAACTCATCATCGTAACGGTATCGCATTTACCATGCATAACCGGAAGCTTTGCAACCATACTCTGCGTCTCTGTCATCTGGTATTTTCCACCGTGAGGCATGAAAACTGAGCCTGCTCCGATGGATCCGTCGAACATCTCAACCAGACCTTTCTGCGAGCATACATTCAGATCTTTCAGAGTATCCAGCCATTTTTCTTTTACATCGCCAACCTCAACCTGTTTCTTAAGGATGGTATCTTCTCTTGAAGGAATATCAACTTTAACCGTTGTCTCCTGGTGTGCACCGTTGGTGTTCAGGAAGGCACGGGAAATATTTACAATCTCTTTTCCTCTCCATGAAAGAACAAGTCTCGGATCTTCGGTAACAACTGCAACCTTTACCGCCTCCAGATTCTCTTCTTTTGCATAGCCAAGGAATTCATCTACATCCTTCGGATCTACCACAACAGCCATACGCTCCTGGGATTCAGAAATTGCAATCTCTGTTCCGTCAAGACCTGCATATTTTTTCGGTACTTTGTCCAGATTGATCTGAAGACCATCTGCAAGTTCTCCGATTGCAACAGATACTCCGCCTGCTCCGAAGTCATTACACTTCTTGATCAGCTTGCTGACTTCTTCTCTGCGGAACATTCTCTGGATTTTACGTTCGGTCGGCGCATTACCCTTCTGAACCTCAGCTCCACATGTCTCGATGGATTCTTCGGTATGAACTTTGGAAGAACCGGTTGCTCCACCACAGCCATCACGTCCGGTACGTCCGCCAAGAAGAATGATGATATCTCCCGGATCCGAATTTTCACGGATAACTGCACGTCTCGGAGCAGCACCCATAACCGCACCGATCTCCATTCTCTTTGCCACATAATCCGGATGATAGATCTCTTTTACCAGTCCGGTTGCAAGTCCGATCTGATTACCATATGAGCTGTATCCGTGTGCTGCACTACGCACCAGTTTCTTCTGCGGCAGTTTTCCTTTCATCGTCTCTTTTACAGATACGGTCGGATCTGCTGCACCGGTTACACGCATTGCCTGGTATACATAAGTACGTCCTGACAGCGGGTCACGGATTGCTCCACCAAGGCAGGTAGCTGCACCACCAAATGGTTCGATCTCGGTCGGATGGTTGTGCGTCTCGTTCTTGAAGTTGACAAGCCACTCTTCTTCCACACCATCTACTTCAACCGGGACAACGATACTGCAGGCATTGATCTCATCGGATTCTTCCTGATCCTGAAGTTTGCCTTCTTTTTTCAGCTTCCGCATTGCCATCAGTGCAAGATCCATCAGGCATACAAATTTGTCTTCGCGTCCTTTAAAGATCTCACTGTGTGTCTGAAGGTATTCTTTATAAGTATCTTCCATCGGCTTTCTGTAATCGCCATCACCGAAGGATACTTCTGTAAGTTCTGTTGAGAATGTAGTATGACGGCAGTGGTCAGACCAGTAAGTATCCAGAACACGGATCTCTGTCATAGATGGATCTCTGTGTTCCTCCACTTTGAAATAATTCTGGATGTGCTGGAAATCCTTGAATGTCATAGCAAGTCCAAGAGAACTGTATAACTCTTTCAGTTCCGCTTCCGGCATATCTTTGAATCCGTCAAAAATCTTTACATCTGCAGGTTCCTCGAATTTCGTAACCAGTGTCTCCGGTTTTTCAAGTCCTGTCTCTCTGGAATCCACCGGGTTGATGCAGTGTGCCTTGATAGCTTCCATCTCTTCTTCGCTGATCTCACCTTCGATCACATAAGTGGTCGCTGTCTTGATAACCGGCAGCTCATCCTCTTTGATAAACTGTACGCACTGAACAGCAGAATCTGCTCTCTGGTCAAACTGTCCAGGAAGAAATTCTACAGAAAAAATGTGGTCACTTTCTTCGCGCGGGAAGTCCTCTCTGTAAAGCACATCTACCGGTGGTTCTGCAAACACACCGTTGCATGCTCTTTCAAATGTTGCATCAGAAAGATTTTCCACATCATAGCGGATCAGTACACGTACATTCTTCACCGTCTTAATTCCAAGATAACTCTTCACCTCATGGCGAAGTTCTTTAGCCTGTACTGCAAATTCTGGTTTTTTCTCCACATATACACGTTTTACGCCCATAATTTCCTCCATTAGCTTTGATAGTAATATTGAAACCGCATGCCTTGATCCGGCATAACGGCAGTTTCCTCGATTTTTATTTTACCACATCACCTTTTATAAGTACAATAAATATAACTAAATCTTTTTATAAGTATATCTTATTTATTACAATTACCGTGAATCGCATCTCTTATTTATCTTTTTCTGGACAATACTGCAGACAAAAGATACGATTAAAAACACAGCAAAAATACTTCCGATCCTCATCACCATATCATAGAAAAAGCCCTCCGGAAGCATCCGGATCATATAGTCTTCTGCCGGATCAAGGATCCATAAGTTATTGTTAAAGAAAATATGATGAAAGATCACGAAATATTTGTTAAAGTCTCTTGAGAACAGAAATCCTGCCACCGCGGTAAGTGCCAGAAATACCGCCAGCACCCGCTGATACATCTGCGGGATCAGTCTCTTCCAGTCTGCTTTCATAAGCACAAGTGCCGCCATTGAAAAAAGCAGTACGATGATCGCTCCCCTCCGGATTGCAAGTCCGCCAAGAAAAAGTCCCTGCACATCTGCCATATGAAGCCGGTCCTTCTCATTGAAAAAATCCTGTATATTTCCTTCCACTTCCGTCTCAATACTCAGTTTCTTCTCGTTGCCCCGCAAATAAGACATCATGAATTTTGTCACCTTCATGATATCCGGCATCTCCATATAAAGTTCATCCGCTACCTTATATTTTTCATATTCTTTTTCATAAAAATTCCAGTCTCCGTATGCACCGATCTCAAAACTGCTGATCAGCAGGATCACGATCAGTGAAATACTCGGCAAAATCGCCAGGATTTTATGCAGCCATTTCTTTTTTGCCATCCTTTTTCTCCTTCTCTTTTTTGTCTATAGTTTAGCAACCCTGTCTTCATTTGTCAAAAATGGTTTTCTCTTGAAATTTCATTTTTTATCACTTATAATACTAATAGGTTTTATAAGGAGGACTAATAATGGATATCAACTATGAATTATATAAAGTATTTTATTATGTTGCAGACACGCTCAGCTTTTCTGAGGCTTCCAAGCAGCTCTTTATTTCACAGTCCGCTGTCAGCCAGTCCATTAAAGCACTGGAAAAGAAACTGGATCAGGTTCTTTTCATCCGAAGCACAAAAAAAGTTCAGCTCACCCCGGAAGGCGAGATCCTTCTGCGTCATATCGAACCGGCGATCAATCTGATCAAGCGCGGGGAATCCCAGATCATGGAAACAGCCTCTACCGGCGGCCAGATCCGCATCGGTGCCAGCGACACCATCTGCCGGTATTTTCTGGTTCCTTATCTGGAGCGTTTCCACAAAGCTTTCCCTAACGCACATATAAAAGTGACCAATGCCACTTCGATCAAGTGTACGGAACTTCTGGAGAACGGTCAGGTAGATCTCATTGTCGCTAACTATCCGAACGTTTACCTTGGCAGTCTTGCCTCCTTCCGAAAGATCCGTGATTTTCACGATGTCTTTATCGCAAACCAGTCCTTTGCGGAACTGCAGGGGAAAAAGCTTTCCCTCAAAGAACTGCAGCGTTATCCGATCATCATGCTGGACAGAAAAAGTACAACCAGTGAATTTCTGCATTCTCTCTTCCAGCAGCATCAGTTGGATCTGGTTCCTGAAATCGAGCTGAGCAGCAACGATCTTCTGATCGATCTCGCACGGATCGGACTTGGCATCGCTTTTATTCCGGACTACTGTGTACCAAAGAATTCCGACCAACTCTTTGTCGTCCAGACCGAAGAACAACTTCCAAAGCGTCAGCTGGTTGCCGCATGGAACGGACATGTTCCGGTTTCCCGCGCGACACAGGCATTTCTGGATTACTTTAATGCATAAAAAGTTTCTTAATTATCCGTCTGTTTTTCCCAGAACAGACGGATTTTTTCTTCCACAATGTCTAACCGGCATCTTTCACAGTCCGCCCATTCTTTCGGGAAAATCTCTTTCCCCTTCTCCCTCTGAAAACGCTCATCCAGAAGAAGTATCACTCCGCGGTCATCCTCTGTGCGGATCACCCTTCCTGCCGCCTGCAAAACCTTGTTCATCCCCGGATACCGGTAAGCATAGTCAAATCCGTAAAGTCCCTTCTGGTCAAAATAGCTTTTCAGGATTTCCCGCTCATTGCACACCTGCGGCAGCCCTGTTCCGATGATCAGTGTCCCGATCAGCTTCTCATTTGTCAGATCGATTCCTTCTGAGAAAATCCCGCCAAGAACTCCAAAACCGATCAGACTTTTCTCTCTTCCCATTTCAAATGCACGCAGGAAATTTTCCCGTTCTTCTTCATCCATGTGCTTCTGCTGAATAACCAGTTCCATCTCTTCTTCATCTGATGCAAGAAGCTGTGTAAATTCCTGATACACATCTTCCATAAACCGGTAAGACGGGAAAAAAATCAGATAATTCCCCATTTTTGCTTTCACTACCCGGAAAATGTATGTCGCATATCGTTGATACATTTCCCTGGAACGCATGGTGTAACGGGTACTCACATCCACACCATTCATAAGCAGTCTCTTCTTTGTATCAAACGAAGAATCAATGTAGACCGCATAGTTGTCTTTTTCCGTACTCAGAAGTCTTTTGTAATACTGGATTGGCAGAAGTGTTGCCGAAAAGAATACAGCACTGTTCCCCTTATCCAGACATTTCTGCAGATTTGCCGCCGGGTTAACACAAAACAACTTCAGAACAAATCTTCCATTCTCCTGATACTCCGTATAGATGACATAGTTCTCATCCAACCCATCATATATATTCAGGAAAGACCTCACTTGAAAATAAAAATCCAATACGGTTTCCCGGACTTCTTTATCCACACATTCCTCGAGATACCGGTCTGTCTCAGATAGTACATTCATAAGCTGGATTCCAAAATGCGAAATATTGTCCAGCACCTTATAGTTTTCACACTCTTTTTTCATTGCCAGAAGAATCTTATTGCATGCCTCCAGTCTTTTTGCAAACCGCGGTGCTTCTCCCTTTACCAGTTTATTCACCGCAAGAAAGTCCTCCTTGCATAACTCTGCACTGTACATCTGCCGTCCACGTTCTACCAGATTGTGTGCCTCATCGATCAGAAACAAATATCCTCCAGCGCCACCTTCTGCAAAGAAACGCCTGAGCCGGGCATCCGGGTCAAACACATAATTATAATCGCAGATCACACCATCCACCCAGGTCGACACATCCAGTGCCATTTCAAATGGACAGACCTTATGCTTTCTTGCCTGCGCTTCCAACACTTCCCGGCTCATCACATCTTCCTGCATCAAAAGCTCATAGACCGCGTCATTTACCCGGTCAAAATGCCCTTTGGCATATGGGCAGTCATCCGGATTGCAGCTTGTCTCCTCACAGAAACAGATTTTTTCTTTTGCCGTTAAAGTGATCACCTTGAACTTCAGATTCTGTTCCCGTAAGGTTTTGAATGCCTGCTCCGCCACCGTCCGGGTGATTGTCTTTGCCGTCAGATAAAAAATCTTCTCACCCAGTTCTTCTCCAACCGCTTTCACTGCCGGAAATACCGTTGAAATCGTCTTCCCCACTCCGGTTGGTGCCTGGATGAACAACTTTTTCTTCCGAAGAATCGTCCGGTAAACAGATACCGCAAGCTCTCTCTGCCCTTTACGATATGGAAACGGAAATTCAATCCCTTTAATAGATGCATTTCTTGCCTTTCTCCATTCAATCTGGAACTTTGCCCATTTTTTATACTGTCGAATAACTTCATCGAACCAGACTTTCAGTTCGTTACTCTGATAAGAATACTGAAACCTTTTCACCTCTTCCGTCTCCATCTGGCAATAGGTCATCTGTACCCCGATCTCATCCGCCCCTTCCTGTTCTGCTACCATGCTGGCATAACATTTTGCCTGTGCCAGATGAATGCCTGCCGGCTCCTGCACCCGGTCAAGTTCCCGCAGAACACCCTTGATCTCATCTACCATGACCTGCTCTTTTGTATGAATCAGTCCATCGGCACGTCCTTCTATTTTCAAAGTAAACCCATCACAGACAATCTCTGTCTTAAGAGGTACCTCCGCCTGATAATCCGATCCCATCTGTCTCTGGATCTTCCGGTGAATCCGACTTCCCATCTGCATATTCTCCGGATCTTGTCCGCCTCCTGTTCGATTGTCAATATCCCCTTCTCTTAAAATAAACTCCACAAGGTTTCGCACCGAAATCCGGATCACCGGGAGATTCTCGTCCATGTTCTTTCTGCCTCCGCTTTTTGCTACCTGTTATCATACCATAAACACATGTTCCTTGCCAATTGTATCCGTCCTGTCATGATATGGCTTTTCACATTTTCCGTGCCTCTATAGCTAAAAAGCCCCGGCGATCATCACCTCGCCGGAGCTTTCTTCTTAATTGAACTTGTCAATGATGTTTTTAAGATACTGGTTGTCTGCCTCATAGAACTTCTCCTGTTCTACAATCTCGGCAAGTTTCGGATCGATCGGCATCTTTCCGAGTACTTCTACCCCAAGTTTTTCTGCAATCTCGTCAATGTGGCTTTCCCCAAATACAGATATTTTCTTTCCACAGTCCGGACATTCCAGATAACTGTAGTTTTCCACCAGTCCGAGAACCGGTATGTTCATCTTCTTTGCCATATTGTAAGCTTTCTCTACGATCATCTGTACCAGATCCTGTGGAGAAGTCACGATCACAACGCCGTCTACCGGAAGTGACTGGAATACCGTAAGAGGAACATCCCCTGTTCCCGGTGGCATATCAACAAATAAGAAATCCAGATCTCCCCACATTACATCAGTCCAGAACTGGGTTACTACTCCTGCGATCACCGGTCCTCTCCAGATGACAGGATCTGATTCGTGTTCCAGAAGTAGATTGACCGACATGATCTTCGTGCCGTCTTCTGCAACGCACGGGAACATTCCCGCCTCGCTTCCGACTGCACTTCCATGCACTCCATACATCTTCGGGATAGATGGTCCTGTGATATCCGCATCCAGAATACCAACCGAATATCCCTGCTGTACCATCATACGTGCAAGAGATGCTGTCACCATTGATTTGCCGACTCCACCTTTACCACTGACTACTCCAATTACTTTTTTTACCTGTGAATACGGATTTGCCGGTGCTTTCAGATCTTTCTTCGCACTGCTGCATGAACCCGCATGTGCACAGGAAGAACATGATTCCGGCGAACATCCGCTGTTTTGCTCTTCTGCCATAACGCCAAACCTCCTAATTTTTAGGATTTATAAATCCTATTCTTCTACTACTGCGATCACTTCAATTTCGCAAAGAAGATTCTTTGGAAGTGTCTTCACAGCAACACAGCTTCTGGCTGGTTTTGATGTGAAATATTTTGCATAAACTTCGTTAAATGCAGCGAAGTCTCCCATATCAGCAAGGAAACAAGTCGTCTTTAATACTTTATCAAAAGAAGTTCCTGCTTCTTCAAGGATCGCTCCGATATTCTTGCATACCTGATCAGCCTGTCCCTCGATGGTATCTGCTTCTACGGTGTCAGTAGCCGGATTGATCGCAATCTGTCCTGCTGAATAAAGGATTCCCCCGTGTACATATCCCTGGGAATATGGTCCAAGTGCTTTTGGTGCTTTTTCTGTTGATACTAATTTCATGTTATAAATCTCCTTTTCAAATATATTCTTTCTCTAGCATATCACATCTGCCTCAAAATTCCAAATTTATTTTCGCATACAATGTTATGCCAGCTCTGCTTTTTCTCTCGTCACATTCTGAATCCATTTATAGCTCCGGTAGCGCATGACTGTGATCGGTACTTTGATCACCTCATCACTCATCAGAAGGATATAAACAACCTGTACCGGCGCATGAAAGACAAAGGCAGCGATCATACCCAGCAGAATAGAGCATCCCCACATGGTAGACACATCCAGGATCAGACCAAACCTGGTATCTCCTCCTGCCCGGAATACACCCACCACAAGGGTCGTATTGATCGCCTGGCAGAGTGTAAAGTAAGACATAACAAAAAACATAAAATAAAGATACCCCTGCGCTTCCTGTGAGAGTGTCATCACATGATTTGCAATCGGAGCAGCTATCAGAATGATGCCGCCTCCTACCGCACCGGTAATAATACTCAGCCACAAAAATCTTTTTCCATATTCTTTTGCCAGATGAAACTCTTTTGCACCGATGGTCTTACCAAGATAAATGGCCGTCGCATTGGATACACCAAAGGCAACCACCGTTGCCAGCTGTCTTGCAACCTGAGCAACAGAATTTGCTGCCACCGCAGCACTTCCCAGATGACCGATCACTGCTGTATTCGCAGTAGAACCAAGTCCCCACATCATTTCATTCAAGATCACCGGACTCGCATAAATCAGAAAGTCTTTTAGAAGCACCTTGTCGATCTTACGCATATAGACCGGGTGAAATCTAACGTCATGGTTTTTTACTTTTGCATACCAGATTACAATGATAAGTTCTACGATCCTTGCTGTCAGAGTTCCGATTGCCGCACCCATAATTCCCATCTTCGGTAAACCAAATAAGCCAAAAATAAGAAGCGCATTTACCAGGACATTACAAATTAGTGACGCGCTGTAGACAACCGTTGCAATCACAACCTGCTCGATACTCCGCATAATGTAAAGATAGACCTGCGTTGCCGCCATCAGGACATAGGAAAGCGCCACGATCCGCAAATATTTCACACCTTCTGCGATCACGGCCGGGTCACTGGTATAGATGTGAAGCAGCACTTCCGGAATGATTTCCGCAACAATGGTAAAAAGAGCTGCACAGCTGACACCGATGGTCATTCCCATTCCAAGGATTTTTTCAATCGTCTGTGTATCTTTCTTTCCCCAGTACTGTGCGGTCAAAACCGTTGCACCTGATGTTGTACCGAAAAGGATCAGTGTCATGACAAACTGTATCTGCCCTGCAAGGGATGCACCTGAAAGAACTTTTTCGCTGACTCTTCCAAGCATCAGCACGTCTGCCGCCGTCACACCCACATTGATCAGATTCTGAAGTGCCATTGGAATTACAAGTGCGAACACTTGTCTGTAAAACTTTCTCTTATTTATTTCCATCTTATTTTCCTGCTGCTTTCCGAAAAATCTGGTATACATCTTCGGCAGTAAGTTCTTTGATTTTTGAAAGTTTTACGGTATCATTTAATGTCGCCGCCATAGAAAGTTCCCGCAGATCTTCCTCTGATACTTCTCCGATCTCCAGTTCCTTTAAATTTGTCGGCATATGAATCTCACGGAAATATTCTACCGTCCGGCGAATTCCCTCTTTTGCGGCTTTCGCCACATCTTCTTCCTCTACGCCCCATACTTTTTTTGCGTAATGCGCAAATCTTTCTTCATCGTTTTTATAGACATATTCTGCCCAGGATCCCCAGACAGCTGAAAGGGTTGCACCATGCGCCTTATCATATTTTGCACCAAGTGCATGTCCGAGCTTATGTACAGAAAAATCTTTTGCTCTTCCGAGACCTGTCAGACCATTATGTGAAAGGCTTCCTGCCCACATGATTTCACTCATGGCATCGTAGTCTGTCGGATTCTCCAGACCTTTCTTTCCATTTTCAATCACAACCCGCAGAACTCCCTCTGCAATCTCATCTGTTATCTGATTTCTCGTATTTGGAATAAAATATCGCTCCAGTGTATGCATCATGATATCCACGATTCCGCACGCAATCTGATATTTTGGAAGCGTATAGGTAAGAACCGGATTCATAATCGCAAACTTCGGGCGGTTCAGGCTAGTGCTGATTCCTCCCTTTTTCCCTGTTTCTTCGTTTGTCAGAACTGCGGAATCGCTTGTTTCACTTCCTGCTGCCGCAATCGTAAGTACGCATCCTACCGGTGTCGATCTGGTAAGTATGATTTCACCTCCCCAGATTTCCTCCAGAGACCAGTCCGGGTTTGCCACACCATGGGCGATTGCCTTTGCTGTATCAATAGAACTTCCACCGCCTACTGCAAGAAGAAAATCCGCACCGAACTCAATTGCTTTCTCAACGCCTTCCTGTGCATATGCCATCCGGGGATTTGGCTTTACTCCGCCAAATTCCTCATAAGCAAGTCCTTCTTTTTCCAGGGCTTCTTCTACCTGCGCAAGAAGTCCGCTTTTCTTTACACTTCCACCGCCATATACGATAAATACACGGCTTCCGCCCCATTTCTTAACTTCTTTCCCAACTTCTGCCTGTGCATTTTCTCCAAACAGGATTTCTGTCGGGGTATACTGTATAAACTTTTGCATTTTACCTCTCTCCTTAAAAAAATCCGAACCGTTCAATAAAGATTGCGGTTCGGACTAAATCTTTCAGTCTTATCTTATAACCATACTTTTCCGGTATGTTCGCCATTGATTACATAGTATACTGCATAATCTTCCGGTTTTACATAAAGCTCAATACTCTTGATCTCGGAAATTTTATGTTTCTGTTTTGTCCAGTCTTTTTTTACTGAAGCAATCATATCTTTTGTGTTTACTTCTTTTTCACCATACTGAAGAACAACTTCTGTTTTGATTTCTTTCTTTGCCGCAGATTTTTTTGCTGTTGTTTTTGGTGCTGCTTTCTTTACTTCTTTTGTAACTTTCTCTGCAGTTTTCTTCACTTCTTTTGCAGCTTTTTCAGCTGTTTCTTCTACTGTTTTTTTCACTTCTCCTGCAGCTTTTTTTACCTCCTGCGCTTTCTTTTCAACAGTAGCCTTTACTTCTTTCGGCTGTGCTTCTTTTTTAGCAGTTTCTTTTACTTCTTCTACTTTTTCGCTGACTTTATCTTCTGCTGCTTTAACTGCTGTTTTTACTTCTTCTTTAGTTTCTGCCGCTGCCTTTACCTCTGCTGCCTTTGTTTCTTTTATCTGTTTTTTCAGTGCCATATTGGTTTGCCCTCCTTAACCGCTAAGCCTTACTATTTTAAATCCGCAAAACTGACAATACGCTGTGTTATCATTTGCTCTTTGACATTATAGCATACTAAATGAAAAAAGTCACATTTTTTCATTTAATTTTACTTGCCTCCGTGTTATACTATAAAAAGACGAGAAAAGGAGGTACGTGTTATGGGTATTTTAGTAGCACTGATCGGTGTAGCAATCATCGCCGCTGTCGTTGTTGCTTCTTTCACTGCCGTTCTCGGAGGTGTCATCGGAGGAGAACTGGAAGACGAAGAAGAATAAAAAAAGGTGGCTGTGAAAAATTCAATCGAGTTTTTCGCAGCCACCTTTTTATTATTCTTCAAATGTTTCTTTTAACTTATCCATGAACCCTTTTTTCTTAGCTTTACCCTTCGATTCAGAAGCCGGCTCTTCCTGGTTCAGTGTATTTCCTGTCAACTGATCAAAATGTCTAAGCACTTCTTTGGCTTCCGGACTTAATTTTTCCGGGGTCTGAATAACCAGCGTCACATAATGATCACCTCTGACCTGAGGATTTCTCAAAGAAGGTACCCCTTTTCCTTTCAGGCGTACTTTTGTATCAGTCTTAGTTCCCGGTTTTACGGTATAGATCACATCACCATCAACCGTCTTGATTCGCACATCACCACCAAGTGCTGCCTGCGCAAACGAAATTGGTGCAGTTGAGAAAATATGAACATCCTGTCTCTGGAAGATTGGATGTCTGGAAACCGTAACTTCTACCAGAAGATCTCCCCTCGGTCCGCCATTCACACCCGGTTCACCTTTCTCACGGATTCTTACGCTCTGACCATTGTCAATACCTGCCGGGATTGTGACTTTGATCTTCTTGCGGCTTGAAGTATAGCCTGTTCCACCACAGTCCGGACATTTCTCACGAATGATCTTACCCGTTCCATGACAGTCCGGACAGGTCTGCACATTCTGCACCGTTCCGAAGAACGACTGTGATGTATAAACAACCTGACCTTTTCCACCACATTTTGAACAGGTCTCCGGACTTGTTCCCGGTTTTGCTCCTGTTCCATTACACTTTGTACATGGATCTTTCAGAACGATATCCAGTTCCTTCTCGCATCCAAAAATTGCTTCCTCAAATGTAATCCGGACACCTTTACGGATATTGGCGCCTTTCATCGGACCATTGTTCGCACGTCCGCCTCTTCTGCCACCGCCAAACAGATCACCAAAAATATCACCAAAAATATCACCAAAGTCTGCCCCGTTAAAATCAAAACCGCCATATCCACCGGCTCCGCCTGCACCGCCTTGAAGCCGTCCGCCGACGCGGGGCGCGGGGAAACGGAGGAACAGATTTTGGCGGCCTTGACCGGATCGGCCTGAAGCGCGCTGGTGACGTCCACGAAGTCGAGGGCGTGCAGGTGGTAGAAATGCACGATATGGTCGTGCAGGTACTGCATCCCGAGCACGAGATTCCGGATGTAGGTGGCGTTCTTGGGGATTTCCACCTTGATCGCGTCTTCGAGGGCGCGGGTGGAGGCCAGCGCGTGGGTATAGGTGCACACGCCGCAGGTGCGCTGCGTGAAGTGCTGCACGTCGCGGGGGTCGCGCCCGACCAAAATCGTTTCAAGGCCGCGGTACAGGGTGCCGACGCTGCGGGCTTCGCTGACGCGCCCGTCCTTCACTTCCACTTCAATGCGCAGGTGGCCTTCGATACGGGTCAGGGGATCGATGACGACAGGTCCGGTGAAATGGCTCTGGGGTGTTTTTCTGGCTTCGCTCATGGGTGCTCCCTCTAGTTTTCATAGAACGGGGACAGTTTGTCCCAGAAACCGGGCTCGCTGCAGCCGATGCACGGATGTCCCGCGCCCACGGGCCAGTTGGTCCCGTTGAATTTGACCTTCGGGCAGTTGTTCATAGTGTCCGGGCCCTTGCAGCCCAGCTCATACAAACACCAGCCGTTGCGGGCCTCTTCGGAATCGAAGGAGGGAGCGAATTCGCCGTTGTCGAAGTGTTCCCGGCGCTCGCACTGGTCGTGCACGCTGTTGCCGTAGAACATCATGGGGCGGTTGTTGGCGTCGAGCTCGATGTTGTCGCCGCGGAGGAAGGCGACCAGCGTGCCCACGAGATTCAGCGGGTTCGGGGGGCAGCCGCCGATGTTGATGGCCTTGATGCCCTTCGCGCCGAAGCATTCGTTGACGCCCATCGCGCCGGTGGGGTTGGGCTTGGCAGCCTGCACGCCGCCGAACGCGGCACAGGTGCCGTAGGCGACCACGGCCTTGGCCTTGGGGAGGATGCGGCCGCAGATGTCGAGCATGGTATGCCCGGCGATGTAGCCGTATTTGCCTTCATTCGCCGTAGGGATGGCCCCTTCCACGACGCAGATGAAGCCTTCGGGAGAGGAAATGGCCTGTTCCAGAGCCGCTTCGGCGGCTTCGCCCGCGGCGGCCATGATGGTTTCATGGTAATCGAGCGAAATCGTATCCAAAATCAGCTCATCAATGAACGGCTGCCCTGTCCGCAGCAGGGCCTCCGAACAGCCCGTGCACTCGGCGTTGTGCAGATACACCACGGAAGGGCGGCGGGGCATGGTCAGCGCCCGCGCGACCTGTTCGGCGAATCCGGTCCCCATGCCCATCGTCACGGCGACCATGCTACAGAATTTCAGGAAATC
>OGPU01002168.1_pt1 | contig 14569 bp, 12 predicted proteins | sample 1552991 | NCBI WGS metagenome assembly OGPU01 (sample SAMEA2580296, study PRJEB22360) | human gut metagenome | biome: human gut; feature: human-associated habitat; material: faeces | place: Denmark | collected 2008/2010 | reverse complement strand
GTCACCGTCTGTCCGTCGGCTACGATGAGGTCGCTGCCCTCAAAGTCTTTCTGGGTACTTTGGTTGGCTTTTACCTTTACCGCAGGTGGGGTTGTCTCGCCAGCGGTGTAGGGCCACCACGCTGTGACGGTGATGTCGTTGTGGCTGGTCCAGTAGTGCGGGTCGGTGGAGGTCAGCGTGGCGCTGGTGGGGTCGGCAGTGGAGGGCGTCACGTTGTACGTCTTCACCATGCCGTCCATCAGAACTGCCACACTTTGCACACCCGTCCAATTGCCATCCACGGGGGCACGGGTACCGGCGATGGCTGTCGCGACGGGATTCAGCCCCGTGGCGGTGAAGACGATGGGTGTGCCTTCCGCCCCTTCCGGTAGGAAGCCAGCTTCGTCCTGCGTGCAGGCGGCAAGGCCGAGCAGCAGGGCGATGGCTGCGGATATATGGATGGTTGTTCGTTTCATGATGCGTGTTGTTTAGGGGTTGTTATTGTTTCTTTTGCAGTACGGGCAGACCGTCTGTGCCGAGTGCCCACTGGTAGTCATTGTCGGTGAGGGCGATGTTCATGCCGTCGACGGCTGTCTGCCATTTCACGGTCGCGCCGTCCACCTTCGTGGCATCTACCGTTCCTCCAAAATTACGGAATTCTCCTTTCTCGGCATTGCCTCCCCAATAACAGGAAGTTATAGTATTGTAGTTGAAACGCACTATAGCTCCAGATTCATAATCTTTCAATGTGCCGTCAAACCAGCAAGCTGTGATACTGCCATAATTTAAATCGGCTATACCACAAGTTCTACCATATGCAGAAATTTTTCCCGTCACAGAGCAGGCAATGATTTGACCCTCATTTTGCTTCACTATTCCAGCTGCTGATCCATTGCTGCCATACAGATTCACATCTATGAGTTGTAGGTTCTTTATCACACCACGGTAATTTATTATCCCAAAAAGTTCTGTAGTCGCTGCTGAAAAGTTTAATCCCTTAATGCGGTGTCCCTGCCCATTAAAGACGCCGGAGTAGCCTGGCCATGTGTCTAAACGTGTCCATTCCCTACCCGTCAGGTCGATGTCGGCGGTGAGGGTGCAATTTATCGATTCATCTTTTTGTATGGCTTTGCTCCATGCCAGTAGGCCGTCGGCGTTATAGACCGTGTAGGTATTGGTGTTGCTGTCGTAGATGTAGCCCAAATCCTCAGCTGCGCCGCTCTCGCCGCCGCCGTCAGCCCAGTCACCGATGGTGCAACCCTCTAACGTCAGGCCGGTGGCGTTCACCTTGACGGTGTATTTATAGCGGTTGCCAGCCTCTAATACGACGTTGTTCTGCGGACGGAAGTAGAAGGTGCCGCTGCCGAGTTCCACCCGGATGAACGGCTTGCCTGCCGCAACGGTCTGCGGGGCGGTCAGTGCCTCGTAGGTGTTGCCGCTTGCGTTGTAGGTCTTGATGGCAGTCGGGTTGCCGTTATCGGCGGACAGGCTCACGAGGCTCACCGTGGCACCGGCGACGCTCGTGAATCCCGTGCCGGGCTTCAGTTCGATTGTCACGCGTGCCGTGCGGTGGGTAAATTCAAGAGTCGGGTTGTTAAATTCCACCTTCCGGTTCTCAGCAGAGATGAAGTCGCTGTTCTGGAAGTCAGCCAATTTGCTTTGGTCTTCGGCCACCTTCACGGCAGGCATCTGTGTGATGTTGGCATTGTTGAAGGGCCACCATGCCGATACGGTAATCGGGTCGCGGCTGGTCCAGTAGTACGGGTCGTTCTCGCGTGAAAGCGTGGCACTCTTGAAATCGGTAGAAGCCGTTACGGTGTATTCCTTTACCGCATCGCCCATCTTGAGTGCCACGGAAGTGACGCCCTGCCAGTCGCCGTCCACGGTGGCACGGGTTGATGGGGCTGCCTGCGGCGTTGCCTCTACGGACAGTCCGGTGGCACGGATGACTACGGGGTATTCTCCTTCGGGCAGACGGTTATCGTCGGCAAGTTCGTCCCGCGTGCAGGCGGCAAGGCCGAGCAGCAGGGCGATGGCTGCGGATGTATGGATGGTTGTTAGTTTCATGATGCGTGTTGTTTAGGGGTTGTTATTGTTTCTTTTCAGTACGGGCAGGCCGTCGGTGCCGAGTGCCCACTGGTAGTCGTTACCGGTGAGGGCGGGGTTCATGCCGTCGACGGCTGTCTTCCATTTCACGGTCGCGCCGTCCACCTTCGTGGCAACTACCGTTCCTCCTTCATTACGTAATACTCCTTGCCCGGCATTGCCTCCCCAATAGCAGGAAGTTATATTCTTGTAGTTGAAACGCACTATAGTTCCACAGCCAGACTCATCTTTCAATGTGCCGTTGAACCAGCAAGCGATGATATCGCCATAATTTGCATTGGCTATACCACCACTATGTACAGTAAGTTTTCCCGTCACAGAGCAGGCAATGATTTGGCCATGATTTCGGTCCACCATTCCAGCAGCTCCTCCACTACTGCCATCCAGATTCACATCTATGAGTTGTAGGTTCTTTATCACTCCACTTACATTTAAAAAATAAAAAAGTCCAAAACTCGCTGCTGAAAAGTTTAATCCCGTAATGCGGTGTCCCTGCCCATTAAAGACGCCGGAGTAGCCAGGCCATGTGCCTATCCGTGTCCAATCCTTACCCGTTAGGTCGATGTCGGCGGTGAGGGTGCAATTTATCGATTCGTCTTTTTGTGCGGCTTCGTTCCATGCCAGCAGGCCGTCAGCGTTATAGACCGTGTAACTGCCGTCGTTCTGTATAGAATAGCCCAAATCCTCAGCCTCGCCGCTCTCGCCGCCGCCGTCAACCCAGTCACCGATGGTGCAACCCTCTAACGTCAGGCCGGTGGTGTTCACCTTAACGGTATATTTATAGCGGCTGCCCGCTTCTAATACGACGTTGTTCTGCGGACGGAAGTAGAAGGTGCCGCCGCCGAGTTCCACCTTGACGAACGGTTTGCCTGCCGCAACGGTCTGCGGGGCGGTCAGTGCCTCGTAGGTGTTGCCGCTTGCGTTGTAGGTCTTGATGGCAGTCGGGTTGCCGTTATCGGCGGACAGGCTCACGAGGCTCACCGTGGCACCGGCGACGCTCGTGAATCCCGTGCCGGGCTTCAGTTCGATTGTCACGCGTGCCGTGCGGTGGGTAAATTCAAGAGTCGGGTTGTTAAATTCCACCTTCCGGTTCTCAGCAGAGATGAAGTCGCTGTTCTGGAAGTCAGCCAATTTGCTTTGGTCTTCGGCCACCTTCACGGCAGGCATCTGTGTGATGTTGGCATTGTTGAAGGGCCACCATGCCGATACGGTAATCGGGTCGCGGCTGGTCCAGTAGTACGGGTCGTTCTCGCGTGAAAGCGTGGCACTCTTGAAATCGGTAGAAGCCGTTACGGTGTATTCCTTTACCGCATCGCCCATCTTGAGTGCCACGGAAGTGACGCCCTGCCAGTCGCCGTCCACAGCGGCACGGGTGGAAGGGGCTGCCAGCGGCGTTGCTTCTACGGACAATCCGGTGGCACGGATGACGACGGGGTATTCACCTTCGGGCAGACGGTTATCGCCAGCAAGTTCGTCCTGCGTGCAGGCGGCGAGGGCGAACAGCAGTGCGGTGGCTGCGGGGATAAATAATCTATGTCTCATAAGTCTTTATTCTAATCGATTAATTATTAATATCCTACAGGTCAGCACCCACATCTCCACCGTCTATATCGTTCCACTTTGCAATGGTGGCTTCGCTGACTTCAAGGACTTTGTTGCGTACCTTGACGGTATAGGTATAGTTGTTGCCCGCCAGCAGTGCGCCATCGGGCATGGTGAGTGTGGCATGATATTCCTGACCTTTGTAATTCACAACCAACGGCAGGGATGCAACTGTCTGCGGGAAGAGGATGATCGATGACGTGAGATTGCCGTCTGCCAGATTCATGGCCAGTTCTCCGGTCTGTGCCCCGTTGTCTGCGGTGGCAATACCGTCGGCCGTGTTGAACGTACCGGTGAGTAACAATCCGTCCAGCGTGTAACGTTCAGGCTTGACCACGCTGAAATTCACGCCGTCGCCCGCCTCGAAGGTAAGGGTTATCTGGCTCATGCGGTGGTGGAAGGAGTTGTCTTCACCGCCTTTGGCGGTTTTGTCGGTGAAGCTTACTACCGGGTTGTTTTTGTCTCCCGTGGCTCCTGAAGCAAAGAGGAAGTCGATGGCAGGCTGGTTCTGCTGCGCCGTGGCATCGGTCGTGGCTGTGAGGATGCCTCCCGCCGCGTTGTACGGATAGTAGGCGCGGAAAGTATGGGTCTTTGTATCTTCGATATAGATAACCTTTCCTTCTGCCTCAAATTTCCCGTTTTTCAGGATGAAAGGCACGTTGCCGTACTGGGAATCGTTGCCGATGTCGGTGATGCCGATACGGTCGCCGGCAGTCCAGGTGGTTCCGCTGGCGCGGGTGGCGGGGGCGATGTTGGCGGTAAACTGGGCGGCCACGGGGGCACCGTTCAGGTTCTCGTTGTCGTTGTTGCAGGCTACCAGTGCGAGGGCGAGCGTTGCAAGTGTAAAAAATCTCGTCTTCATTATATTAGTCATTATATTAGTTTAATTCCATTTCAATATTTGCTGCACCTCAGCAAAATCAAAGCAAGCTTTGCTTCTGCGTTCGGTTTGCTAATTATTTACAAATCGGCATTTACATCATCACCTTTCACTTCTTCCCAGCCGTTGATTTCGGCTCCGTCCACTTCCATGCCTTCGGGAGTCTCAACCAGCGTTCCGCCGAGGGTCAGCGATTTGCCCTTTCCGGTGTTGAACTCCTTGAGGGCTTCCGTAAGGTCGCTTTTCAGCGTGGTGGGGGTTGGGTTGCCGTCAGCATAGCGGATTTCAGCCGTCAGCAGTTGTTCCGTACCGGTCACACCCAGCAACCACACCGTGGCTTTCCACTTGCCGGCATCGTCACCTTCGGTAATCTTGGTGAAGGGCAGCACGACGTTCGAAGCGGCTCCGTAGGTATCGGTAGCGAAGTCGAGTGTTCCGGCTGCACCCGTCAGATGGGCAACAATCTCCGTGATGCGTCCGGCGGCATCACCAGTAGGTTCGACGACAAGCGTCAGTTCGCGTACCTGCTGCTTCATTGCGGCGGTCAGCGGATAGTCCTTGTCTTTCTCGATGGTCACCTGTTCCGTATAGGTGAAGAACCATCCCGGGGCATTGTTCACAAAGGCATCCGTGCCTGCCCGGTTTCCCGTGGCTGTGGCAATGGTGGCGGTGGTACCGTTTACCGTGATTTCTTCAGCCGGGTTCCACACCGCAAGGGTGTAGCTGCCCGGAGCAAACAGATGGTCGGGGGTATGGGTGGCGGAAGTCTCCGTACCCGTATAGTCACCCATGGTGACCGTCCATGTGGCAGGTATGTCGATACCCTCACCGCGGGCCGACCAGTCGGCTGTCACCGCAATCTTTCCGTAGTCGGGATGCGGCGTGTCATAAAGCGTGTCCTTCACGCAGGAAGAGAGCAGCACGGCGGCTGCCATTCCCATCATATTTATATATTGTCTTGCTTTCATATTCTATTCCTCCGTGTTAGAATAACTTCCATACCAATGTCACACCGGCATTGATGGGACCACACCAATCTTTTGTCTCGTTGCCGCGGCGTACACGTACACCGTCGATGACTTCATATTTTTCGAAATCGGCATTCAGGTAGCCCAAACCGAGGTTGAAATCAAGAGCCAGTGCCTTGTTCAGCCTCAGCTGATAGCCGGCGGTGATGCCGCCACCCATCAGGTCGCCCTGCTTGCCTGTTTCGGAGAGCTTGTAGTTGAACTGTCCGGCCTTGAACATCGCGCCCAGATACCAGGCTTTCTTCTCACCCATATAGTAACGCACTTCCGGAGCCACTTCCCAGAGTGCATAGCGGTGGTCCTTGTCGCTCCACGTCCATGAAGTCCACGAGCCGTTTACGGCAATGCCCCACGATGGGCAGATGCGCCATTCCACGCCAAGATCTGGTGTCAGGGTAGCCCAGCGCAGCAGGTTGGCACGCAGGGAGAGATGATAATCAGTTGTGATTTTGGTTTCTGACGGCGTGTCGGCAAGTGTATTTTGTTGAGCGGCTTTCTCAGCTTCTGCCTTTTCAGCGGCAAGTCGGGCTTCTTCCGCCTTGCGCTGCTCTTCGGCAAGCCGTTCCTGTTCGGCACGCTTCTCGGCTTCCAGTCGTTCGGTTTCCGCCTTGCGTCGTGCTTCCGCATCCGTCGCGGCAGTTCCCTTTACCGGTACCGTCAGGCGCACGGTGACAAAATCACCCTCAGTCGCATGGTTGCGGGTAATGAAATTCTCCTCTTTTATTTCCGCACGGATAATCAGTTCGGATTTCACACGGTTGGCACGGATCTTCGCCGTGGCAAGGTTCTCGGCTTCACTGCCCAGTGAATTACAGTAGCCGTCAACCAATAGCGGCAGCTTGCCGTCAAGAATTGTGGTTTTGTTGTTTTCGATACATTCCAACAGACGGGCAAGTTCCGTGTCATTGCCATTCCAAGGCACGTAGAACGTGTCCTTCTGCGGAACGAACCGGAAGGTGTAGGTCGTGTCTGCTTTCTGCTGCGCAATGACAGGAAAAGTTACCGTCATCAGCCACAGAAACAGGGTAAGAAAAGTGATTTTTCTGCTCATATAAACTTGAATTTATTATCTTTGTCTTCTCCAAAGGTAATAAATGCCATTCAGCGCCCAAAATATTACAAAAACTTTTTCTGTTGAAATACAGCGTTTTATAAAAAAAATGTCGTTTGAGCACTTTTCAAATTGTCGTTAGAGCACCTTTTTGTCGAATTAGCACTTTTTTGTCGTTTGAGCACTTTTTGAAAATGGGTTTCTGAGACCTTTTTCAATGTTTTTTAGTACACAAATTATTCCCGATTTGCTTTTTTCCATTTGGCAGGCGTACATCCTTCCTTCTCGGAAAATAATTTGATAAAGTTACTGCGGGAAAGAAAACCGGAGGACTCAGCCAGCTTCTGTATATTGATTTCCGGATGCTCCTTCAGCATGTTTTTCGCATACTCCAACCGGAGACTGGTTATCCATTCGCGGAATGTCATTTTATACGTAGTCTTGATATAAGCGGAAAGATAGGTACGGTTCGTATGAAGTATTTCGGACAGTTCTTTTATGGTAAGTCCCTGCTGGACATAGCCGTCTGTCTTTATCCAGTTGGCCACTTTCTCTATAATTTCTGTATAGGACACTGGAACTTCTTTCTCAGAAACTATTTCAGGTTCTGTTTCCGTATCTGTCAGAAGTTCTTCTTCAGACTGTATATCTTGCTCAAAAGCATTTTCCACCTGTTCATAGAACAGCAGGTAGTTCTGATAGCTGTAGAAAAGATAGCTGTAGAACGGTATTGACGACAAAATCCAGATAAAAACATATTTGTCTGGCAGAAATGTCAGCAATCCGCATCCGACACCGAAGATAACAGCCCAATAAGTGAATATGGAAAGCCATTCGATATATGTGCCTATATCATCCGCCTGAGTTTCATTGAAAATCCGAATGGCTCTACGATATGCAATTATGACTCTGCGAGCTAAAACGACTCCAAAAACGATTAACCAGACAGCTAAAGCAAATAAAGAGATTTTTTGCATGATTCCGCTTGGCAACAGGAACAACACAACTCCGGAAAGAGTTGAAAATATAATCCATGAAATGATATGTGTCCACACACGCCGTTTGGTAATGTAAAAACGATCAAGCAACATTATCAATGCCGAACTGAACAGAGAATAGCACAGGAAGTATGTGGACATGTTCATCAATATGGCAGAATCCGCATTTTTGAATCGGATACCAAAGAAGAAATGTACCGAATAATTTGCCGAAAGCAGCAGCATAGCTATACCCATAATCTGTCGGGAGCGGAGATAATTCTTGAAAATTTTCTTTTCAGGAGTCTTTGCAAACAAAAAATAAAAGCCGAAGAATAACATCAACGGCAGTGCGGCACAAAGTGAAAAACTGTATATAGATGGTTCCATTGTTATGCTTATTTGATTTTGATACAAAGTTACGAAAAATATTGGTTTTCAGGATTATTTTCCTGAGTTCTTTTTTATATTTTAATCATACGGAAACGCTTTGATATTATACAGTTATCGGATTCACTTTCATGGTGGAGAGATTCAGGTACAGCCCGTGATGCTCGATCATACCGTTGCGGAACATTTTCCACAGGATGTTGCAGCCGAGCTGTGCCAGTGTGGAGTTGATGAACAGGTCCTGTTTCTCCAGAGCCTCCGCCAGCGAACAGCTCGGTCCGGAATCCTTTTCCTTCACTCTTGCGTATTTGACATATCGTGTGATCACCTTCAGCGATTCCACCGTTTCGTACAGCTTGGATGCCGGCTGTCTGATTTTCTTAGGTACGGTTCCGAGGATGACCTGTCCCGTATTCTGCATGTTGCCGAAGTCCATCCAGTACAGTGGTGTTTCGTGGCTTCTGTATTCCGAAACCGGCACGGCTTTCAGTATGTTCCAGAGGTCGAGACGGGACTTTATGTTGTCCGTGCAGGTAATCATTATGTTGGCCAGATTATCCCGTCTGGCGTCCTTCAGGGCTGCCGGATAGATGTCCGGTACCGCCTTCCAGTCGTTGCCGAAGAAGTTGTTCATGCGTGTGACGAGGCACTGCGCCTTGTTCAGTCCGATGTCCGAAGGGCTGAAGAGCTGCCGCCCGATGTTGGCTTCCGTCACGATGTCGGAATCATACAGTGTCACGAACAGTCCGGGATGTCCGAGTCCCCTCAGTGCCGTGTCAAGCCTGGCCAGGCAGGTAAGCACCTGTGAGCCTGTTCCTCCCGCTCCGATAAGGTTTACCGTTACCGGATGCTGCGGGTTTATGAGATAGTTGTCGATGTAGTGTACTCTTTTCATTTCAGTATGTCTTTAAGTTTCATGTTGTTCAGTTGTTTCAGTTCGTCGAGGTTGAAGTCCCTGTCCCGTGCCGCCTTTGCCACCAGCACGAGGTTTGACCTTGTCGGGTTCCCGTTCCCTCCCAGGTGGGTGAATTCCGTCAGCCAGAATTTCCGTTCCCAGTACTGCAGCAGCTTTTCATAGGTCAGGTCCTTCGGCAGCTCTATCCTGGCGTTTCCCAGACATACGCTGGAACCTGTCACGTTGAAGAACGGTGCGGCATACAGTACGGTATCCGGTCTGGGAACGTTCCCCTTGTAGGCATAGATTCTCATTCCGTGCTCTCCGGCCTCGTAGATTACTCCCGGCAGGTAATATTCCGCGTTTTCTATTTTGAGTGCGGTGCTGAAGAACATCATCCGCTTGTGCGGTGGATTGTACCACACGTATCTTTCGCTGCCCTTGCGCGAGTCGCAATACAGCAGGTTGTCGGGTATCTTCCCGTATGGAGTGGTACCGTGTCTTTCCGAGTATTCCTTCACGAGGGTGTTCATGAATTCCAGTGTCACCGGTCTTCCTTCCGTCATGTTTCCCCGGTCGTCAATACCCCGGATTTCAAGGAAGAAGTTCTTGTCCCCTTCCGAGGCATAGGCTATCAGTGCCGCCCTGGGGTTGAGCGGTGTCTTGATCTTTCTGGTCAGTTCGTTGCTGTCTATCATATGCTTTCAGATTGGTTTATATTGTGATGTTGATAAATTTTTCCGCCCATTTGAAGAAGCGTTCCGGGTAGTCGTCCATGCGGAACAGTTCCTCCGTTTCCGGAGACAGGTCACAGGTGGTGACCGGAATGATGTCGTATGTCTCCCGGCTGTAGGAGTTGTAGTAGTCCACGAGGTTGTCCGTCACGGGATCATTGCAGTCATAGACGACCCTTATCTGCCTGTTGAGATACATGGGCAGGTAGTCCGGTTCCTCTTCATAAAACGGGTCGTAGCCGTATTCCATGATGCCGCGTTCAGGCGAGAGGAATTCCAGACCTTCCTTCATGGCGGAGAGCAGGGACTGTTCGTATCCGTTCGCCGGCTTATACCGTCCGATTGCCTTCGGCAGGTCCTTGTAGTAGGATTTCCGTTCCACTCTCCTGAGCAGACTGTGTATCCTGCCTTTCTCGTATGAATGCAGCAGTTTCAGCCGTTTTTTCCTGTCGTCCTGTTCGTCGTCATTCTCTTCAGCCAGCCAGGTAAGCGCATATTCCGTGTCATCCTCGTCCAGTATGGTGTCAATTCCGTTTGCCTGCATCAGGTTGTGGATGAAGGTGACAGATATGCGTCTCAGTTCCGGCCCGAGATTTTCCACAAATTTCACAGGGAAGTAATACAGCGTAAGTTCTCCCCATCTGTGGCATTTCCAGAGACGGAAAATGAGTCTTTCCCCATCCTGCTCGATGTTTACATTCATGTCATTGCCGACAAGGTCGCTCATTTCATCATGCAGTCTCGTTATTCCTTCCGCCATTGTGAGTCCCGGTGCATGTACCGCTTCCTTTTTCATAAGACTCGCATATCTGAAAAAGGAATCACGCAGGTACTCGTAGTTTTCCCGCGTGATCAGGTTGCACGGCTTTCCGTCAGGACTTTCCGAGAACAGTTCCGGCGGAGGCATCGGCGTGAATGTGGTGTTCAGAAAAGAATTACGGCACCGCTGGGTGCCGCAATCCGTTTCTTCCTTTCCGTGCCGTAATGCACCTTCCTTTCGGTTTCCGCAATGATAAGTCTCGCGAGCTGTTCCGCCTGATATCCGTCCAATGGTACACATGATTTCTTCTTTTTTCTGTAGTCCTTTGCCATATCCTTTATCCTTTTGTTCCGATAGTTGTCTTGAACTCATATTCTGTCATGTCCTCCCTGATGACCGGTCCGTGAACGGTAGCCGTCGTCAGTTCCGGGTACATGTTCGAATAGTAGTTCATGACCATGTCCGGCGAGATGTTCGGATCCGGGTCCTGAAGAGTAATATACTCTGTTCCTTTCTTGAATCTGAATGAGCGTGTCATTCCTTTAATTTCGAGTGCCATGTCTTAAACTGTCTGATAAGGTGAATACTTGGGTTCCAGCATGGACTGCGGGAAATCGATGTATTCCTCGTAGTCCTTCTCACTGTATGCGGGGTGTTCCTGATCGGAGAGGTACGGTTGCTGTTCGTCCTCCTGCATGAACCGTTCTTCCTGCCAGTCCTGAATTTCAGGCTGCGGCGGATATTGAGGTTGGGAAGGCTGCTGTCCGCCTGTCAGCTGTACGTATTGCGCGTGCGGCTGTATCTGCGGTCTTGCTTGCGGCTGTGGCGGCTGTTGTTGCGGTGGCCATATTCCTGGCTGTTGCGGATGCTGCGTGTATGCCTGTTGTGGTCTCTGCGGTACCGGCTGTTGCGGACGTTGCGGTTGCGGATTTCTCTGTACCGGTGTCTGTGTGTATACCGGCTGTTGGGAGTGTGGCTGTTGCTGCTGTACCGAAGGTTCCGGCTGTGCCTCCTGTTCCATCAGGTCGAAGAGGCTTCCCCGGTTCATTTCCGTGTCGGCTGCCTTTATCTTCTCCTCGATTTCCTTCAACTGGGCGGCATTCGCGTGTGCTTTCGCCTGTGTAAGCACGCTGACGGCTTCCCGATGGTTCCTGGCGGCTGTCAGTTCTTCCGCCTTCTTCATCAGTTTCTCGTACTTCTCCCGTTTCTCGCGTTCTTCCTTCGTCTCCTTGGATTTCGCTTCCTTGGCGGCCTTGCTGCTGGCGGCGGCCTTGTCCGCCTGTGCCTCAAACTGTGCCATGTTGGAGATCAGCCCGCACGCTTTCTGTATCGGTCTTGTGACTGCCTGCAGGAATCCTGTGTCAAGTTCCTGCGGTGTGCCCGTGACAGTCAGCGGCACGATGTGGTTCTGGGCCTCGTCCTTGAGTCCGTTCGATTTGGGCAATGTGGAAACGGTCAGTTGTCCGTTTGTCTTGCGGATGACGATCGTGAGGTCCACGCTTTCCGTCATCATCTGGTGGATTGCTGTAAAAAACATAATTTCAGATATTAAATGATTAGACGATGTGTTTCAATATTCGCTGAATAATTCAGCCAGCAGCCTGTTCCTATCCGGATGTCTGCATATTTCCAGAACGGGGTTCAGCAGCTTTGAGATGTGAACGGGACCTGTGGTTCCCCTTGGCGGCAGCTTGATTGCCGGTTGCGGGACGTGTACTTTCGGTCTTCTTGTCACGGGCATCCCTATCGGAGCTGGTGACTGTCTTGTGATGATCGCTTGTTGCATATTCTTTAATTTTTAACTGTGAATACCCGGGCTTTGGCAGCCCGTTGAACTACAAGGGCCCAACGGCAAATGCTTCCGGAAAGGCAGGGTTTTCGGGAAAAATACCGGAGCGCAGCGAGGATGATTTTTTCCGAAACCGCTTGCGGCCTGACCTTGCCGTCCGACAAGAAGCGTTTGCCAACTTTGCCCTGTAGTTCTCGGTTTGCCAATGTCTGTGTTTTCCGTCCATTCCCTTTTCTTTCCGTGTCATTTCCGGCTGTGACGGATACAAAAAGAGCCGCCCGCTCCCGGACAGCTCCCTTATGCTGCAATGATAAATTCCGTGCATGTTCCATATCGTCAGATTTCAGAAGACCAGAAAACTCAGTATGCACAGAATGATTGCCAATGCCACGAGAAAACAGGCTATACGGTAGAGGAACCTGAAGAGTCCCCTGAAACAGATGATGGCCACGGCAGTCCATACAGGCGATATACCGTGGGAATAGAGCCAGCTGAATATGATGGCTGCTGTTACGGCCAGCGCGAGTGTCCTTGCCCATCTGCTGTCCGCTATCTTTCTGATACGTTCTTTTGCTTTCATAATCTTCATTTGTTTGGCGGGAATGCCATTCCCGGTTTCAGGGGCTTTCTTGCAGTCCGCCTCCACAGGCAAGGTTTTCGGGAAAAATACCGGAGCCTCTGGCGAGGATGATTTTTCCCAGAAACCGTAAGGCCTGACCTTGCCGGTGGAAACGGGCGGGCTGCGACCTTTGCCCCGCGAATCGGGATGGCTTCATCATTTCCTTTTCCTGCCGTTCCCGTTTTTGGGGAACGAGAGTGTCAGGGTGAACCCGGCGTCAAAGGTGACCGAAGCGTCGAAAGCCACGCCCTTCTTTCCCTTGAATCCCTTGATAAGGCGTGTGGAACCGGAGGAGAAAAGCTGTTCCAGATGCTGGTCCGTCAGTTCCTTGTTCAGGAATCTGCGGTACACGGTCAGTCCGCACCCTTTATTGTCGCAACGGGCACTCTTTTCCCTGACGATAATGTGTCCGGTCTTGCATTTGGGACAGGTGAATGTGCGGGCGGCTGCCGCCGGAAGGCTGAGGTTCAGGATTTCACGGGTAGCCTTGCGGGTGTAGTCCGTGATGGATGCCATGAACGTGTCCGGTCCGAGCGTGTGCCGCTCTATCTGGAGCAGGGTCTTCTCCCAGCTTCCTGTCAGGGAAACATCCGCCACGAGCATGTCCTTCACCGCATCGTAGATATGGAGTCCCTTTTCCGTGGGGACGATGCTCTTGCCGGAGCGGGCGATATAGTCACGTTTGAACAGTGTGGTGATGATGGCGGCTCTTGTGGCGGGCGTGCCGATGCCCAGCTCCTTCACGGCCTCGCGTGCCTGTTCGTCGGCTATCTCCCTGCCGCAGGTCTCCATTGCTGCCAGCAGCGTGGCCTCGGTATAGGGCGGTCTGGGCACGGTCTTCTTCTGGGACAGTCCGAATCCTGAAACAGGAACCGTGTCCCCTTCGGCAAATACGGCCGTACCCTCGTCGGTTTCCGGCTCGTCGTCCTGCCTGTCCTCTTTCCTGCAGAAGATGCCGCGCCATCCCGGACTGACGACAAGGGAACTTTTCGAGCGGAAATCCATGTTGTCCAGGCGACATTCCATAAGAATCAGTTCCTTCTCGCAGCAGGGCGAGAACGCCTCCAGCATACGTCCGGCTATCAGCGTATAGACGGCCTCCTCCGCTTCGGAAAGCCCTTCGGGTGCGATGCCGGTCGTGATGAGAGCATGGTGGTCCGTCACTTTACGGTCGTCCACGCTACGGGTGTTGAGACGCGCAAAGTCAAGGATTCCGGCACTTGTGGCGAATTCGGGCATGGCCATTATCCTTTCCAACAGACCGGGCACGCAGGCCATCACATCGTGCGGGATATACCGGCTTCCCGTTCTCGGGTAGGAAATGAGCTTCTTCTCGTAGAGCGACTGGGCGATGTCCAGCGTCTTTGCTGCGGGCAGGTCGAGGTGCACGTTGCAGTCCTTCTGGAGTGCCGTTAGGTCGTAGAGCAACGGCGGCTGTTGCAGGCTTTTCCTGCGCTCCACCTTCGTGACCGTCGCCGAAGAATCGGGAGAGAGACTGCGGTAGGCGGCTTCCGCCTTCTGCCTGTCGTCAAAGGTCGCGGGATGGAAGAAGCGGCGGTGTGACGTGCCGCCATTGAGGGTGACATGCAGCTGCCAGTATGGTGTGGATACGAAACTGCGGTTCTCCCTGTAGCGGCTGCATATCATGGCGAGCGTCGGAGTCTGCACCCGTCCGATCGAGTTGTTGGACGAGCCGGAAACGATGGCCAGGGCACGGCTGGCGTTCATGCCCACCAGCCAGTCGGCCAGACTTCTGGCG
>OGPU01002165.1_pt1 | contig 14578 bp, 14 predicted proteins | sample 1552991 | NCBI WGS metagenome assembly OGPU01 (sample SAMEA2580296, study PRJEB22360) | human gut metagenome | biome: human gut; feature: human-associated habitat; material: faeces | place: Denmark | collected 2008/2010 | reverse complement strand
GGCGGCGAAACATTGGATCACTCAGGACGGGGACACCCTCGCCGTCACGGACGCCGGCTTGGCCGCGCTGGAGCCTTACCGGGTAAAAAACGCGATCATTCTCGCCGCCGGGTTCGGCTCCCGGATGATGCCCGCCACTGCTGACCGTCCCAAGCCTCTGGTGACGGTGAACGGCGTGCGCATTCTGGAAACGCTGCTGGACGCACTGGTGGCGGTTGGGATTCGGGACATCACCGTTGTGCGGGGCTACCGGAGGGAATGCTTTGACGCGCTGCTGGAAAAGTACCCCTTCCTGACGCTGGTAGACAACGACATTTACAGTAAGACCAACAATATTTCCTCCGTCATGGCGGGGCTTAATAAGCTGGACGGCTGCTACCTGTGCGAGGCGGATTTATACATCACCAATCCCCAGATCATCACCAAATATCAATACGCCAGCAACATCCTCGGCGCATATTCTCTGGAAACCGACGACTGGAGCTTCCAGATGGACGCAGCCGGTCACATCATCAACTACCAGAAGGGAAACACCTTCTGCTACAACTACTACGGCATTTCCTACTGGACGCAAGCGGACAGTGCCCGCCTGCGGGAGGACTTCCGGCAGGTCTACGGGGAAGCCGGCGGGAAAGACTATTTCTGGGAATTCATCCCTCTGGTGCTCCGGAAGGAGCGCTATGCCGTGGAAATTCGCCAGTGCCGGAAGTCGGACATCATGGAGATCGACAATTACTACGAACTTGCGCAGCTGGATTCCACCTACCGAACGGAGAAGACGCTATGAAATGCTACGAAGGCCATATCCTGACGGTCAATCAGAGTAACGACGTTGCCCGTTATCTCGTGGAAGACGGGGGAAAAATCGTGTACGTGGGAAACGACCTGCCAGAACAGTACCACTCCGCCGAGGTTATTCAACTGGGTGAAAAAGCCCTTATTCCCGCCTTTGTGGACGCACACCAGCACTTTGCGTCCTTCTCCACTTTCCACGCGGGTCTGAACGTCATGGACGCGGCGTCCAACGCCGAGATCATGGAGATGGTGAAGCAGTTCGCGGCGCAGTCCCCGAAAAAGACGCTGATCGCCTTCGGCGCGTCCCCCTACTGTGTAAAGGAGGGGCGGCTCATCAGCCGCCGGGAACTGGACGCCGTGTGTCCCGACAAGGAAATTATGGTGGTAAAATACGACGGCCACGCCTGCATTGTCAATTCCAGACTCCTGAACGCCATGGAAAGCAAGGTAAAGCACCTTCGCGGCTACCACCCGGACACGGGGGAAATGAATCAGGAGGCGTTTTTCGCCTTCTCCAACGCGCTGACCAATTCTCTGTCCATTCCCGAGTTGATTCACAATATGCAATCGGCGGTGGATTTTCAGGCGAGCCGTGGAATCGGCTGTGTCCACACCGTCAGCGGCGTGGGCTTTGCGGGGGATCTGGACATCACACTGGAAAAACTTTTTGCCAAGGGGCTGAAAAACGGGTTCCAAATCCGGGTATTCCCCCAGAGCATGAACGTGAAACCGGCCCCCAGCCGGCATCTTCCCCGCATCGGCGGCTGCTTCGCCTGCGCGCTGGACGGCTGCTTCGGTTCCCACGACGCGGCGCTGAATGCCCCCTACGCCGACGAAACCGGCGGTGAGGGCGTGCTGTACTACGACGATCAGAAGGTCATGGATTTCTGCAAAGAAGCCAACCGGGCGGGGCTGCAAATTGAACTGCACGCCATCGGCGATAAGGCATTTGACCAGGCCTGCCGTGCGATAAAAGCGGCGCTGGACGATTACCCAAGAGAAGACCACCGCCACGGCATCATCCACGACTGCCTGCCCACCCCGGAGGGCATTGAAGTTTGCCGGGACTATCATATCCAGATGCCCATGCAGAGCGCGTTCATCGGCTGGAAGCAGGAGCCGGACGATTATCTGGAACACATTCTGGGTCACGACCGTCTGGAAAAGCTGAACCCCATCAAAACGTTCCGGGACAATGGTATTATGGTATCCTTCGGTTCCGACGCGCCATGTACCACCCCCGACCCCATCGCATGGATGGACAGAGCGGTGAACAATGATAACGCCGGTCAGGCGGTCTCCGTTCAGGACGCTCTGCGGATGTGTACCTACAACGGCGCATGGGCGGCCTTTGACGAACAGGAGCGGGGCAGTCTGGAAGCCGGGAAAATCGCGGACATGGCTGTGCTGTCGGAAAACCCGTACACCGTCCCCAAGGACAAACTCAGTGGTCTTCGGGTGGAGCGGCTGTACCTCGGCGGGAAGCCCTACGAAAGCTGCCGGGAAAGCATTCTTCCCATGATGCTCCGGGGGCTGACCTCCCGGAACAAGGCGTAAAGGCGGATTCCTATGACAAAACACGAATTTTACATTCTCAACGACCTGTATAACGGCAGACAGGGTCGCGGCGGCTGCACATCGGACATTGACCGCACCCGCGCGCTGGACGATCAGGCCGCCATCAACGCCCTGACGGACGCAGGGCTGATTGACCGGGACACCGGCGCTCTGACCGGGGCGGGTTTTGCGGCGCTGGAACCCTACCGGGTGGACAACGCGGTCATTCTGGCGGCGGGCGCTTCCACCCGATTCATCCCCCTCTCTCTGGAGCAGCCAAAGGGATTGTTCGAGGTGAAGGGTGAAAAGCTGATCGAGCGCCAGATTCAGCAGCTGAAAGCCGCCGGAATTGACGACATCACGGTGGTTCTGGGCTATAAAAAGGAAATGTTCTTCTACCTGAAGGAGAAGTACGGCGTTAAATTCATCATCAACGACGCGTTCAACATCAAGAACAACATTGAAAGCCTGTACCTCGCCCGAAGCGAGCTGAAAAACACCTACGTCTGCGTCAGTGACAGCTATTTTGTGGAGAATCCCTTTAACCGCTTTGAATACCAGACCTTTTACGCGGGACTGTCCGTCAGCGAAGCGGTGAACGAACTGTACGTGGATACGGACAGCGACGGCAGAATCATCCGGATGGCAGAAAACCGGGACGCGGGGCGCGTGCTGCTGGGGCATTCCTTCTGGCGAAAAGAATTCTCCGACACCTTTATCGCCCTTGCCGAAGCCGACCGGGAGGTCGGCCGCTATCACGCCTGCTTCTGGGAGTGGCTGGTGAAGGACTACCTTGCCCGGCTGCCGCCCATGTATTATAAGGAATACACCCCCGGCACGATCTTCGAGTTTGACTATTTCGAGGAGCTTCGCCAGTTTGACACCCAGTACCTGAGCCACACCCACAGCGGCATTATCCGGAACATCAAGCTGGTTTTCCGCTGCGACGAGGAAGACATTGTGGACTTCCGGAACGTCAGCGAGGGCATGACCAACACGTCTTTCATTTTCAAGATCGACGGTGTGGACTACATCTACCGCCACCCGGGGGACGGCACCGACAGCATCATCAACCGCCGCAACGAGAAGACTTCCCTCATAAAGGCGAAGCAGCTGGGCATCGACCCGACATACATCTACGCCGACGTCAACGAGGGGTGGAAGATCTCCCGGTTCGTCCCCCGATTCCGGGAGCCGGACTACGGAAGCTTTGCGGATTCCAAAAAGGTGCTGTCTGTCCTGCGGAAGCTCCATGCTTCGGACGTGAAAGTGGACTACGGGATGCGCCCATGGGAGGACGCGCTGAGTATGCAGAAGCTGCTTACCGGAAAAGACCCCAACTGCTTCGCTCCCCACGAAGCGCTGAAAGCAAAAATCGGCAGACTCTATCAGATGACGCTGGGCGACGGGGTGGAAAAATGCTTCTGCCACGGCGATACCTACCGCCCCAACTGGATGCTCCTGCCGGACGGGGACGTGATTCTCATTGACTGGGAGTACGCAGGCTTTTCCGACCCCGGAATTGACGTTGGCTATTACATTGTAGACGCCATGTACGATTTTCCGGACGCGGAACGGTTCATCAAAGAGTATCTGGGAAGCGGATACGACGCGTCCGGCCGCTTCCACTACATGGCCTATACTGCCATCATTGCCTATTACTGGTTTGTCTGGGCGCTGTACCGGGAATCCTGCGGTGCGGACATGGGGCAGTCGCTGGAAAACTGGCGCGCCATGGCGGAAAAGTACGCGGATTATCTGCTGAAAGAATAAACTGAGCGCAGAAAGCCTCGATTCATGGGGCTTTCTGCGCTTCTTTTACGAACATTCTGCGGCTCGGGAATGTGGCGGAAACGGCCGTTTCTGCTGTTTTCTGAAGCCCTCCGCTCGAGCGGAGACATTTCCCCAATAGTGGGAAAAAGTATGCATTTCGTCCATTTATATCGATACAATTGGAGCTTTATACAATTTTTTGTTTAAAATGACAAATTCGCTGTGGACAAATGGCTCCGGATGAAGTAAAATAAGGGGCGTACAGTGCGGTGTGTGCCGCGAATTTTGAAAGAGGTGAAGTAATATGGCGTTTTCTTTTTTCGGCGGGGTCCATCCCAAAGAAAATAAGTGGTATGCCTGCGACAAGGAGACTCAGGTTTTCCCCGAGCCGGATATCGTTGTGATCCCCATGTCCCAGCATATCGGCGCCCCCTGCAACCCCCTCGTGAAGAAGGGTGACCCGGTGACCGTGGGTCAGAAGATCGGTGATAATCAGGGACTGTGCGTGCCTGTCCACGCTTCCGTCTCCGGTAAGGTCAAGGCTGTGGAAATGCGCGCCCACACCAGCGGTACCACCGTGATGAGTGTGGTGATCGAGAATGACCATCTGGATACCCTGTGTGAGGACATCAAGCCCCGCACGCAGGAAGAGGTGGACGCACTCAGCCCGGAAGAGCTGATCGGCATTATCCGGGAGGGCGGCATCGTCGGCATGGGCGGTGCGACTTTCCCCACCCACGTCAAGCTCTCCGGCGGCATCGGCAAGGTGGATACCGTCATCATCAACGCGGGCGAGTGCGAGCCTTACATAACGGCTGACGACCGGCTGTGCCGGGAGCATCCGGCGGAGCTGATGAAGGGCCTGAAGATCATCATGAAAATCTTCGGCCTGACAGAGGGACACATTGCCATCGAGGACAACAAGCCAGAAGCCATTCAGTCGCTGAAGGAGCACCAGCTGGACGGTATCGTACTGGATGTGCTGCCTGCCAAGTACCCCCAGGGCGCTGAAAAGCAGCTGATCTACGCCGTCACCGGCCGGGAAGTTCCCTCCGGCGGTCTGCCCGCCGCGGTGGGCTGCGCGGTATTCAACGCTGCGACTACCCGCGCCATCCACGATGTGGTGTACGACGGAATGCCACTCATTAAGAGAATCGTCACCGTGTCCGGCGACATCCTTATGGAGCCGAAGAACCTGCTGGTTCCCATTGGCACCAGCTTCAACGACCTGATTGACGCCTGCGGCCACTCCGAGAACCCCTACAAGGTCCTCTCCGGCGGCCCCATGATGGGCGTTGCGCAGTACGACCTGAACGTCCCCACCATCAAGGGCGTCAATGCCGTCACCGTGCTGGGCAAGAAGAACAACTTCTTCGTGGAGGAGCCTCACTGCCTGCGCTGCGGCAAGTGCATCGAGGTCTGCCCCATGCACCTGATGCCCGTTCTCATGTATCAGGCCACCCAGGACGGCGATGTGGACGGCATGAAGTCCGTGAACCTGCTGGACTGCATCGAATGCGGCTGCTGCGCCTATACCTGCCCCGCCAGCGTGCCTCTGGTGCTGGGCTTCCGTGCCGGCAAGCAGATGATCCGCAACGCTGCCGCCCGGGAAAAGGCAAAGGCTTAAGGAGGTGGAGATCAAATGGCACAGATGAAATACTTTTATGAGCTGACGATTTCCAGCTCGCCCCACGCCCATTCCCCCGTCACGACCCAGACCATCATGCGGGATGTGCTGATCGCGCTGGTTCCCGCGCTGCTGGGTTCCATCTACTTCTTCGGTTTCCGCGCGCTGCTGGTGACGCTGGTCAGCGCCGCCGCCTGCGTGTTCTTTGAGTGGGGCTTCTGCAAGATCCGGAAGCTGCACTGCAAGACCTATGACCTGTCCGCCGTCGTTACCGGCGTGCTGCTGGCTTTCGTCTGCCCCGTGACCATTCCCTACTGGACGATCATTCTGGGCGACTTCTTTGCAATCGTCTTGGTGAAGATGCTCTTCGGCGGCCTGGGCAAGAACATCGTCAACCCCGCCCTTGCCGGACGCGCCTTCCTGTTCAGCTGGCCGGTGCTTATGAGCAACTGGGTCAAGGTTGGCTTTGACAATGCCGCCGGGCTGCTGTCCACCGCCGACGCCGTCACGGCCGCGACCCCCTTGGCTGTCATGCACCAGCAGAAGATGCTGCCGGAGGAGTCCATTCTCGATATGTTCCTGGGCAACATCGGCGGCTGCATCGGCGAAACCTCCGCACTGCTGCTGATCATCGGCTTTATTTACCTGCTGTACCGCAAGGTCATCACCGCCCGGATTCCTTTGGCTTACATCGGCACCGTGGCGATTCTGGCGTTCCTGTTCCCCCAGGGCAATGACCGCATCGCATGGATGGCCGCGCAGGTGTTCGGCGGCGGATTGATGCTGGGCGCTATCTTCATGGCCACCGACTACGTGACTTCCCCGCTGACCAAGCTGGGGCAGATCGTCTACGGCATCGGCTGCGGCGTCATCACCATTCTGATCCGCTACTTCGGCGGCTACAGCGAGGGCGTGACCTATGCCATCCTGTGCATGAACGCCTGCGCGGTGCTGCTGGATAAGATCGGCCGTCCCGTGAAGTTCGGCGCACCCAAGAAGGAGGCGGCAAAGAAATGAAAACCGAATCCACTGTGAAATATGTGCTCCGCATTGCGCTGACCCTGCTGGCCATCACCGCCGTGGTGGCCGTGATCCTCGCCGCGGTCAACTCCGTTACCGCGCCCCGCATCGCGGCGCAGAACGAGCAGAAGACCCAGAACGCCATTGAAGCTGTGCTTCCCGGCGGCGGTCAGGAAGTGACCTTCACCGACGACACCGGCCTGGTCACCGCCGCCTACAAGGGCGATAATGGCTGCGCCGTTCAGGTGACCCCCGCCGGCTTTAACGGCACCGTCACCATGATGGTCGGCGTGGACAATGACGGCAAGGTGACCGGCATTTCCATCATTTCCCACACGGAGACCGCCGGCCTCGGCGCTACCGCCGCCGCCGACACGGACGCGGGAAGAGCCTTCCGCGACCAGTTTATCGGCATGAGCGGCACCGTGTCCGTCACCAAGGACGGCGGTGAAGTGGATGCCCTCACCGGCGCCACCATCACGTCCCGCGCAGTCTGCACCGGCGTCTCCGCCGCGCTGGCCTGCGCCGCCAATCTGGGTTAAGGAGGCTGCGTCATGGATTTCAAAAAGCAATTTAAGGAAGGCCTGCTGACCAAGAACCCGGTTCTGGTGCAGCTGCTGGGTATGTGCTCCACCCTGGCCATCACCACCAGCCTGTTCAACGGCATCGGCATGGGTCTGGCCGTCACCGTCATTCTCATCTGCTCCAACATTCTGATCTCCGCTCTGCGGAAGGTCATTCCCAACCAGATCCGCATTGCGGCCTACATCACCATCATCGCGGGCTTCGTCACCGTGGTCGATCTGTCCATTCAGGCGTTTCTGCCTGCACTGTCCCAGAGTCTGGGCGTGTTCATCCCGCTGATCGTCGTGAACTGTATCGTCCTCGGCCGGGCGGAGGCCTTCGCCTCCAAGAACGGCGTCCTGGCCTCCGCCGTGGACGGCCTGTGCCAGGGCATCGGCTACACCCTGGCGCTGATTACCGTCTGCGTCATCCGGGAGCTGCTGGGCAGCGGCACTTTCGGCGGCGGCATCCTCAACGGCGGCGAGGGCATCCGCATCATCCCCGCTCCGTATCCCGCCATGCAGATGGTCATGCCTGTGGGCGGCTTCCTGGTGCTGGGCTGTGTCATTGCTGCGTCCCAGTGGCTTGTAAAGCATCTGGAAATGAAGAATAAGAAGAAGGAGGCGGCGAAATAATGCAAGCGATTCTCGGTATTATTCTCAGCGCCATTCTCAGTGAGAACTTCATTCTGGTCAAGTTCTACGGCATCTGCCCCTTCATGGGCGTCTCCAAGAAAATTGATACCGCTCTGGGCATGGGCATGGCCGTTACCTTCGTTATGGCGATCGCCTCTGCCGGCTGGTACGCGGTCAACGTGCTGCTGGTGAAGCTGGGACTGGACTACATGCAGACCGTCGCCTTCATTCTGGTCATCGCCGCCATCGTGCAGGTGGTGGAGATGTTCCTGAAGAAGAGCGTCCCCGCGCTGTACAAGGCGCTGGGCGTGTACCTGCCCCTGATCACCACCAACTGCGCCGTTCTGGGCGTGGTGCTGGTCAACGTGCAGAAGGGCTACAACTTCCTGCTGAGCGTGGTCAACGGCGCTGCCGGCGGACTGGGCTTTACCGTGGCCATCGTGCTGTTCGCTTCCGTTCGGGAGCGGGTGAACCGTGCCGACTGTCCCGCGTGCTTCAAGGGCTTCCCCATCGCGCTGATTTCCGCCGGACTGCTGGCGCTTGCCTTCATGGGCTTCTCCGGCCTGAAGGTTTTCTAAGGAGGGCGAAGATATGCAAATTGTGATTGCGATTGCGATTCTCGGCGGTCTGGGACTGGTGTTCGGTCTGGTGCTGGCTGCCGCGTCCAAGATTTTCTATGTGGAATCCGACCCCCGGCTGGATCAGCTGAACGAGTGCCTTCCCGGCGCAAACTGCGGCGGCTGCGGCTATGCCGGCTGCGGTGCTTACGCCGAAGCCGTCCTCAAGGGTGAAGCGCCCATCGGGAAGTGCGCCTCCGGCGGCAACGAAGCTGCGCAGGCCATGGCGGCCATCATGGGCGTCAAGGCGGAAGCCGTCACCCGTAAGGTCGCACTGGTGCGCTGCTCCGGCGAGAAGATCTATGACGCGGACGGCAATCTGACCAAGGGCGCGAAGATCAAGGGCAACTACGAGGGCCTGAAGGACTGTCTGGCCGCCTCCAAGATCGGCGGCAACGGCCCTGTGTCCTGCAAGTTCGGCTGTCTGGGCTACGGCACCTGCGTCAAGGCGTGTAAATACGGCGCGATGAAGGTCGTCAACGGCGTTGCCCATGTGGACGAAGACCTGTGCGTCGGCTGCATGGCCTGTGCCAACGTATGCCCCCGTCATCTGATCGTCCCCGTGGAGCCCGATCGGAACGTGGTCATCGCCTGTGCGTCTCTGGCCAAGGGCGCTGTCACCACCCGCGGCTGTACCGTGGGCTGCATCGGCTGCGGCCTGTGCAAGAAGGTCTGCCCCAAGGACGCCATTACTGTGGAAAAGAATCTTGCCCGCATCGATTACTCCAAGTGCGACAACTGCGGCCTGTGCGCCACGGTCTGCCCCAAGAAGCTGATCAGGGACTCCAACGTGGAGAACCTCGGCGAGCCGAAGCCTGTTGTGCAGCAGACGTAACCCCCAACAAATTGCGCGGCAGACCTCTGCGGAGGTCTGCCGCAAGCTCTATGGAAAAGGGCGGAGCCGTGCGGACGGCTGCGGCGCTGACCCCCTTTTTTGAATGGGCGGGTACGCTTGCGAATATAATAGAACCGGCCGGTTTTGGGGAATACAGCCCTGCATTTTCCATGCAGAAGTGGGCGCTGACCTGTTTCTACTGCCGGTAGAGTAGGGTATTCTACTGTAGGTAGGAAAGATACGGCTGTTTTCTTCCCAGGGGGCGTGGCGTTTTCCCGAGAATGTGTGTTACAATAAGCCCAAGAATCGGACGATACCGTTTCCCCTATTATTTTCAGGAGTGTGAACCTCATGCCTAACTACAATATTGTGACCGATTCCTGCTGCGACCTGCGGCCGGAAACGTATGAGCAGCTGAATCTGACCGTCGTTCCTCTGAGCATGGAATTCCGGGGTCAGGTGCGCGAGGATAAAAGCGACGACAGCATTAAGGAAGTTTACGCGGCTCTGCGCGCCGGTGAGAGTGCTCAGACCGCCGCAGTCAACCCGGACCGCTGGCTGAACGCTATGGAGCCCCATCTGGCAGAGGGAAGGGATGTATTGGTGATGGCCTTTTCTTCCGGCCTGTCCACTACCTACCAGTCTGCCGTCATCGCGGCGGAGGAGCTGCGGGAAAAGTATCCGGAGCGGACGATATATGTAGTTGACACTCTCTGCGCGTCCCGTGGTGAGGGACTGCTGGTGTGGTACGCCTGCAAAAAGCGGGATGAGGGCATGACGCTGGACGAGCTGCACAAATGGGTGGAGGACACGAAGCTCCATCTGTGCCACTGGTTCACCGTGGACGACCTGATGTATCTGAAACGCGGCGGTCGTATCAGCGCTGCCACCGCCCTTGTGGGTACCATGCTGAAGGTCAAGCCCGTGCTTCATGTGGACAACGACGGTCACCTGATCAATATGTTCAAGGTGCGCGGCCGCAAGGCATCTCTGGAGGCCATTGCCAATAAGCTGGGCGAGCTGGGCGGCAATTACGACAACAGCACGGTGTTCATCTGCCACGGCGACTGCATCGAAGATGCAAAATATGTGGAGAACATTCTGAAGACGAAGTACGGCGTCAAGGAAGTTCTGATCAACTACACCGGCGCTGTCATCGGCTCCCACTCCGGCCCCGGCACCATGGCAGTATTTTTCCTGGGCGATCACCGGTAACGGGAAATCATTTCATACTGCATCCGCCCCGGCTTCCCATCGTGTAGCCGGGGCGAGTTTCGTGATATATAAAATCATAATTTCCAACAAAATCCTGCCGGAGAAAACGTCGATTTTTCAGGAAATTCCCGTGGAAAATTCATATTGACTTTGCACAAAAATCGATATAGAATACTGTGCAAAAAGCAAAAAATGAGGTGACATACTTGGCAGATATGCATACGAAGGACCTGACCACCGGGTCGCCGATGAAGCTGATACTTTCCTTTATGCTGCCGCTGGTTTTCGGACTGTTGTTTCAGCAGGTTTACAGTATGGTGGATACCATCGTAGTGGGGAAATTTCTGGGTGTGGACGCGCTGGCGGGGGTCGGCTCTACCGGTTCTATTACGTTTCTGGTGCTGGGACTGTGCAACGGCGTGTGCGCCGGGTTTGCCATTCCCGTGGCGCAGAAATTCGGACAGCGGGATTTTGACGGGCTGCGCCGGTTCGTCGGCAATATGATCTGGCTCAGCTGCGTCATCGCCGCGGCGGTGACGCTGGTCACGACGCTGCTGTGCCGCCAGATCCTCCTTTGGATGGACACCCCTGCGGATACGTTTTCCTATGCTTACGACTATATTTTCGTGATTTTTCTGGGCATCCCCGCGACCATGCTGTACAATCTCCTGTCGGGCATTCTCCGGTCGCTGGGAGATTCCAAAACGCCGCTGGTGTTCCTGATTATGTGCAGCCTGCTGAACGTGGCGCTGGACATCGTGTTTATTCTGACGCTGAATATGGGCGTCGCGGGCGCAGGCTGGGCGACGCTGCTAAGTCAGCTGATCTCCGGTGTGCTGTGCCTGTATTTCATCGTGAAGAAATTCCCGATTCTCCATTTGAAGCAGGACGATCTGCGGCTGCGGAAAATCTATGTCCGGAAGCTGCTGAATATGGGCTTGCCCATGGGCTTGCAGTATTCCATCACCGCCGTCGGCAGCATTCTGCTGCAAACGGCGGTCAACGGTCTGGGCGCGACCGCCATGGCGGCCATCGCGGCGGGCAGCCGGGGGAGCATGCTCCTTGTCTGCCCCTTTGACGCCATGGGAACCACCGCCGCTACCTTCGCCGGACAGAATCTGGGCGCGGGGAAGCTGGATCGGATTCACCAGGGGGTCAAGGACTGCACGGTACTGGGCATTATCATCTCCGCTGCGATTTTTGTGATCACCTGGTTTGGCGGCAGTGCCATGACCACACTGTTCCTGGATACGGCGGACGGGGCGAGCGTCGACATGGTGGTGCCGATGGGACAGCAGTTCCTGCTGATCAATGCGGCGTTTGCCATTCCGCTGCTGTTCGTCAATCTGCTCCGCTTCACCATTCAGGGGTTGGGCTACTCGGAGTTTGCGGTGTTCGCGGGAGTGTTCGAGATGGTGGCCAGAGGTGCCTTCGGGCTTTGTCTGGTGCCGGTGCTGGGATATACGGCGGCGTGCTTCGCCAGCCCCGCGGCATGGGTGATGGCTGATCTGTTTCTGTTCCCCGCTTATTTCCACTGCATGAAGAAGCAGGGGTATTCCTTCAAACCGACGAAGGCCAGTGCAGCGACAGAATAAAATATCAAAAAATGATGGCAGGTCTCCGGTAAGAGACCTGCCATTTTGTGTTTTCACTGCTCTTGAAGCTGGTCGATTTCCTTAGCGATGGTGCAGCTGCTCTGGAGGCCGCAGCTGCCGTAGCAGCAGTCCGTCTCGGTGACTGCGCCGTCCTCCAGAACGACTTCCACCATGCGGCTTCCGTCCAGCTGACGGCAGTAGCCGGATACGAATTTCTCTGTCTCCACGTTATCCCTCCACGATGCAGAAGCCCTTGGGCGCCAGCGTCAGCCAGTCCGGGGCTACGGTTTGCAGGTTGTGACCCATGAGAATTTTCCCCGCGGGGATGTCCCAGGGGTCGCCGCAGCGGTTGCAGTAGATTTTCAGCACGCTGCCGCCATAGCGCCGGGTGAAGCCAATCCGGCGATCTTCCGCCTGAAAGAACTGAATGTCCCCCAGACGCAGGGCGTCACAGGCTTTCCGCAGCTGCCCCAGACGGCGGAAATGGGCCAGAAGCTCCGGGTCCTCCCGCCCCCATGGGTAGGTGCGGCGGTTGAAGGGGTCGCGGTAACCCTCCATCCCGGCTTCGTCGGCGTAGTACAGGCTGGGGCTGCCCGGCAGGGTGTATTGCAGGAAGGACCGGGAAGGAAATTCCTCCCGTTTTCAACAGGCGGAGTTCCTTTCATCACTATTTGTTCTTGAAGAATCCGGGCGGCTAAGGATAGTGTAAGGACATCATGCAACAAACCGCACGCGCCGCTGTCCTGACAGCACCAAAGACATTTGAAATCCGTGAATATCCCATTCCCGCCATCGGAGACGATGAAATGCTGATCAAGGTGGAAGCCTGCGGCGTTTGCGGAACGGACGGCCACGAATACAACCGGGACCCCTTCGGCCTCTGCCCCGTGGTTCTGGGCCATGAAGGCACCGGGGAAATCGTCGCCATGGGCAGGAATATCACTAAAGACACCGCCGGAAATCCCGTAGCGCTGGGGGACAAGATCGTCACCTGCATCATTCCCTGCGGCACCTGTGACGCCTGCCTGAATACTCCGGCCCGCACCAACCTGTGCGAAAATGTGGGCGTGTATGGCCTGATGCCTGACGACGACGTGCATCTGAACGGCTACTTCGGGGAGTACCTCGTCATCCGCAAGGGCTCCACATTTTTCAATGTTTCCGGCATGACGCTGGACCAGCGCATTCTGGTGGAACCCGCCGCAGTGGTGGTCCATTCCCTGGAACGCGCCAAGTCCACCGGGCTCCTCAAGTTCAATTCCGTGGTGCTCGTGCAGGGCTGCGGCCCCATCGGCCTTCTTCAAATCGCCACGCTGCGCACGCTGGGCATTGAAACCATCATCGCTGTGGACGGCAATGACTCCCGCCTGGAACTGGCTAGGGAAATGGGAGCCTCCCGCACGTATAATTTCACCCGGTACGCGGATCTGAACGAACTGCTGGATGCCGTGAAAAAGGACAACGGCGGCCGCCTGGCGGACTTCGTCTTTCAGTGCACGGGCGTAGGCAAGGCCGGGGCCAACGCCTGGAAGTTCGTGAAGCGCGGCGGCGGCCTGTGCGAAGTGGGCTTTTTCATGGATGGAGGGGAAAGCGTTATCAACCACCATTACGACCTCTGCAACAAGGAGGTGACCGCTGTAGGCTCCTGGGTGTACTCCCCGCAGGACTACCCAACTACATTCGACTTTCTGAAGCGAGCCTACGGCATCGGCCTGCCGCTGACCAAGCTGATCTCCCACCGCTTCAAGCTGGATGAAATCGCGGAAGCCCTGGAAACCAACGTCCAGATGAAAGGCATCAAGATTGCCGTCATCTGCGGCTAGCCGGAAAACTCTTCATTTCTTCCCATGCCGCCGTTTTTCAAAAACGGCGGCTTTTTTACGCCATCTTTCCCCGTAAAAAACACTCAGCCTCCCAAAGATTAATCATCATCCCAATCCAGAAAACGGCCCGTATTGGGAGGACAGGCCATAGCGGAAACGATTTTTTCCTTCAACCGCTCCAGTGCATCAGGGTCAAGAACCATGGGTTCGCTCGCTTTAAGGCACAAACCTTTCCGGTACACCTGCCTTTCCAACGTCAGATATTTATTGACGATGCCATTGGAATTCAGGGCGGCGTCAACGACGAAATGCAGCAGATAATCAGCATCTCCAAGGTAGAAATCAAACTCATAAATCCAGGAAAAACAGTATTCTTCGTCCTCTTCGCAAATCATTTCCCTGGCAGGAATTCCGCAATCATACAGATGATTGAGTTCCCTCAACAGGGTCAGAATATGCTCACGCCTCCGCACGGTTCCCTGGCATCCCAGCTCCCCAACCATGCCCTGAAGGCAGTCGATG
>OGPU01002158.1_pt1 | contig 14623 bp, 17 predicted proteins | sample 1552991 | NCBI WGS metagenome assembly OGPU01 (sample SAMEA2580296, study PRJEB22360) | human gut metagenome | biome: human gut; feature: human-associated habitat; material: faeces | place: Denmark | collected 2008/2010 | reverse complement strand
TTTTATACGAATTATTTGAAGATTTTATGGATGATCCGGCAAATCAGGATTTTTCAATGGATAACGGTCTGGTTTGCCGCTGGATGACCGGTCAGGCAAAGATCAGTCCTAAAATATCCGCTTACTATTCCAAGCCATCCAATCAGGAAAAATTAGCCCATACCATCCGCCAGAATCTTCTTCCACTGATGTCTGACTGTAATATGGCTATACAAGATATTTACACTTTATTCATTCAGGATGACAGCATCTCAGATGCGAAAAAGAAAAATCTGCCTCCCTTATATAAACCAGCCAGTTCAAGACTGCTGTTTCTTGCAAAACTGATTTCTTTTGGCATGGAACGCCAATTCATCAAACGTAATACCCAAAATCAGAAGCTACTCGCCAGAGAATCTTTATCCCCCATTGTGCTGGAATGATCTCTCGGAATCTTCGGCCCAGTAAAATCAAGGCTTTCTGATTCCTTTTTATTAAAATCCCCCACTTTTTTTGCCAAAAACACTTGACAAATCGCTCAAAATTTGCGACGAAGCCGATTGAATATATTTTATTTTATCGACTGGAGGGCGATTTTTATGTTACCTGTTAATTGTGGCAGTCATGCTGACTACCAAAACTTTGTTGTTACTAATCTTCGTAAATATTATCCTAATCCAAATGCTCTTGCTCGTTCCACCTGGGATATCATTGAGCGGTTTTGGAATCTCGATTTATCTTTTACTGATACTTTTATGGCTGATAAATATTCAAAATTCGGACCAGCTCCACGAACTCCTTCTTGCATGCAGCGTTCTTATCTTCTTTCCATTGACTTTAAAGTTACTTCATTAACGGAATGGGCTGCTCAGCTTAAAATGAATCCTCTTTATGCTATCCTTAGTGGATTTGAAGTTGGTAACACTCCCGGTGTTGGTACTTTTTATGATTTTTTAAACCGCTTATGGAACTCTGATGATGATCATATGTCACCACACATCCATCCGCTGAAGACTAAGGTCAAAAGGCCTAAAACAAAAGGTACAAAAGCTGATTCCGTGGAAAAAGTTACAGTTGCCGATCTTCTTCCGACCTTGGAGAAAACAGATTTTAAACTTGATGAACAGCCTTATTCTTCTCTCTTTAAAATCTATCAAAAGGAATTCCTTGAGATTTCTGTTTCTACAGGGCTTATCCCTGCAGATGCTTTAGCATTAGCGGGTGATGGAACGCCTGTTGTAACTTCACACAGAGAACGAAAAAAACGTATCTGCAAATGTAAAGAGAATGGTATCCATGACTGTAATTGTAACCGCTATTTTTCCCAGCCTGACTGTGATATCGGATGGGATTCCTCTCAGGACTGTTATTATCACGGATATGACTTGTATATGCTTGTTGATTCACAGAGTGACTTACCTGTATTCCCTCATTTTTCCTGTGCTTCAAAACATGATTCACATGGATTCCTGCACGCTTTTTTCAGAATGAAATCATTTCTTCCTGAATACTCAGTTTCTAAAGTACCTTTAGATTCTGCCCATGATGCAATGCCTTACTATCAATACTTCAAGCGTGAAAATATAACGCCTTTTATTGACCTTAACGGAAAAGGTGGAAGACCTCCCATTTACAAAAACGACTTTACAATTGATAAAGATGGTGTTCCTATTTGTCCTTCTGGATATCGTATGCGTCGAGATGGTATTGAAGTTGCTAAAGGCAGAATGAAATTCAAATGTCCTAAGATCAGTCACACCAGTGGCTGTATCTCCTGTACATGCGAAAACCCTTGCTCAAATGTCAAATACGGACGTACAGTCCATCTGGTTCTGAAAGATAATCCAAGATTGTTTAATAATCCGCCAAGAAGCAGTAAGGAATGGAAACTGGAATACAATGCAAGAACTTCTGCTGAACGCTCTAACAAACGTGAGAAATTAGACTTTAAACTAGAAGACGACAGACACCGCTCAACTAAGATGTGGTACTGCCGCCTTTATCACATCCTGATGTTACAGCATCTGGATGCTTGGGATCTGCCATCTGAAGTCACCCCGCGAAAGTTGATTTTGGATGTAGCATAATCCTGTAGATTATTATATCTCATTTTTTAAAACATAGCGACAGTTATGTTTATTTCTTGCGTTCATTTTTACGTTCAAGAATAATATTTACTTTTCAAAGTTCAATGCCAGAGTTTTGCTGGCATGATCACTCAAGATTCCGAGAGATCATAAAATCATTTTTCATTTCGCGATTTTGCACAGAAGAGGGGGCGCCGGTCTTTAAGCGTTTTGATTTCAGAGATTCGTACCGCCCCTAGTATTACTGTTCACTCTGTTCTCAGTAACACGCTTCGCGATGCACAGAATTTATGCTAATCGCATAAATTCGCGCGGTATATCTCGGGTTTTCTGTGACCTTCGCTCACAAAAAACACCTCGCGGGATATTACCAGTGAACAGTAACCCCCTAGTTCCATTATTATATTTGTAAAGTATCGTTCTACTATTGATATCAACATCTTTTATTGTTATTATTATTTCAAGCAATGATGTGAGTCGTAATCCGAGAAGATGCATAGCGACTATCACTGCTTGGTTAGGCTTCATTTACCACAAATTTCCATTGACAATCTACAATTATTTGCATATAATATAAGCAAGAAAGCAAAGCTTTCTTTTGAGGCTTTTGTCGGAATCGCCTGGCTAATAAAAAACCGAAGAAATTGTGAGGGGTTTTTCGGAAGCACCTGGCTAATAAAAAACCGAAGAAATTAGCGATGAAGGAGAAGCACATCAGCTTCTCCTTTTTTACTGGGAGAATAAATCATGAGTATCACTTGTTGCTATATAAAAGAACAATACTTCAAAGAACATTCATCATTTGTAAAAATGCTTGACCCTGGAAACACTGCAAAGCAGTCACACCGATCCTATTTGTGTTTAAAAATAACTAACGATGGAAATGATTATTATCTTCCGCTTAGGAATAATCTAGGTGCTGATGTGCGTCCTTATGGTAGAATCGGTCACTCGGTTCCTTCGGCTTCTCGATCGGATGCTGGATTGGATTATCGCTATGCGCTTATTGTTAATGACAGCAAATACATAGAAATACCAACAACACAAAAAATACCTAACAAGCAGTGGAACAAAATAACTGCTGACTACAATAATATTATCTCAGAGTTCACCGTATATCTTTCTGGATTTAAAAAAGCGTTAAAGAAAAACCGTATTAACAGAGAAGCGCTATATAGAGAATCATCTCTTATTAATTTCACTTCTGAACTAACATCTTAATATATCATCCCTTCACCTTCGCTTCTTCGGCGAAGGTTTTTTAATATCTATACACAGGATTAATATCTTCCGTCAGAGTTTTTCTGTCGTGGCATCTCTTGCAAAGGGCCTGCCAGTTCCCACGATCCCAGAAGAGTTTCTGATTACCACGATGAGGTTTGATATGATCCACGACTGTAGCTTTCGTAAGATGTCCTTCCTCATAACATTTCACACAGAATGGATTGCTATCTAAAAACTTCCTTCTCTCACGTTGCCACTTGGCACCGTAACCACGCTCACTTGCATAAATCCACTTCTGTAAGCTGTAGCAAATGCTTCTTATCATAAGGCTGACTGCCATTTTCAACATAAAACAATCCCTTATCTGTATCAGAATCAAATTCAATCAGTTCCAACAAAGCCTTAACCAGCCAGTTTGCATAATCTTCTGCTGAAATAAATGTCTCGATAAATTCGCTCATTCTTACTAGAGCAGGATCGTAAGAGCCAATGATGACATCATTGAAATTATTTATAAGCTCAGAATTCTCAAACGGCAAATATTCGTTTGATGATAATCTGCAGGCCTTGTAATTGGATGTATATGTTTTAAAAGAACTTCCTGCAGGCGCAACAAAATTAGGAAATGCAACCTTAAGCAGGCCTTCAAACACATCCTGATCACTAAGTCCGTCACTTTCGCCTTCAGCATTTCTACGTGCTGCTATTCTTTGCTTCCTGGCTCTTAACAATAACGTGAAAAAAGTACCTCCACATAGCACATATTCCTTCTTATCTTCCATATATCCACCTCGATTTTCAAGTTTTAACGCTATTAACACTATTAACAGTAATTTCAGTAGTTTTTCCCTTTACACCAACATTATCAACTATAGGTTAGATGATAGATAAAGGGTGAGCGGACATATAGAAATGTTCATTACCTTATATTTTACCTTATATATCGATTTTTTCCAAGAAGAAAAATAGAGCGGACAGAAAGATTATCACGCTCTATTGAAATATTTCTTCTTATTCAATTGATTTACAACATTTCAAAAAAAGGAGATTCTCTTCGGCAAGATTATTATCGATTTCTAAAACCAGGTTCAAGACGTTCTCGATTTGGATTTTCTTTGTCTCTCATCCGCTGTCTTCGTTTTGCAACATTGATTCCGCATGTATGAGAACAGTAGATTTTATCGTTTCTACCTGGATTAGGCGTGAAGAATTTACCACAATTTGGATTTGCACATTTTTTCAACTTGTTATCCCCACTAGCCATAACTAATGTTTCAACCAGAATTCCTTCATACAAGTATTTCAAATCCCATTTAGATGCAATTTTTCCATTTTCATCAACCATCATTATGGGATGAACCCTTTGAAGTGATTCACTTATTATATCTGACAATATGTTACTAGCCAATTCATCTAAATGCTTCTTAGTTTCCACGGAAAGATGAAACCCCTCCGGTAATTGAAGCTCATTGAATTCATTAATCTTGATTTCATTTATTTGACCATTGTCGTAACGTATCAGATCAACAAGAAACTTATATAGCTCATTGGGATATTCATTTTGAAACAAACTCCTAAGTTCATCTGTAACATAAACTTTATTCTCGCCTTTGCCAATAGCTTGTGTTTCAACAACAAAACCAAACAATTCACATGCCAGTGATCTTATTGTTTTATCTCCAACTTTATTAAGAACATTTAGGAAATAATACTGGAATTTCATTGTTTCAGTACAACGTTCAGGATCATCTGCATCAAAATCATAAAACCCATACCGTTCATACAGCAACATTGGTAAAAGGAATCTAAATAGATTTTCATAGTTTATGCTTTGTGACTCAAGTTCACTTTTTACATTTAGAATACGCTGAGCACTTACAACATGCCGTTTGAATTCATATACCTGCATATTATCTTGCCTATACAACGGATACAAACTCGAATAGGTTCTCTCATCTACATCTAAACCCATGATGTAGCACCCAGGTCTCTCATCATCTATTTTAGATGACGAGTAGGGTAAACCGTATTCGTTACAAAACCTAACAATAGAATTTTCATCCTTAGTATCAACATTCGCGAGCTGAATCAATATGTATTCATTATTTTTGAATAGATCCATAAATAGACGTTTCTTCTTTAGTTCAGCTTCTCCGTTTCTAGCAGGATGAAACTCCTTTGAAGCTATATACTTTTTACCTTCAGATTCTATTATCTGATAGGTCCCAACATAATTATCAACCCAAAAACCAATATCTGATGTAATCATTTTAACCTCCAATGTCATACGGTGCGGTATATAGAGAGTATGACATATAGGGTTTAAAATGTAAACATACAAATAATCTTGCGCCAAGAGCTGAGGTGCATTACAAATACGCTCTTCATTCGACTGATTGCTACCACCGTGGCCAAGGTGAAGGCTCTTCCGTCAGAAGAATGAAGCAACTCGTAAACGTCAGCCCTAAGAAGAGCAGCTGACCGGATTATAGGAGGAACCCTATGAACGGTCGACTGATAGGACAAAAGAATATTTCCCGTGAGGTTTCCTCCAACGCAAATCAATGGAGGAAAATCCTATGGGAAGAATTGCAAATTACAGCAACACACAGAAGTACAGTGACAAAAAGAGTTTTGATGGCAAGCCAGTAGAAGAAGGAAAGGTATTGGTTCCATTCAAAAAAGAAGACATGAATCTCATGCCAGGTGAATACATCTATGATAATTTCACGACTTTTCACCTCGGAGAATTCAAAATTGTAGTAGGCTTTATGGCAATTAGTGAAGGTTACTTTGCGTCATACATGCAGGAATTTTGGGACAAGCTTAACAAAGAACTTGAAGCCGGACGTGAGGGTCGCTGCGTCATCGTTAAGAATGCAGATGGTACGGACAAGCTCTGCCCTTACACCCGCAAGTGCAAGGGATGCCAAAATAAGGGACTGCTTGAACGTCGTAACACCCACCGTGTAGAAATCATTTCGTTAGATTATGAATATGAGGGAGACGGTTTTGATATCGAAGACACCAGCACTCCTTCTGTAGAAGACCAAGTTCTTGAAAAGATTGACCCAGAACCCACTGAGGACGAACTCAAACTTCAGATGTTGGCTCACTTCGATAAGACCAACCCTCGCTACGGACAGATTATCCGTCTCAGCTTAAGCGGAATGTCAATTGACGATATCTGTGCATTACCATCGGCCTTAAGTCAAGTCGTGGCAGACAGGAAATCAATAACGCACATGATGCCGTTTGTGATTACCTCAAGCTTCGTCATCACAAGAAAAACCGTAAGTAGTACCAAGAGAGCGGTAACACTATATCTGTGCTACCGCTCTCGTTTTTAATGTCTATGAACAGGTCTTCTGCCATTTAACTGAAATTGATCGTGCGATTTGATATCCTTTACTGCTTTTTTTAAGGTACCACACCATGAGTGGTTGTGATATGGATGAGAAGCTTTATGCTTATGAAAGACTATACACAATTCCCTATCAGGAAATTCAACATTATGTATATACCAGACATGATGCGTATTGTTCTAAACAAGAGTAATATCATATTCATTCGCAACGATAACTGTAAAATACTTTCTATCAATTGATTCTATATCTTCTTTCTTGAACAATAAGTGCCTCCTTAACCTGTTACATCAACAGTTGCATATCCGGCACCCTGCTCCGCTACAAACTGAGCATGAAGTTTCGCCTTTTCTACCTCGAACTTTTTCTTTAATGATTCTATTTCTCTTTCCATAAAATCCGCTTCGGCTTCTGCAATAGCAGCTCTCTCCGCATCCGGTGTAATAACAAGCTTACCATTCTCACAAGTGATAGAAACATAATCTCCGATATCAAACCCTAACTCCTTAAGCCACTGCCCCTTCAACATGATTGTCGGCGTTGCCTTATAGTTATGCCCGCTCTGGCTGATAACCTTAATACTTCTTTTCTTTGCCATGATCGAAATCTCCTTTTCATAATTTGTCATTGATTGCTTGTAACTCTGTCTCTAATTCATTCAGCCCAATGGTACCACCTCCCTCCAGCGAAAAAAATAAGCTGCAAATGCTTTCGCATCAGCAGCTTATCGCTTAAGTTCGGTATATTATGAAGTTATTTCTTTTCCGCTTTTTCCTTATCCATGATGTCGTAATACTCGTCCATATCAAGGGAAAGCTTTATATGAGAGTCTGCTTTTCGGTTGCTCAAGAGGCAGATTGTCTCCACATGTTTCAGAATTTTATTTATCGCCTGAATGTCACCCTCCAATGCTCTTTCGATTACCTAAAACGGTATCAATTTTTTATTATTTACACTTTTTTCTTCCGTTTTCATCTGCATTTTCCTCCAGCATAATCTTTAGTATTTCAAGCGATCGTGTACGATGCTCATGTACCGTACTTCTGACAAGGTTCAGTTTTCTTGCTATATCCGCATCATTCATTTCCACAAAGTATGACAAAAGAATAATGTCCCTTTTTCTCTCTGTCAGTGCAGTTAATGCTTCTGCCAATAGAGCATTTTTTACCTCCACATCATAACCGCCTGCCCGAAAATAGCTTTTTTCCAATTTATATTCATCAAATATAGAAAGGCTCTCCATCTCTTGTTCGGATAATTCTGAAAACAAAGTTTCATGTTTTCTAAGATAGGCTAAATGTCTTTCATAATCCACTATTTCGCCCTTTAATGCCAATTTACATTTTCTATCAAACTGGTGCATTACCGTTTTTTCATCATAGGAAGAAGATTGCTCCATAGAGTTCACCTCCTCCCCGACCATGAGATATGAGCAAAGGTCTTTTTCCCTTTCACTCTTATCCCGTTTGAACAATGCGTTTTGTTCGGATCTGAAAGAAAATTTCTTAAAAATGACATAAAAAAACGTCCTCATAGGTCAAACCTACTGGACGTTTTTAATTTATATTTTTCACAAAACGAATACTCGCTTCCTGTACTTCCATTTTCCTGCCAATGCAGATATTCCTACTATCAAAACTGTGTATATAATTGAATCTCTTAAAACCATAATTCGCAGAGCTATACTTATTACAAGCAAGAAGCTGTACCAAAAAATTAATTGCCTCGATCTTTTTGCATAGAACCTACTATCGACTTTTGACAATGGATGTATCGGATTATCTACAGGAGAAAACAGAACAATTACACAAATGAAGCATAAATAAATAACAAACATACAATCCAACGAAATCACGTTGATTTTTCTTACTAGCATTGCAATATTCACGATTCCTACAGAAATCATACAGCATTTTATTTCTGTATCAGCATGATAACCGCCCGCATACGGGCGCAAAAAATATATTTCCAAAAAGACCAAGATACTAAAACAAAATTCGTGCCACAAAACACCTGATATTGCAATTGCAAAAAAATTTAATAGTATCCAAAAAAGCTGATTTAAACCATATTGAATAATTTCCTTTTCGTTCTGATTTTCACATATTTGGTTTGATATTTTCCTGCTCCACTCACCTATCATTCAATTTTCTCCTACAGAATCTCTCTCTTTAATCATATTAACCCTACATTAAATATATCTCTTTACCTGTTTCAGCATTAACCAGCATGACGTATTTTTGAGAATTATTATCATTTATCTCCAAATACCAGATTGGTTCTGCCGTATATTGCTGATCTTCATTTATGTATGCACGCTCATAAAATTTTGCCCGAGTCACTGTATAAGTAGATTCATCCAATAAGTTTTCATACTTTGTTTCTACCGTTGCTGCGATTTCGTCAAAACCTTTTAACGGTACATTTTCCCCATCTTCCTGGAAATCATAAAGACCATACACACGCAGGCTTTCTATCCCCCGTGTAGAACAAACAGCAACCACTGGACTGGACTCTGGCGTATCATATGCAAGCGCCTGTGCCATAACCGATAATTCAGGATACACAGGAATCCCACTTACTGTCTGCCTTGCATATACGATACATACATCATCCTCGTTTGTCCACTCAGGCTTTCGTTTACTCTCTTCCAGCAATCCTTCAGCAACATATTGGTTTTCAATTTCCCGAAGTATATCCGCGCTCAAAGAAGAAGTCTGAAAAACTAAATTTTCTACTGCATATCCGGCATTTTCAAGAGTTTCTTTTACTTTTTGTACAGCATCCTGATCGTTTACAATAGATTCTGTCGCAGAAGTAAACTTCTCCATATTCTCCGTATTAGTCACCCCTATTTGAGCATAATAAGCCGATTTTTCCGTTGATACTCCAAACTCCATTCCAATCCCTACATTTGTACCATCCGCTAAAACATAATAGTTTTCTTCCGGATATAGATCACTAGCAGGAGTATTATAATGCTCGAGAATTTCTTTTCCTTCTACAAAATTTGCATATGTCTTTTCACTATCCACAAAATGCACACTTTCCAAAATAAATTTGGGAATCTCTTTTCCGTTCCAATTCTCCGGAACTTCTAACTCACACTGAAACCTAACTTTACCGGATTCGGATTCCTTTTCATACGTCTGCGCATACGCATTTTGAGTCAGCATAATAAGCGATAACGCACATATACCTGAAATCATTATGTCTTTTCTCATTTTTCTGCTCTCACTTACAAATCACGGTGTATAACGTCCTTCTACATGTAAACTGCCTACACTTGCTGTACAATGCATAAAATATTCGTACCTGGGCAGCGCGTAGCTCGTATAGGAAGCACTTGCACTTGGAGTATTTTTTGAAATCGTTGCAGTATTAGATGTTGTTGTCGCATGCAGTCTACTGGATTTACAATATAATTTTCCTGAACCACTGAACTTAGTACCTGTCACATAAAACTTCTGCTCATCATCAGCTTTCACCGATCTTTTAGAAATAATATCACCCGGTATAGTAATGTTAAATGTAACTGTATCTGCAAATACCGGAACAGTGCTTCCTGTCAAACATAAACATGCTGCTACTCCACATAACCATTTTTTTCTGTTCATCTTCATCATAATCTTCTCCTTTTCTCTGCATTTTTGCTGCCATCTTTAACTTTTAATTTGTTTCATCTTTTACTTTACTGATCACACCTCCCTCCATCTCATATACCTCGTCGCAAAGAACCTCTATATCCTCCCGGTTATGGCTAGCCAGGATAATCAGTTTATTTTCTTCTTTCATTTTTAACAGAAGCTCCCTGATTTCTCTTACCCCGTTTTTGTCCAGACCATTCATAGGTTCATCCAAAATCAAAATTCCCGGATCTTCCATGATGGCCTGTGCAAGAGCAAGTCTCTGACGCATACCCAGTGAATATTTTCCAACCGGACGCTTCAATGCAGGATCCAAACCAACCTTTCTCAGAACAGAGCAGAGATAATCTTTATTCTTTTTGTTTCGCAAAGTATAAAGAAATTCCAGATTATGATAGCCACTCCAGGTCCGCAAAAAACCCGGATCCTCAATAATGATCCCCGCATCGGTCAGCATATCCTTATCTTTCCCCATCACTTTACCATTGACAGTTATCGTTCCCTCATCACAGGAAAGAAAACCGCAGATAGACTTAAACAAAACAGTCTTTCCAGAACCGTTGTGCCCTACAAGACCATAAATTTTGCCACTTTCACATAAAAGTGAAACATCCTTTAAAACTTTGTTATCTTTGAAGCTTTTACTTACATGAGATACTTCAATTACGTAATCCTGCCTGTCCATATATTTCACTCCTCGCTATATATCCTCATTTTCCCAGTTAAATTCTATTTTTTTTACCTTTATTAAAATAATGACCGTCATACACAAAATCCCTGCTATTAAAAATCCAAACATATAAGGTATAGATGGCAGCCAATAGTAACCATAATCCGGGGTTGCAATCCTTGCCAGTTCAGCCCATATCGTCGGGATAAAAAAAGCCAGTTTATGACGTATCATAGGATGTATATTCAGCACGGGAAATAGAGCGATTGCCAGGGCAAGACCACCTGCAACTGCAGCAATCTTATTCAAAAACAAACTTAGCAGGAACATCAGAACCCCAATAAATGTACAGATACAGGCACAAAGAAGAATCTCCAGCCCTATAAGCTGTAATGGCGAAAATTCAGAGAAAATCTCGTAATAAATAAACACAGAACTATCAAACTGCGTAAGAGCCCTTGTCGTTGCTGCCGTTCTCAGCAGCTTTCCCCATTCATTGCTCCATTCAATGTCCGGTAAAAGCGGGAGTATTGTGCAGATGACTGCCACAACAGTAAGAACAACGGAACGGATAAAAATCCCTCCTATTTGCCCTAATGCCCAACACTTTCTTCCTACACGGATTGCATGATACATATTCACATGCTGCATAAAAGGCACATCCGAGTTCGCATAAATTACTCCAAACCAAAACATAATCAGATAAGAAAAACTACACATCGCAAATGGAAATACGCACCAAGAGGACGGGTAGTCCACTGCAACTGAAAACTGTCGGATAGCCCCTACATATGACCGGCTGACTACAATCATCAATATTACAAAAACTGCCATTTTGCTATTGGCGATTTTCATCATGGAATTTTTCCAGGTATACTGTAATAACTTCATACTCCCACCTCTATAATCTGCTTTTTATTTTTTTGTATATTCCCCAGGTAAGCAGTGCCGAAAAACACAAGCTACAGCCAAAGACTGTAAGAAAGTACTGTATATCCGTCGAAAACCGATTCAAGGTCGGATATATCAGCATTACGCTGAACCAGCCCTTTCCACGATATTCCAATAATATTTGCTGTATTAAAATAGGTGTGATCAATATCAGCATTTTATTAGAAACAAACATAGACAGAAATGAAGCCGCCAATGACAAGGTCCCTGCAAACATCCCCATTTGCAATGCGGACAAAAAAACATAAGGCCAGTAGTGTTTTCCGACAATCAGGGAACCGTACATTCCTTCCATAAAAAAAGCATCCTGTAATCCCTCGGAAGTCCAGGGTATCTTTAACCGTATAGACGCAACAAACAGAAGGCTTCCCAAAACCATAGTGATCACAGACGCTCCATAGACAACCACTGCCTTGGATACCACATATTTCCATGTATTTCCTCTGTTGATGCTGTATCTGGCATATTTATACTCCAAATCCTCGCAAAACACCGTTGCATAAGAGAATGCGCAAAAAGCATAGGCAATCATAATCCCGGACATACTAACAGCGAAACCGTATGTATCTAGCGCATTTCCATTTACCATTCCCTCAGTAAACGCATAATCTTCAAGGGAAAACCACATGGATACTGCAACACCCACAATGGCCAAATATATTGGGTAATTTTTTATCAGACGACGGATATCCGTTTTTAAATAATGTGCTCTATTCATCCGTTTCTCTCCTTTTGTAAACAGCTCTTTTTCCACAGAAAAAAATAAATACACAAATACCTGCAGCAAAGCCACTTACATTTATCAGGAATAACATCCTTTTTTTTCTTTGTTTCTCTTTCTTTTTAATCAGCTCTTTGCTTGTTTCGAGAATTGTATCCAATTTGTCATAAGGTATCTTCATGTCTCTGATTTTTTTATATATTTCTCTTTCACACTCATTCGGGGCATTTTCTATACATTTATTAAGCCTTCTTCGTTCTTCTACAATCGAATAAGGAATTGTGGATCTATTCATAAAACATCCCTTTCGCTAATTTTTATTGCAAGAATATTTCCTTTCCTGTTTCCGCATTAATTAATGTTACAGATTTACTTATATTATTTTCGACTACTTCAAAATACCAGATAGGATCTGCCTTATATTTTTGTCCCTCATCCAGATATACCCTCTCATAGAATTTTGCTCTCGTCACTTCATACTCCGCATCGTTTAAAATATTCTCAAATTTTTCCTCAACCACAGCAGCAATATCCTCGAAAGGCTTCAGTAAAACTTGTTGTTCTCCCTTTTCAAATTCATAAACGCCGCCAATATCCAGAATTTCAATTCCCCGGGTAGAATATATCGCCTGGACAGGAGCATTATCCGGAGTATCATATGCCATGCTTCTGGCAATACTCATCATTTCATGAAAAATAGGAATGTCTTCATATTTTTGATACCCATAAATAAAATACGCATCATCTTCCTGACTCCAGCTTTCCTTTCTTTTTTCTTCTGTTAAACGACCTTCCTGTAAATATTGTTCTTCCAAATTTTTCATTGTCTGAGAATTTAAGGGGTAACAAGCAAATATAAAGTCTTCTGAATGGTATCCCAATTCATCTATTATTTTTTGTAATTCTGTAATACATTCTTCGCCGCTTTTAAAGGAAACATCTGACTCTTCAAACACAACCTGATTATTTGAATTTCGCGCACCGATGGATGAATAATATTTGGAATTGCTGCTTCCGTAAGTAATGCCTTCATTTATATCAAGACATTCATCATTTGCAAATAGATAATAGTCTTCTGGTGCCCTCCCTTCATTTACCGGAATTTCCGATTTTTCAATTATTTCTTTTCCTTCACCGAATATAGTCCATGCTTTTTCCCTGTCACAGCTATATAGTCCCTTTACATCAACTGTGCTTATAGCTTGTCCTTTTATATTTTCCGGCACTTCCAACTCACAATTAAATTTTACCTTCCCCGAATCAGAGGTTTTTTCATACTTTTCCGGGAAACTATATTCTGCTTCTTCCATTGAGACTATTTCTTCCCCTGCTTTTTCTTTGACATCTACAGAACTCTTGTTACATCCAGCCAAAACCGAACATATACATAATGTCAGGCAAAACCATCTTATTTTTTTCAGCATATTTTTCTCCTTAAATTCAGCTAAGGGATACCGTATGTGTATCCCCTAACTGAACTTGTTATTTTAAATGTTATTCGTAAATATTACGGAGTATATCGTCCCTTCACTCGAAGATATGATACACTGGCAGATGTTGTCATGTAATACGTCTGCCCTGATGGTGCATTACTGTAATATAGTGCGCTACTCGACAAATAACTCGGAGAAATTGACGCTATCCTTGACTGTATTGCACTATTCGTACGATTAATAGACCTGCAATCCAATCTTCCCGTCTTATTAAACAAAGTTCCTGTTACATAAAACCTCTGTTCCGAATCAAATTTAGCAGCTCTCGGAGAAAGGATATCTCCTGGTACCGTGACGTCAAAATCAACTGTTTCAGCAAATACCGGAACTGTACTGCCTACCAAACATAAAGAAGCAACTAAACCACACAATGTTCTTTTAATCTTTTTGTTCAACATAATTTGAATCTCCTTTCATTTTGAATTCTTTAATAGGCGTTTGCGAAACGCCAAAAGCCGCATAAATACGGCATTTTTTTGTTGTTAA